>Ga0256834_1000345_pt1 | contig 34141 bp, 28 predicted proteins | sample 4281140metaG_FD_190536 | JGI IMG/M metagenome (GOLD analysis project Ga0256834, IMG submission 190536) | Hydrothermal vent microbial communities from East Pacific Rise, Pacific Ocean - 4281-140 | ecosystem: Environmental > Aquatic > Marine > Hydrothermal vents | place: Pacific Ocean: East...
ATAATATCTTTATTTTCATGAGTTCTTCAGTTGTAATCATAGGCACTTTAATTAAAAAGTACCATTGTTATATAACTGGCTCACTTTTCAACTGTTGATGTGGCTCATTTTTGCATTGTTGGTAACAGAAGCAAAAAACAGTATAGAATTAAAGCAGCATTTCTTTTTAACTCATTATTATTACACTGGATTTTTTTGGTTATAGTGCGTTAGATTTGCTTTTAAATTTCAAAAAAAGCGATTGAGCATATGAAACATATGTGATGTTGTTTTGAATGAACTATTTTGCTTTTAGATTGCTTCAGAAATTTTCAAGGTCAATGCTTAAAAATAAGATTTTGCAAACCCGTAAATGAATCTTTTTAAGTATAGAATGTGTTTTTTTGGTTATAGTGCGTTATATTTGCTTTTAAATTTTAAAAAAATCGATTGAGCATATGGCACATATGTGATTGAGGTTTTTATTGGAATTTGAAAGTAAAGATAATGTGCTAGACCCAAAAAAATTGGCGTCCCCTAGGGGGTTCGAACCCCTGTTGCCGCCGTGAAAGGGCGGAGTCCTAGGCCACTAGACGAAGGGGACGCAACAGTTTCTTTTCGAGTTTAGCCAACTTTGTACCTTTTAGATACATCAGGGAGATGGTGGAGCTAAGCGGGATCGAACCGCTGACCTCAACACTGCCAGTGTTGCGCTCTCCCAGCTGAGCTATAGCCCCTCGAAAGAATGTGCATTATGCTGATTACACCCCTACTCGTCAACTCTTTTTTTCAATTATTTTATATTTTTTTAAAAAAGTTGTTCGTAGCATATTTGAGTTTATTGTTTTGGATAAAATTGTATCCTTTGACCATATTGTTATTGATTTTTTTGCGCGACTGATAGCGGTATATAACAATGAATTTGTCATTATTTCCAAATCATTGTCATCAGGCAATGCAATGAGGATATGATCGTACTCTGAGCCTTGAGATTTATGGATACTGATGGCATTAGCATCCACCCAGCCGTTGATTGCTTCTAAATTTATCTCTATTTCTTTGCCTTCAATAACAAAAGGCACAACCCAGATACCATTACGTTTTTTAAGTACGCCTATATCGCCATTAAACAAACCTAAGGTGTAGTCATTTTTAGTCACCATTATTGGCATGTTGTGGTGTAAGCCTGCATTTTTATAGTTAATCTTTTTTGCCAACTCATTTAACTCATTGACACTATTAGAGCCATAGTTAACTGGTGATAGGAGCATGCACGTTTCTGTTGCTTTGATATCTTCATACCACTTGCTTAATAAGAGCTGCTTTTCTTTTTTATTCTGTGGGTTATGCAATGCAAAGTTATTGTCGGATTGCAAAGCTATCAAAGATTTAAACTTTCTTTCAATAATGCACTGACACAATTGTGCAATGATTGAATCGTGTTGAAATCGGTAATTTTGAGTAAGTTCTACAAAGTTTGTTGATGTTAGTTCCTTAGGATTCTCTTGATTATAAAAACTGAATAAATCAACTTCCTGCTCTTGCTTTAACAAAACACATAAGTCTGCAAAAACATTGCCAGCATCCACTGCTGGTAATTGATTTTTATCACCTATAAGTATCAGTTGTGCTGTTGGCTTTAATGCTAACAGCAGTGAGTTGGTCATATTGACATCAAGCATGGAGGATTCATCAATAATTATCAAATCATAGGGCAATGGGTTTGTTGAGTTATAGTTAAGCTTATTAGTTTCGTGGTTGTACCCTAGTAAACGGTGAATGGTTTTGGCTGCTTGTTGCAATTGTTGCATGCTGCGCTCATCAAGGTTTATTCCAGCAAGTCCCTGATTGATACTTTGCATCATGCGGTTGGCGGCTTTTCCAGTTGGGGCACTTAATGCAATTTGGCATTTGGGATTGAGCTTCAATGCCAGCAACATTAGACGGATAACCGTGGTGGTTTTGCCAGTACCTGGACCGCCATCGAGAATAAATCGTGTGTGCCCTAGACTCGATAGGCAGGCTTGCCACTGCAAATCCAATCCATCAGGTGTTGGTAAATTACAGATTTGCAAGACTTCTTCAATAGCTGATTTAACTTGCTTATTGTCCAATGGAATAACTGATGAATTTAAAAAGTCATTGGCAATGTGTTTTTCTAAATTGAAAAAACGCCTAAAGCCAGCCAGTCTATTATTTATCACTATATAACCTGATTGGCCATCATGACTAATAACGTTATCCTCAATCGGTTCATCATAGGCTAAGGCTGTGTGTCCTAATTCTAGATTTTGTTGAATGGCAACTGCTAACTCTATGACCTGCTGATTATCAGTAAGTGATGAAAAAAATCGTTTGATGAACGGCACGAGACTTCGGTTTACTTTTTTATCTTGCATCAAAAGCCTCCACCATTTCTTCAATCAAATTTTCATCGGGTTTGTTGCAATAAACACCTTGGCCCGCCTCACCATTAACACCACGTGTAAACAAATAAGCAACTCCACCAAAGTCTCTGTCGTAATCAAACGATGGATCAATGACTTTAAGGTATTTAACCAAGGCAACACAGTACAATAAATACTGCAAGTCATAGAAGTGATGTTCAATAGCCTCTTTTAAGTCTTTAGTTGTATAATCCTCATAAGAAAAACCCAAAGTATTACTTTTATAATCAACCACATAAAACTTGTTTTCATGCTCGAAGACTAAATCAATAAACCCTGTTAGAAATCCTTGTAAATCGTCTTGTTTAAATAGCACTTGCTGATTGCGGTGTTTTGATAACCACTGTTCTATTGTCTTGTTTTTAATTGACTCTAAAGGTAATAAAAATTCCATTTCATCTAAAGTATTATCCACTTGCGAGAGTCTTGGACCCTCTTTCCATAATTGGGTATTTACAATTGTGTGCATTTGTTGTGTTAAGCAGGCTTGCCATTGGCTGTCAAATTGATAAATTTCCAACTGTTTTTTTACTTCTTGTGAAATAGTGTCTTTATCATCCATAAAATTTATATTTTCTAAAATGCTGTGTTGCATGGTGCCACTGGTTGCCCCGCGTGGAAAGTGAAAATAGTTGCTAAACTCTCCCTCTGCTGGCTTTTCATCTAAAGGCTCAAAGCTGATTTCTTGTTTACGCGATAAAGATGAAAAGCTATAAACTGACAAAGGTTTATTAATCATACGGTTAAATTTATTAAGGCTCAACACTGGTGATTCAGATTGTTGATGACTCATTATTTCAGTTTCTTTTGGTATGACGATGGCAGAAAGCTTTTCATTATTTGCTATTTTTTCGTATAACTTTGCAATAGGTGTTTCACTAAAGTTTTTATCTTTACAATCAACACCCAAATAAACTCGGTGTTTCGCGCGCGTAATTGCTACATATAAAGTTCGCACTATCTCGGCTGAATATTCCATTGATAAACTTTCTAGTGCTTGATCCGATTGACGCCAATAGATAACGCCTTTATTATCCTTATCATGAGTTGCAACAATGGATTTGAGTACTACTTCTCTACCTGGAGGTTTATCTTTTACCAAATCGGCATACGGAATAAAAACACAATCAAACTCTAAGCCTTTGGATTTATGCATGGTCATGATGGCAATCTTGTGTCCATCACTCTCCAATCGGCGTTTGGCAGTTTCATCTTGTTCAATGATTTGTGCGTTTTTAATTTCTTTGGCTAGGTACTGTGTTATTTGCTTTTCATTTTTACCTAAATCCACTTGCTCTTGAATTAATTGCAATAAATGCACCACATCGGTGTAAAGGCGCTCGCCATCCAAACGTTGCAATAAATGGGCAAAAACACCTTTGTCTTTGAACAATTCATCAATGACTGAGCTCAAACCCTGTTTTGCTGAATGCAAACGGTAGTTAATAAATTCTGCAACCATCTTTTCTTTATCGGTTTCTTGCAAGTCGTTAAGTGAGACATTAAAAAACAAACCATGCAAACAAGTAAAAATATTTTTTTGACTGGGATAAGCGATGGCTCGAATCAGATAATACAATTGTTGAGCCACTTCAGTGGTAAAAACTCCTGCTTCACTCCAGAGGCTCACATTGATATTTTGACTGAGTAAATAGTCATATAACTCAATGGCTTGTGAATTACTTTTAACTAGAATTGCTATGCTATTTTCAGCAATATTCTCTTCGATTCCATCTTGGACTAAACGTGCATTCGCCATAAATGCTTTAAGCTCTTGTGCTAATTGATACTTGCGTTGTTCTTTAGCACAATTAATCACTGCCACTGGCGGATAGTTGTCAACAAGTTGTGTATCTTGGATGGGCTTTGCTTTGGATGGGTAAAATTTGAGCCAATCCAGTTTGAAAGAATGAGCAAAATCAAATAGGCTATTACTGGCCGCTAACATCTCTGCGCTGCTGCGCCAATTGGTTGCCAAATTAAATCGTTGTGAAGCATCTACTGCTTGTTTGGCTTGTTCGTAAACAAACACATCGGCACCACGAAAATCATAAATCGCCTGTTTGGGGTCGCCGACATAAATAATATCGTGTAAACCATCATCAAAACACCGCTCGAAAATCTCTAACTGTAACAAATCTGTGTCCTGAAATTCATCCACCATAACAGTTTGCCATTGTTTTGCAATAAGCTCTTGTAATTGCGAATTACTATTAACAGCCTTGTGAACAATAGTAATTTGGTCATCGTACCCATACAAACCTTGTTCTGTTAATAAGGTAGTTAACCCTGCTTGCACAAATTGCCAGCATTCATACAAATACACCAAAGGAAATTCTTGTAACTGGTCATAAAATTTTCCAAAGTCATTAAAGAATTCAGGCATGGCTGTTGGACTTTCTTTTTTGCGTTCGTTTTCTAAAAAATCAAATGTAAAGCGTTCAACAACATTTGTGCTTTTAAAGCTCTTCAAAAACTCACTAAACTCATCATCGTATTTTTTAACTGCTTTTTCGTGTGATTTTAACCCTGCTCTAGGAAATTTTGCTCCAAAACAGCCTGAGAACATGTAATCCAACAGCTCTTCTTTATCCTTTTCCCAAGTCTTACAAATCTTCTTATACAAATCATCAAGAGTTGGTACATCAGCAAGTGTATAGTGAGGCACAATATCTCGGTAATGTTTTTTGCTTAACAGTCCTGATAATTTCTGAGAAACACTTTCAAGGTTTTGAATTTTGCTTAAATAAAGACTGGGAATTTTGTTTTGCTGTTCTCGCCAAAAATCAAGCACAAATTTTTCCACAAATTCACCTTTATCAATCAACTCCGAAAACACGGGAGAACCACAGGATTTGTTGTAATCGACAATGATTTTTTGACAAAAACTATTGATGGTGAATATTGCCGCTTGATCAAAACACGCTAAGGCTAATTCAACATATTTGAGACTGGCATCATTGGCTTTATAGGATTGGTACAAATCAAACAATTGCGGATTATCCGTTTGTGAAACAGCTTTAAGACCCGATAAGTGGTTTTTACACTCGATTAATTGCTCACGTAAACGGGTTTTCAATTCAAAAGTTGCTGCCTTGGTAAACGTCAACACCAAGATTTGTTCTGGTGTGCGTTTTTTCTCAACGATATAGCGCACGTATAAACCCGATAAAGTAAATGTTTTGCCTGTTCCTGCACTGGCTTCGATAAGTTTTTTACCGTCCAAGTTGGCCGTATAAAGGTTAAAGTCCATTTTTTCTTACCTCAATTGAATCACACAAGGCATCAATTGTTGTTTCAATATCAATGGTATAGTCATAATGACTGACAAGTGGCTTAAAGTATTTTTGCCCTTCGGAAGGATGACTGAATTTGTCTTTTTCAAAGGCTTTTAAATAAGCTTCTTTAGATTTAACACCCACTTCCTTTGCCTTTATTGTCAAAATAGCAGGCGGGCAAAAAAGCCACGGCTGAGTGAATGAATTAAGCCAATAACCCACGATTGATGCTAAAGCTTTGTCATAATCAGTTAATGGTGAAAACACCAACACCTTATCTTCAAAGTATAAATAACTGTGGTTGTCCGATTGGTAGCATAGGTGTTTTATCCAATGCTGACAAACTTGTTTAGCTTTGGCTTTTTTGGGGTAAATGGACACCAATTGTTTCATTGCATCGATTTGAATCGAACCAAATATTTTACTGCCATCAATTGAGCATTCAATTAAATGGTTTGTTAAAGACAGTTCTTCTTTTTTATCGTGTAATGGTTTTAGTGAAGCATCTATACTTTTTAGGCGTAATTGACCTGATTTGTTATCAGAAATTATTCCTGTCTTAACGGCTGTGCCCATGCCATGTTCAAAAACAGTGTTTTTTAATTGCCATTGCTCTAATCCATCAGGTTGATAAGTTTCGGCATCTTTCAAAATATCTGCATAAATTGAGTTGTTGATGTTCGCTCTATTCTTAAGGAAATAATCCAATGGATCGCTAAAGAATTGAGCCAAATCATTGATGTGAATTTCATTATCTCGTTCCAATTTTAAACTGACATCAGATGAATTAACAGTATTTTTAGCTTGGTAAAAGTGCTGAGCCAACTGATAATGAGTTCGGTTAAAACTCAATTGGAATTGACTGTCTTCTTCAAAATAGTCACGATTAAAGCCATGCATTCGATGTTCGCCAACTTGAAACTCATTATCTGTTTTTAACTGCAAATAACTAATTAATTCGGATAAAAGAACTGAAGGTGGTTGTTTATCATTGGTCTTGGGATTAAAACCAATATAACTTAGAATTAGTTTTTGAGTGTTTTCTGTCAGAGCGGTGAGTAGTAAGTTTTTATCACGTTGTCTGGTGGACTTATTGAGTCGTGGTAGTTTATTACTAAAAATATCCAAATCATTTTTAATCTCAGGCTTGGGAAAATCTCCATCATTTAAACCCAAAACAATCAGTAACTTAGCATCAACAACAAAAGCATTTTCCCATGTTTGGAAGCGTATACCAATCTGCCCTTCACTGCGGTAATTATTTTCAGTAATAACGGCATCAACAATTGAATTGACAATCACCAATGAAATTTTTTCGTTGCAATTTAAGGTTTGTTCCACTAATTTTGTGTGCAATTGCTTAAAGATACGGGTTTCAAAATCATCTTGCTTGTCATTATATAAAAAGTCTTTGCACAGCTTTTGTATCGCCTCAAACCATTGTTGTGGTGTTTTGTCTTTTTGAAAAGCCGTATAGGTTTTGAACCACAAGTTTAGAAAGGCAAAGACTTGTGAAAACACCTGCTCTTGACCAGAAAAATCACCAAAAGTGGATAAATGTTTAGTGTTACTGACCTCACCAGTCAAATACCCTGATAACCAACGGTTTTCACCAAATTGCCAGGTATTACCCTCTTTGGCTTCAAATCCCAACTCGCCTTTTTGTGCGGCATTGTAAAAGTTGCGAATATTTGAATCCAGTATCCATTTTTTGATTCGCGGCAAATCATCTTCTGTTAATTTAAGTTGCTGTAAAATTACCTGTTGTGAAATCAAATCATAGAGGTTATTGGCAGTCATTTCTTGGGTAAAACCAAGTAATAAACTCATCAAACTAACAATATAATTGCTATCGGCTAACCGTACCCTGTCAATATGAAAAGGCAAATAATCGCTATCCTTATCTCCTTGCCTGTAGTCAAAACTTTGGCGTATGGCATCGACATAATCATTTATATCTGGTGCAACGACAATAATGTCTTCAGGATTGAGGCTTTTATCGTGAGTCAATGCCTGTAAAATATCGTCCTTAATTACTTCCACTTCACGCAAAGCATTGTGACAAGCATGCACAATTATACTGTTATCATGTCTAAAAGGTTCTGGATTCTCAAGCATCTCTAACACATCTTTTTTGACACTTTGTAATAAGGACTCAGGTTGAGCAACAATAGACAAATCATCATTTTCAATGAAATTTTCATCTAAAAAAGCATCAAAAACAGCCATTTTGCTTCGTCCTAAACTCGATAACAATGGATTGCCAGCATCAATCCTATCATCAACTTCGTTTTCTAATAATGCTAGTCGTTTTTCGCTTTTCATCTCACGTAAATCAAACCAATAGAAGTCTGGACATGGATTGGATAACAACAAGTGTATTTCACGTACTTGTGATAGTTTTAAAATAGCATCTTTTTGAAAAGTTGAGAGTTGCTCGGTAGCAAACAAGATGATATGACTTGGGTCTTGTTTAAAATCAGTTTGAGCATCAAAGTTTTTAAGTAATTCAACCGGTGACTTTTCAGATAATTCGTCCAACAAATCACCCCATAAATCCGCTTGCCATTCTTGCTCTTTTTTAAGAAAAAACTCACCTTCATCCCATTGACAAATAACTTCTGGGCGTTCATCCGTGTATTTGAGTAGAGTTTGCGCGATTTTTTGTGCCGTATTAAAATTAATTAAATCACTGTCTTGGTGTAAAAACAGGTATTTATCTTTGTTTTTAATGGCATGAAAAATTTTCCAACGCAACACATCGGCACTGAATACATTTTGCTGATGCTTAGGTTGCGCCACATTTTTTAAAATCTCCCAATTAAAACTCAACGGCATGATGAATTTAATCTGTGCATAAACGCCCAAATCCTTGGCAATCGACTGCTTTAACCACTGCATACACGAATGATTGGGCACAACAACCCAACTTTCTTTGAAAATTGAATCATTAGTCCGCAAAATTCCCAACAACTGTTTATAGAGTTGTTTATACGATATATGGGTGTAAAGATTTAACAAAAATGCATTCCTTTAGTCATTAAAACAATGATAACAGAAGTGATTCTCAAAATGTGAGAATGGTAAATTTCTTTTAAGTTTTGTACTGGGTTTATTAAAAACCCTCCCCAGCCCTCCTTTGCAAAGGAGGGAGCGACAATGGATTCCAAATAGCACTCATTCTTCCCCCTTTGCAAAGGGGGATTGAGGGGGATTTTTTTCAACTTACAGTATTTGATAATTTATTTTCATAATTTTGCACTATAACTTTCCTTTATTATTTTATCTAATTCCGAATTCAATTCTTGTCTACTACTACTCAAGCGATGTCCATCATCAACCAATACTAATTTAGCTTTGTGTTGTTGTGAAAATTTTACGCTATTTTGATAGGGAACTATGTCGTCATTCCAACCATGAATAATGATAGTATTTTTGCATGGAGTGCTTGGTTCTTTGACTTCGTAACCTTTTAGGTAAAAGGCTGGAGCGAGCAGTAGTAAGCCCTTGATTGAAATTTGGGTTGAGGCAACGGTGGAGACATATCCGCCCATGCTTGAACCAATGAAGATTATTTCACCTTTGAGGTCTTGTGCGTAGTTGACTAACCTTTCGACTCTTTGTTCGGGTGTTGTTAAATCTTGGTAGTCTATGGAATGAACTGTGAAGTTGCCTAATGTTTTGGCGTGTTCAGCCATTTTGGTGATTTTACTGCCCCAAGGACCACTTTCTTTACCGTGATTAAATATTATGTGTTTTGTGGGTTTTGAATTGTCCATTTCTCTATCTTATAACAATTCATTCTCAAAATGTGAGAATGGATTTATTTTTGATTGAAATTGTTTTTACAAGTGTTTTTCAGGATCCATGCGTGAATGGAGTATTCTGACAATTACAAACTCTTGTTTTGTTTCACGGAAATAAACCACGTGTTCTTTGATGCGATAGGATAATAACCCTTCACCTATATCTTGCCGTGGTTTGCCTAGTGGCATTAGATTTTTATTGTTTTGGCTTAAAGTAATAAATGATTGTTTAAAATAATTGAGGTAAGTTTTTTTCTGTAACTTGCCCCATTCTTTTAGTGTGTATTGGGCTATATTTTTAAAGTCATTTCTTGCTGGATTTGATATTTTGATGGGTTTAAAGTTTATCAAAAAAACTTTCCAGTTCTTGTACAGAGTTGACGTTGGTTAATTCATTTTTTTTGATGGCATCGTCTCCATCTTTTATTAACTGGCGTAATTTTAGTAGCTTTAAATGACGCTCTTCTTCTGTTCGTTTAAATAAACGCAATGCTTCACGTACCACTTCACTGGCATTGTTGTAACCGCCTGTTGCCGCGTATTCTCTAACAAAGTGTTCAAGCTGTGGAGTTAGACTAAAATTCATTTTTTTACTCATTAATAAATTTTAATAATAAAAGTTATTTGCAATTATGTCAAACATTGCTATCAATTATTGTTATTTTGGATTTATTTGATGGGTGGAGCTTTTAATTAATACTGAGCTAAATTTGATTGGGCGAATCTCTTGAAAGCTTCAGGAATGATAACGAAATATTTTTTATTTTGTGTATCGACTTTAGTCGATAATAATGGACTAAAGTCCATTCCCCAGAGGCTATTATAAGATTGATATTTTATTTAATTTCTGTTTTCAAGCAACAGTGCCATGCCTTGTCCTACTCCAATACAGAGTGTACACAAGGCATATTTTCCGCCTGTTCTTTGCAGTTGTTTAGCGGCTGTGAGGGCGAGTCTTACGCCACTCATGCCTAGTGGATGTCCAAGTGAGATGGCTCCACCATTTGGATTGACACGATTATCATCATCTGGGATTCCTAGTTCTCGTAATACGGCTAAAGATTGGGCGGCAAAAGCTTCATTGAGTTCGATTACACTTAAATCATTTGTTGTAAGTCCATGTTTTTTTAATAGTTTTTGTGTGGCAGGAACTGGGCCTATTCCCATTATTCTAGGTTCAACTCCAACGGCACAACTGCCAATTATTCGGGCTAATGGTTTTAGTCCATGCTGTTTAACCGCATCATCCGATGCAATGATTAAGGCACATGCTCCGTCATTGACACCTGAGGCATTTGCTGCGGTGACTGTACCACCTTCTTTTTTGAATGGGGTGCGTAATGTGGCTAATTTTTCTAACGGTGTTAACCTTGGGTGTTCGTCCTGGGTGAAAATCACTGGTTCGCCTTTGCGTTGTGGTATTTCGAATGGTACAATTTCTTCAGCTAAAATATTGCGTGCTGCAGCAGTTTTGTTTTGGCTATTGAAGGCAAATAAGTCTTGGTCTTGGCGTGATATATTGAACTGTTCAGCAACATTTTCAGCTGTTTCTGGCATGGAGTCAATGCCGTATTGGTTTTTCAAAACTGGATTAACAAAACGCCATCCAATTGTTGTATCAAAAATTTCTGCTTGGCGTGAATAAGCTGATTGTGCTTTAGGTTGCACAAACGGCGCGCGCGACATGGATTCTACACCACCAGCTATAATTAAATCGGCCTCACCTGTGGCAATATTGCGTGCTGCCATGGCAACTGCATCAAGACCTGATGCACAAAGGCGATTTAAGGTTACACCAGGCACATTAATCGGCAATCCTGCAATGAGCGAGGACATACGTGCCACATTGCGGTTGTCTTCACCAGCTTGGTTGGCACAGCCTATAATTACATCTTCTATTTGCGTAGTATCTAACTCAGGGTTTCTTTGTATCAAGGTTTTGATAACATGCGCCAACATATCATCGGGACGAATAGTTGCAAGTGTGCCACCGAATCGACCAATAGGAGTGCGAATTCCATCGCAGATGTAAGAATTTTTTAGTTGAGTCATGTTGTTCCTAATAATATATTAACTAAGGAACGCAGAGGTTCGCGGAGAACCGCAGAGTTACGCAGAGTTACGTAAATTTTATTAATAAAAGTTCGTTCCCACGCAGAGCGTGGGAACGAGTTTTTGTGTTACTCTTCTTCGTCATCGCCTTCCATGTAGGCAATTTTGGCAAGACTAACGAGCTTCTCTTTCTTGGATAAACGTATCAAGGTTACGCCTTGAGTATTTCGTCCTACCGTTGAGATGCCATTGGCTTTGGTGCGAACTAAGGTTCCACCGTCACTAATGAGCATTATCTCGTCTTTTTCGGAAACTTGACAGGCACCGACCACATCACCGTTACGATCTGAACACTGAATAGCTATTACACCTTGTCCACCGCGTTTGATGAGTCTAAATTCATCCAATTTGGTTTGTTTTCCGTAACCATTTTCGGTGCAAACTAACACATTGCCTTCATCTGCTACGAACATGGAGACGACTTTTTGCTCGTCTTTAAGTCGAATACCACGTACACCACGAGCAGTTCTGCCCATTGAGCGGATTCCTGATTCATCAAATCTGACACATTTACCACCGGAGGTAAATAACAGCACTTCTTTTGTACCATCTGTGATTTCAACATTAACCAAATGATCACCTTCTAGCAATGTTAGTCCAATCACACCATTTGCACGCACGTTTTTAAACAATGGCAATGGTGATTTTTTGACAACTCCCATGGCAGTTGAGAAGAAGATAAATTTATCTTCATCGTAATCACGAACGGGTAATATTGCGGTAATTCTTTCGTCTTTTTCAAGTGGCAATAAATTCACTAATGGCTTTCCTTTGGCTGTACGTGATGCCATTGGCAACTCATAAACTTTGAGCCAATACAGTTTAGCTTTATTACTGAAACATAATAAGGTGTCATGAGTATTAGTCACCCACAAACGTTCGACAAAGTCTTCGTCCTTCATCTTAGTGGCTGTTTTGCCTTTACCACCTCGCCTTTGCGCTTGATAAACATCCAATTGTTGCATCTTGGCATATCCTGCATGAGAAAGGGTCACAACAACCTCTTCTTCAGTAATTAGATCTTCCATGGTCAAGTGCATTTGGTGTTCGATAATGACTGAACGACGCTCATCACCAAAGTTTTCTTTAACTTCTTCCAACTCTTCTCTAACCACTTCAAGCAATCTATCTGGATTAGTTAAGATTTCGATAAACTCTTGGATCTTACCAATGATTTCTTTGAATTCATTAGTGAGTTTTTCTTGCTCTAAACCGGTTAAACGGTGCAGTTGTAAATCAAGAATCGCTTTGGCTTGAATTGGTGATAACTGATAGCCATTATCAAACATGCCATAAGCATCATCTAAATCTTCTGGGCGGCATAAACTGGCATCGCCTGCTAACATGCTTTTTATTAAATCTGATTTCCAGCGTTTTGCCAACAAGCCTTCACGTGCTTGAGCTGGGTTATCCGAGGCTTTAATCAAGGCTATAATTTCATCAATATTTGCCAATGCTATGGCTAAACCTTCTAATATGTGTGCTCTTGCTCGTGCTTTTTTCAACAAGAATAAAGTACGACGGACAATCACTTCGCGTCTGTGTTTTAAGAATGCATTGATGATTTGACGTAATGTCAATAGCTCAGGTTGTCCGTCAACCAATGCTACCATATTCATACCAAATACAGTCTGTAATTGAGTAAGTTTGAATAGTTGATTCAACATCACTTCGGCAACTTCACCACGACGCATTTCGATAACTACACGCATTCCGTCTTTATCGGATTCATCGCGTAATGCTGTGATGCCTTCAATGCGTTTGATTTTCAGTAATTCAGCAATTTTTTCAATTAGTTTAGCTTTATTGACTTGGTATGGAAGTTCGTCAACAATTATGGTTTGTTTGCCTGTATTTTCATCAATTTCAATATGCGTTTTGGCACGCATATAAATCTTGCCTTTACCTGTCTCGTAAGCTTCACGTATACCTTTTGAACCATTTATGATTGCCGCTGTTGGGAAGTCTGGTCCTGGTAGGTGTTCCATCAACTCATCAAGGGTAATATCTTGCTTATAAGACATGGCTATAACTGCATTAATCACTTCTCTCATATTGTGAGGAGGAATATTAGTAGCCATACCAACAGCTATACCAGTTGAACCATTTACTAGCAGCGTTGGCACTCTTGATGGAAGAACTACAGGCTCATGTTCTGATTCATCATAATTAGCTCTAAAATCAACTGTTTCTTTATCAATATCTGCTAATAATAGATGGGCAATCTTGGACATGCGAATTTCTGTATAACGCATGGCAGCTGCCGAATCTCCATCCACCGAACCAAAGTTACCTTGACCATCGACCAACATATAACGCATTGAGAAGGGTTGTGCCATCCGAACAATCGTATCATAAACGGCTGTATCACCATGTGGATGGTATTTACCAATCACATCACCGACAATACGGGCTGATTTTTTGTAAGGTTTATTCCAGTCATTGCCAAGTTCACTCATGGCAAATAAGACTCGTCTGTGAACAGGTTTTAGTCCATCGCGCACATCTGGCAATGCACGACCAACGATTACACTCATGGCATAATCGAGGTAAGATTTTTTCATCTCATCTTCGAGATTTACTTTTACAATTTCTGAATTTTCTGTGGTTTCATCGACCATTTGTTGCATTTCCTAATTAGCTTTTTCCAAGCGATGAAGTATAACATATTTCATCTAAAATGTATTGGCAATAATATGCTTTTAACAACTAATTGCAATCAAATAATTTTAATAATTTCAGTAGCATTCATGGGTTTGTAGAAATAATAGCCCTGCCCATAATCAACGCCCATTATTTTTAATGTTTGCGCACTTTTTTTATCTTCAATTCCTTCTGCTACTATTGACATATTCATGCGTTGAGCCATTTGAACAATCAACTCAAGCATGATGAGGCTTTTAGGGTTTGTATCGATTGTTTTAACAAATATTTGATCAATTTTAATGGTGTCAAAATCCAATTGTAAGAGATGCTCGAATCCTGAGTGACCCGTTCCGAAATCATCCAGCGACAATTTAAAACCAAACTCACTGCACTCATCAATCCATGTGGCAACTTGCGTGTAATCAACCATCAATGATTCTGTTATCTCTATTTTTATATTGGATGGGTTTATTTTATGCTTTTGGGTAATCGCCATTATCTTTTCTAGGAAACCATCTGAGCTTAATTGTGTTGCCGAGACATTGATACTCATGAATAAAGGCAATAGTTGCGGATGCGATTGACTTCTTTTATTTTGAAAAATGGACAGTTGTTTACACGCACTATCAAATATTTTCAACCCCATCGGGACTATAAAATCACTCTCTTCTGCCAGGGTAATAAACTCAAAAGGAGAAACCATGCCTTTCTCAGAGTGCTTCCAACGGCTTAAGGCCTCAAACCCTGCTACCGTATTGTCTGATAAATTGACCATAGGTTGATACACATTGACAATTTCATCATTTTCTAACGCTTCAAACATTTCATGCTCAAAACGTATTTTAGTCATCCCCTCGGTCACAATGTTGTTGTTATTTTCGCGATTCTTTTTAGTTAAAGAATCTCCACCTAACATATTACGAATTCTACTCAATAAAACTTCCAACACTCCACGCAAGATGGGGTCGGCATTTTCTAATCGTGAGGTTATTTGCTCTCTATCAACTACCAATAGTTCAACGGGACTTTCCGCAAAAGCACTTGCCGAACGATTTAAGTTGTTGATAATTCCCATTTCACCTAAAAGTTCACCTTTTCCTAATTCGGCTATTCTGGCATCTTGTCGATTTAATGGATATAGTCCAACTCGCCCCCTTTCAATAATATAAGCACAGTTAGCTGAATCTCCTGCTGAGAAGATTTTGTCTCCACTTTTGAATTTTAATATGTGTGTTCTAACTGGCATAAACAACCTATTTATAAATTGAATTAAACCGTTCTACGCTAAATCCATTCATGCGCTTCTTACCGACTAGAATAACGGGAATTCCGGTCGCTCCCAATTTCTTATAACGCCTTTTTGCTGACTCACTTTTTTCAATATCGTATTCTGTGTAAGCAATTCTATTTTTTCGGAAATATTTCTTTGCTTTTTTACAATAACCGCACCATTGAGTTGAATACATGATGACTTTTTTAGGTCTTGAAAGGTATTTTCTTTTCTTGTAACCATCATCAACATCCTGAATTGATTCATCCATATCAACAATACTTACTTTTTGGTACGATTGGATTTCGAAGGTCTCTACTGGAGTATTCTCTGGTTTTACATCACTGTATTGGGTGACACCATTGGCGTCTTTCCATTTGTAAATTCCCGAAATCGATGGAAAGCAGGTAAATACAACTGACATCAGAAGGATAAATTTAATTTTTTGCATTAGTTAATGATTATCAATAGTCATCTATCTATAATAGCATAATTTATTGATTTTAGGCTCAATTGGTGCAAACAAAATTCGACAATGATTACAACTCGATTCATTTAAAACGCTATCCATCGAGTAAAAACAACAGCTTGCAAGCATGGAATGCTGCTGACTCTTACTTATTGGAGCATTTACATACCAACTTTTCTTTACCTAAAAATCCTAATATTCTGATTTTTAATGATGCTTTTGGAGCCCTAACCTTAAGTTTAACCCAGTTCCAACCAACGAGCGTTACCGATTCTTTTTTATCTAAAAAAGCCATTGAAACTAATGCACAATTAAACTTTATTGAAAGTCAATCAATGCAATTGAACTACGAATTAAAAGAGAGCCAACTCAAATATGATTATATTTTAATCAAGCTGCCTAAAATAATGGATTACCTACACGAGTTTTTATATAGCATTCGAAATAACCTCCATGATAAATCTGTAATACTTTTAGCTGGAATGGTAAAAAACATGCCAAAAACTTTATGGACTCTTTTAGAAAATGATTTCGGCATAACCAAAACCTCATTGACTAAAAGCAAGGCTAAAATTATAGAATTAAAATACAATAAAAAGACCGCTCTTAGTCGCTGCCCACAAAGTTTCACTCAGGAAAACACGGCTTTAACTATATTTAGTTATGCTAACGTTTTTTCAAAATACTCCTTAGATATAGGCACACGATTTTTACTGCAAAATATGCCAAAATTTTCTAAACTCAAATCTATTATTGATTTAGGGTGCGGAAATGGAATTGTTGGCTTAAACCTCGCTATTCAATACCCTAATGCGCAAGTAACCTTTGTTGATGAATCATTTATGTCCATAAAATCAGCTCAGCTAACCTGCACAAACAACTCTATTGACATCACTCAACATTTTTTTGAAGTCAATGACTGCTTAACCGATTTTGATGGTAACTCCTGTGATTTGATTGTTTGTAACCCACCCTTTCATCAATCTCACAATTTGAGCATTGACACTGCACTAAAAATGTTTCATCAAAGTTATGCTACACTAGTTAAAGGCGGTCATTTTTTGGTTGTTGCCAATAGACACCTGCCCTATCACTCTCATTTAAAAAGAACATTTAAAAACTGTAAGACAATCGCCAGCAATGCTAAATTCAACTTATTCCTTATGAAAAAATAGAGCCTATAGGATGATTAGAAAACAGCCCAAATTGGATTAAGTCCATTAATTATTTGGCTATTGCATCCCAGTTTTTTCCATTGTTTATGACTATGAAAATCAGACCCTATTGATGCTTTAAAATCAAACTCTTGGCAAAGCTTTGATAAATATTCAGTTTTATCAGGATTTTGGTAACCATTAACGACTTCAAGACCTACTCCTCCTAGGTTTTTGAACTCAATAAGTAAGCGACGCAGTTTTGAGTTGGTTAATTTATAATACAAAGGATGTGCCAACACAGCAACGCCCCCTGCTTTTATTATTGCAATAATAATTTCATCCATTGATTGCCATTGATTTTTTATATCACCAGTTTTTCCTGCTCCGAGGTATTTTTTAAACGCATGATTAGTGTCTGTACAAATCCCTTGGTTAACTAGAAGTTTAGCAAAGTCGGGGCGACCAATGTATGAACCCTGGCTCTTACTCTTAATTTCCTCTAAAGCATTTTTTAAACCATATTTCTCCAAACGTTTTGCGATAAGCTCTGCTCGTTTTAAACGAATTAATTTTTGAGATTCAACCAATTGGCATAACTGCTTTGATTTAACATCAACATTTAATCCAACGACATGGATTCCTATCTTATTCCATACCGTTGATAGTTCGATTCCTGTTATTAGTTTAATCGATGATTTTAGATTTTGTTGGTAAGCTTCTAGCGTGTCATGATCAGTAATAGCAAGCGTTTGGACATTTCTTTCTTCTGCCAACTCAATGAGACCACTTGGTGATAATTGACCATCCGAACAGTTACTATGGCAGTGAAAATCAACAATCACTGGGAATATTTCAACGAATCCAAGGCGTCACTCACTGTATAGAAAGAGCCAAAAATTATGATTCTATCCTTATATGATGCCATTATTTTAGCTTTGGTCATGGCATGTTTGACGCTTGCAAAGGAAGTAATTAATGAAGCAGAATTTGCTAATTGAGTTATTAAATCTGTTACAGGCATAGCTCGGGAGTTATCAACTTCTGATACACACCAAATATCAATTGTATCCTTAAAACATTCAAACCAGTTTGCTGCATTTTTATCGGATAACACAGCAAATACTGCAATTGTTTTACCTTCTATTGGGTTAGTTCTTAACCATTGGGACAACTCACCAGCAGCTTGCTCATTGTGAGAAACATCAATAATAATTGAAGGATTAATTGATATAAGTTCTAACCGACCCGACAGCTTAATAGCTAACAAACCCTCTTTAATGTCTTTGTCTGAAATGTAAAGCTCTTTATTTAATGCTTTGAGTGCTACCACTGCTGTCTTGGCGTTTTTTTGTTGGCAATCCCCTTCAATATTTAATTTAAAAGGCTGAGTAATTTTGGCATTTTCAGTTAAAATTAAATCTACCCCACATTTTTTAGCGTGTTGAGTTATCGAATCAGGGCAATTTTTATCACCATAGACAGCGGGCTTATTCTTCCGCATTATTCCAGCCTTTTCATAAGCAATCAATTCAATTGTTGAACCAAGCCAATCCGTGTGATCAATTGATATTGTTGTGATTACAGCGCAATCAGAGTCAATCACATTAGTTGAGTCTAGTCGCCCACCTAAACCGACTTCCAATACAGCAATATCAACACCTTCTTGTTTAAATATAATGGCTGCAGCTAATGTTGAGTATTCAAAATAACTAAGCGAAATACCATTGAGGTTTTGTTCTATCAATTCAAATGCAGATACAATAAGTTCATCTGCAACAGCAAGGCTATTGATTTTTATTCTTTCGTTATATTTTAGGATATGAGGTGAAGTAAATTCCCCTACTTTATAGCCTGCTTTTTGTCCAATAGCAGAAATCATAGAAACTGTTGAGCCTTTTCCATTTGTTCCAGCTACACTAATAACAACTGGAGCAATTTTACCTAAGTCTAAATTTCGGAAAACAGCAGCAACACGCTCGAGCCCTAGGTCAATTTTTTTACTGTGATTAACTTCAAGCTCTTTAAGCCAAGATTCAAGCGACTTCTTTTTTTTCACTGTTATTTTTATCTATTTCGTCTTTTGTAATAATTTTATCTGGTTCAATTGGCGCATCATTTTTCGTGTGTAATAAAGCAAGCAATCGCGATATTGTGTCTCGCATTTCTCGTCTATCCACTATCATATCAATGGCGCCATGCTCTTGTAAAAATTCGGAGCGTTGAAAACCTTCAGGTAATTTTTCTCGCACGGTTTGTTCGATAACACGAGGCCCCGCAAAACAAATTAATGCATCTGGTTCGGCAATATTTATGTCACCAAGCAAGGCAAGACTTGCTGAGACTCCACCTGTTGTCGGGTTAGTTAAAACAGAAATATAGGGGATGCCAGCATTGTTCAACTTTTTAATCACTGCTGAAGTTTTTGCCATTTGCAGCAGTGAAAATAATGACTCTTGCATACGAGCGCCACCAGATGCTGAAAAATTAATGAATGGAATTTTTCTTTCTAAAGCAAGGTGTGCTGCACGGACAAATTTTTCCCCCACTACTGAGCCCATTGAGCCACCCATGTAATCAAAACTAAATGCCGATGCTATAACTTCTTGTCCCTGTAATTGACCCGACATGGCAATCAATGCATCTTTTTCACCCGTTTTCTTTTGGGCTTGGGTTGTGCGGTCTTTATATTTTTTTGAATCTTTAAACTTCAAAGGATCTAATGATTCTAACTGTGCTGCAATTTCAGTTGTAGAATTTTTATCTAAAAATGATTGTAAGCGGGCACGACCTGTCAATCGACCATGAAAACTACATTTAGGGCAAACTCGCCTAGATTTCTCAAGCTCAGGTTGATACAAAACCTCATCGCATTTTTCGCATTTTGTCCATAGGCCTTCGGGGACATTTTTCTTTTTATTGCCACCTTCTGTCCGAATTCTTGATAGTTTAATTTTTTGAAACCAGCTCATAATTACACCTTAATCTTTATTTAAAGCCTTCGCAATTGGCTTTATGAATTTTTTAATAGTTTTCTTTATTTGTTTTTCATTATTGCATTTTCCAAGCTTCTTGACTAATGCGGAGCCAATAACTACAGCATCACCATATTCAGCCACTGCCAATGCGGATTCCACATCCTTCACTCCAAACCCTATAGCTATAGGTAAATTAGTCAATGACCTAATAGTCGTAAATTTTTCTGACAAGTCACCATAGTCAACATTATTTGAACCTGTCACTCCTTTTAATGCCACACAATAAATAAAGCCACTACTTTTAGAAAGTATATACTCTTGACGCTTTCGAGTTGTTGTTGGTGCAATTAGAAAGATTTGAGACATATTGTATTGATTAAGAAGAGAAAGTAGGTCATCCGCTTCTTCTGGTGGCATATCAACAATCAATAATCCGTCAACTCCTGATTCTGATGCTTGTTGGATAAAATTTTGGTATCCAAATTTTTCAATTGGATTGAGATAACCCATCAATATAACGGGCGTTTTATCATCTTTTTCTCGAAACTCACAAACGACATCAAGCACGGATGATAGTGTCATGCCTTTTTTAATGGCTTCCTCAGAGGATTGTTGTATGACAATCCCATCTGCCATCGGATCTGAAAATGGCATACCCAACTCAATAATACTAGCTCCATTTTTGACTAAAGCGTGCATTGTTGGCACGGTCATTAGTGGATGTGGGTGACCTGCTGTTATAAAAGGAATTAATGCCTTTTGGCTATTTTCTTTTAGCTTTATAAATTTTTTATTTAACCGGCTCATAAATTTATCCCTTCTAGTGCCGCAATTGTATGAACATCTTTATCGCCTCTTCCTGATAAGTTTACAATGATATTTTTACCTTTTGCGAGTTTTTGCGCCAACTTAATGCCATAAGCTACCGCATGTGAACTTTCAAGAGCTGGTAAAATTCCTTCAACTTCTGTTAATAGATGAAAAGCATTTAAGGCTTCCTGATCATTTGCTAGAACATATCTGGCACGACCTTTGTCATTTAAAAAAGCATGCTCCGGTCCTACTCCAGGGTAATCTAAACCAGCAGAAATTGAATGCGTTTCAATAATTTGACCATCATCATCACTCATCACATAAGTTCTATTACCGTGTAAAACACCAACTTCGCCAGCATTAATAGAAGCTGCATGTTTCCCTGTGCTCATGCCTTTTCCTTCAGCTTCAACACCGTACAATTTTACCGTTTCATCATTTAAAAATTCATGGAAGATTCCCATTGCATTTGAACCGCCACCGACACAGGCAACAATCGCATCCGGTAGCCCTCCAACTTGTTCATTAAACTGTTTCTTTGCCTCTCGTCCCACAACTGAGTTGAAATCTCGAACCATTTCAGGATAAGGGGCAGGGCCTGCAACCGTTCCAATAATATAGAATGTCTCATCAACATTGGTTACCCAGTCACGCATCGCTTCATTTAGGGCATCCTTTAATGTTTTTGAACCTGATTTCACGCTGATGACTTCAGCACCAAGCAATTTCATCCGATAAACATTAATTGACTGTCGCTGTATATCAACTTCTCCCATATACACAACACACTTCAAACCCAAACGAGCTGCCACTGTAGCTGTTGCAACACCATGCTGACCAGCGCCGGTTTCGGCAATTATTCTTTTTTTCCCCATGGCTTTTGCTAATAAAATCTGTCCAACAGTATTATTTATTTTATGTGCACCGGTATGGTTTAAGTCTTCACGTTTTAACCAAATATTAGCGCCGCCAACATTTTCTGTTAATCTTTTTGCAAGATACAATGGCGATGGTCGTCCAACGTAATGAGCTAAATCATAATAAAATTCATTTTGAAAAGCTTCATCTGTTTTATACTTTTTATAAGCCGTTTGTAATTCTTCTAAACATTTCATTAATGTTTCAGAGGCGAAAACTCCGCCAAATTTATCAAAGTGCCCTTTTACATCAGGAAAGTCGTAATAATTAATCATTTAAATTCTTTATAAATTGGTTCATTTTTTGTTTTGACTTAATCCCTGGAGAGACTTCAATTCCAGAGCTAACATCAAAACTTCTAAGAGAGCTATTTTGTCGTGCTTCTTTGATATTGTCAACTGTTAAACCACCTGCTAATATCCATTTATTTCCTAACTTTTTTGGCAACTCATTCCAGTCGAATTTAACACCGGAACCTCCTTGTTGCTTTTGTCCATAATTATCAATCACATACCCCAATGCATTAGGATGTTTCTGCGCATATTTAACAGGATCTATTGCATCAGCCATTGGTATCGCTTTCCAATAAGGTCGCTTAAACTGCTGACAAAATTCGCCACTTTCACTGCCGTGAAACTGTAAAACTTGTATACTACACTGACTTAAAATGCTTTCTATTTCCTCTTTAGCATTATTGGCAAATAAAGCAACTGTTACTATTAATGGTGAAACTTCATTTATTATTTCACTACACTGTGATGGTTCTATGTATCGCTTTGAGGCTTTCACAAAAACAAAACCAAGAGAGTTACAGCCCGCTTCTTGTGCATTTAATGCATCCTGCAATCGAGTAATTCCGCAAAATTTCGTAAAATATTTACTTTTCATAATGTATTGGTAAATGATCTTCTATTGCTTGTTCTGGTATTTTATATTTTTCAGGGTATTTAATTGTCATAAAAGATAATCCATTAGGTCGTGCAGTAATTCCTGCTTTTGTACGATCCTTTCCTTCTAAAATATATTTCATTGACTCAAGCGGCTGTTCTCCTCGCCCAATTGGTAAAAGTGTACCAACAATATTACGTATCATGTGATGTAAAAATCCAGAACCGGCAACATCCAAAACAACCAAATTTCCTTCACGTTTTACCGATATGCGATAAATTTGTTTTACCGAGGTTTTAGATTGGCAGGCAGAAGAACGAAATGCATTAAAGTCATGCTCTCCTTGTAAGTACTGAGCCGCTTCATTCATTGCATCTGCATTTAAAGGGAGTCTTTCCCATGTAACATGATGCCGATTAATTGTGGGACGAATCCACCGATTAAATATGACATATTGGTAACTGCGTTCAATGGCACAAAATCGAGCATGAAAATCATCTGCAACTGGTTTAATCCACAGCACTGAAATACCCTGTGGAAGGCTTGTATTAGCCCCCATTATCCATTGGTAATCTTCACGCTGAATATCTGTATCAAAATGAATGACTTGAGCTGTTGCACTGACTCCAGTATCTGTACGGCCACAGCAAATTATTTTTATTGGGTGATTGGCAACCAAAGAAAGCGCTGCCTCTAAGGAGTCTTGGATAGTTGGTTGTTGAATCTGTGATTGAAAACCCAAAAAGCCGTATCCATCATACTCTACTCCACATGCATATCTCATGACTTAATTAGTGTAAATATTTTGTTTAACGACATTAGTTGTATTTCTCAATTTTGTATTAAAAAAAAGACTGTTAGTTAATGTAACCTAACAGTCCTATTATACAACGATAATTCCTAAAGAGTTATACTAAACTCAGTTCTATTTAAGAACTTTCCATCTCTGATTTCAATTCTTCAGCTTTAGATTGTTGTTCATCCGTACCCTCTTCTAGAACCTCATCAACCATTTGTTTAGCTCCATCAACATCACCCATTTCAAAATAGGCACGTGCTAAATCAAGTTTGGTATCGATGGCATCATCAACTACTTCATCAAGATCAAAACCAATATCAAAATCTTCATCATCGACTCCAATCTCAGGAGCTTCACCAAAGGTTGCACTCTCTGGCACTTCACTGTCTTCATCTAAATCATCTATTGCTAATTGAATACTATCGTCAACAGACAAGTCCAAGTCGTCGTCTGTTATTTCCAAGTCATCTGAAGATAAATCTATACCTTCATCGACAGATTCCGATACATCTTCTTCAAGTTCTTCAAATTCATCAAAATCAATATCATCTAAGGACAGGTCCAAATCATCGCCAAAATCCAACTCTTCATTTTCTAAACTTTCATCAACACTAGAAACCTCTAGTTCCTCAGCATCAATTTCTATATTTTCGTCGATAGAGTCGTCTAAATCCAGTTCAAGGCTAAGGTCATCATCTAAATCTAAATCAATATCTAAATCATCAAAACTATCATCTAACTCTAAATCTTCTTGATTTTCTTCTTCATTCATTTCGATTTCAGACAAGTCTTCAATTTCTAAATCATCCAAGTCTAAATCTAAATCAATTTCATCATCCATTACAATAACATCAGGCTCGTTTTCAATTTCTAAATTGTCAACTGCCAACTCAACTTCATCCTCTAAGGTTGAAAGACTTAATTCCGTATTATCACCTAATGCTTCATCTAGATCAAAATCATCATTTTCAAGATTTAATTCTTGTTCGCCACTTTCAACTTCTTCATTTAAATCTGATTCAAGGCTATCAAGACTTGTATCAGCAAGCGAATCATCTGTATCGGATATACTATCTAAGAAGCTATCATTTCCTTCAACAGTATCTCCTTTCTTCCTATTCTTCATAAAGAAGAAACCAATTATAGCGAGTAACAAAGCTCCAAGTCCCATTAGTATTTCATTCTTAAAGGACATAACTCTATCAAATAATGAAACTTCCTGACTAAGAGGTATTGTTTTTACTGCCTTTTTGGGTGGCTCAACATCTTTAATTACAACTTCATCTGTTGAAGACATCTCATCTGTTGAGGGCATTTCATCTGTTGAGGGTATTTCATCTGTTGAGGGTATTTCATCTGTTAATGCCATCTCGTCAGTTGAGGATATTTCATCTGTTAATGCCATCTCGTCAGTTGAGGGCGTTTCATCTGTTAAAGTCACTTCTTCTGTTAATGCAGAGCCTTTATCGTCCCATACATCGTCTTCAACTTTATCAGACTCATCAGGCTCATCAGACAACTGTTGTTGCAATTGAGCTAAACTTGTATCTTTTAATGATAAAGCTAGTTCTTGATCTTTAATTATCTGTTCTAATTCTTGGACACGACTGGATAACTCATCACTTTCAAGTGAACTACTTGCCAATTTCTCTTTAACCTGACTCAATTCAGCAATTAATTTTGTATTATTTGCAGAGTTGGCAGAACCTTCTGCATTACCCAAATCTTCATTGTCATTTGGTGGTACAAGCTCAATACCATAATCAACTTCACTGCTACTTGTATCTGCCGAATACTCATCTTCATTTTGCAATTGTGACCATTGACGTGTCTGTGTGCTCACTTCTGATATTGCTTGGCTATTAGAAATCGAGTTAATTTGATTTGAATCTGGAATCGATAAAACAGCACCTTTTTTCAACAAGTTCATATTGTTATTTTGAAATGCTGTTGGATTATTATTGAAAATAGCAACCATTACTTGTTGCGTACTTGTATAACCACTTCTATTATTATTGGCTATTTTCCAGAGTGTGTCACCTGATTCAACAGTAACTTGTTGTGAGCCCGTGTATGCAGCCTCACTAATGGTGTTTGAATAATCGGTTTGACTGGATGAATTGTCTTCAACTATAGTTTCTTCAATTTTGGCCGGCGCTTCATATTTTTGAGTTTGAACTGGTTCAGAATAGTTATTTATAGAGAGATTTTGATTAAACAATGGTGGATCCAACAACAATGTAAACTCGCGTAATAAATGACCATTTGCCCAATCAACGACTAACAACAAAGAGACAATAGGCTCACTAACTGGCCCTGTAGAATAAACCTTTATGAATTTCTCACCTTCATTATCAACTAGTTCCACTTTTATATTAGATGGAACATAAGATTTATCCAAACCTACTTTTTGGTAATCTTTTTCATTAGCCAAAGAAACCTTAATATTGTCAGAAATTTCATCTTCATTCAAAATCAATGGAATTTTACCATTGAGCGCCTCATCCAAGTTAGAATCTACTTGTAATCCACCCAACCCCAAACCTACGGATTGAGTTGCTACTAATATACTAACGGGAAGGATTAATTTTCTAAATTTATTTTTCATTTTTACTCCCAAACTACTCTATAAAGTCTGTTGATTATTGAATTATATTTAATAGTAACTAAAAATGAATAAATATCCAAGAATTACTATTAAAAAACTTCGCTAAGTTACTAAATAAGTTGCATTTTTATCATTTTTTCAGCAATTTGAACACTATTCAATGCTGCACCTTTACGAATATTATCCGATACCACCCAAAGATTAATTCCATTTTTAATAGAAATATCTTTTCTTATCCTACCTACAAAAACCGCATCTTTGCCCGAACAATGAGATTTTGGAGTAGGAAATTCTAAATTTGCAGTATCATCTACTATTTCTATTCCATCTGCCTTTGATAAAAGTTGTTTGACTTCTTCAACTGATATGGGCTTTTTAGTTTCGATGTGGACTGCTTCAGAGTGACCATAAAAAACAGGTACGCGCACACACGTCGGATTAACCATTATATTTTTATCTAACATTTTTTGCGTTTCCCATACCATTTTCATTTCTTCACGCGTGTAACCGTTTTCTTGTAATGTATCAATTTGTGGAATCACATTAAAAGCAATTTCTTGTGAAAAAACATTTGTCTCCGCTTTTTGAAAGGCTAATAAGGCAGCTGTTTGCTTGCCCAATTCTTCAATTCCTGACAGTCCTGCGCCTGAAACAGCTTGATAAGTTGCCACATTCACTCGTGTGATTTCAAATGCTTTATGAATAGGAGCCAATGCTACTAACATTTGAATGGTTGAACAGTTTGGATTGGCTATGATGTTTCGCGGCTTAAAATTATGCAAATCTTCAGGGTTGACTTCAGGAACAACTAACGGAATATCATCATCTCTTCTAAAGTGTGAGGTATTATCAATAACAATACAACCAGTTTTACCTGCAATTGGGGCATATTTTTCAGAAATCGAACCACCTGCAGAAAACAGAGCAATATCAACTGTTGAGAAATCAAATTCAGCTAAATCTTCAACTTTTAATGTGCGTGATCCAAATTGAACCGTTTTGTGAATACTGCGACTACTAGCAAGTGCATAAATTTTGTCAATTGGGAATTTGCGCTCCTTTAAGATAGACAGCATCACTTCTCCAACTGCACCAGTTGCTCCAACAACGGCAACATTATATTTCTTTGTCATTCTTTTATTTCTCTTTTTTGTAGTTTTGTAGTTTTGTAGTTTCCACATAATGCGTTATTTCTCAAGACATGATCCATTAGCACTAATGCCAACATGGATTCAACGATAGGAACCGCACGAATACCAACGCAAGGATCATGCCTTCCTTTTGTCACAACAGTAGCATTATTTCCATATTTATCAATAGATTGCGCCGGGAGTCTCAATGAAGAAGTCGGCTTAAAAGCCACCTGTGCTAACACGTCTTGTCCAGAACTAATTCCACCTAAAATACCGCCTGCATGATTGGATTGAAAAATTCCATCAATGATTTCATCTCGATGAAATGACCCAAATTGTTCTACACTTTCAAATCCCGCACCGATTTCGACACCTTTAGCCGCATTAATACTCATCATAGCAGTGGCAATGTCCGCATCAAGTTTTCCATAGACTGGTTCACCTAAACCTACGGGTACATTGATTGCTTGAACTGCTATGTTAGCGCCCACAGAATCTCCTGCTTTTCGCAGTGCATCCATATAAGACTCTAATTCTGTGACTTGTGTATCATTTGCACAAAAAAATGGGTTGCTATCACAAAGTGACAAATCTATTTTATTAACCTTAATTTTGCCTAATTGAGAAAGCCAAGCTTTTACTTCTATGTTGAAATGTTGTTTTAACCATTTTTTTGCCAAAGCACCTGCGGCAACACGCATAGTAGTTTCTCGTGCGGAGGAACGCCCTCCTCCACGATAATCCCTAATGCCAAATTTATGCCAATAAGTGTAATCGGCATGACCAGGGCGGAATTGATCTTTGATATTGGTGTAATCCTTAGAACGTGCATCTGTATTATCAATCAGCAAGGTAATTGGCATCCCTGTTGTTGTGTTTTCGAAAACACCTGAGACAATTTTAACGTCATCTTTTTCTTTTCTTTGAGATGTATGACGAGATTTACCTGTTGCACGGCGGCGTAGTTCAACTTTAATTTCTTCCTCACAAATTTCCATGCCAGCAGGAAAACCATCAATTACACAACCAATCGTCGGTCCATGACTCTCACCAAAAGTCGTAATTGTTAATAGCTTACCAAATGAATTAAATGACATTTTATGTTTATCACTGTAGATTTATTAAGGTTGGGATTGTAACAATGTTTTTTAGAAAACACCTAAAGACTTTTTAAGGAAACTCTGAAAAATAGAAAAACTCAGGCTTGCTGAGGGTTCTCTTTTTATCTGGCTCCCTTAGGGATAAATGCGTTTATTGCTATTTCATGGCTTTTTTCCCATCCCATTTTTTTTGTCCATGCATTTGTTTCCCAATATTTCTATGCCTGTCAATTCCTTTATAATCAACTTCATCTTGAATCGCTGCTTTAGTGCCATTCCACTTGAGTTCTTTATCTATATCACTAAAACGCCACGCACCCTTAAAGTTTGACCCTATTTCATTATGAGAAAACTTAAATGCTCCTAAATCAATTTTTCCAAAAGAACTTACCCATTGACCTTTCCAATGTGTGGCATACGATGTTTGCAAATAAAATAGAACCATTAATACTACTAAATATTTCTTCATGAATTTTTCCATATTAGGATTTTGGACAACATTATTTTTAGTAAAGTCAATATACTACCACGATTAAAAGTTAAGATTTAACAAATTTATAAAATCTTGCCTTTTGACAAGAATTTTTCAAATTCACCTGAATAACTGATCAGCTGCTCTTTACTCAACACACAAACTCCCTCTCCACCGTTTTCAAAATCAACCCACTCAAAATCTATTGCAGGAAATGCATCGTCTAACAATTCATCTGTATAACCCACCTCCAGAAATAAATAACCTCTGTCATTTAAATGCATAGGAGCTTGTAGCATTATTTGAACGGGTATTTGCAACCCATCTTGTGGCGTGGTTAAACCAAGTTTTGGTTCTTTTTTATATTCTTGTGGTAATTCTTGGTATTCACTTTCACTCACATAAGGAGGGTTAGTGACGATTAAATCATAACGACTTGTTAGATTTTCAAATAAATCAGACTGTATAGCCCTTACATTGTCATTGCATAAGTGCAAATCAATATTAGTTTGCGCTAATTCTATTGCTTCTTGTGAAATATCAGAAACATCTACTTGAATGTGTGGATTATATTTTGCTAGCGCAATACCTATACAACCACTGCCTGTACACAAATCTAAAGAAGTTTTTACCTGTTCAATATTAAACCATGATTGAAATTTATTGAGTATTAATTCAGCAATAGGAGAGCGTGGCACTAAAGCCCGTTCATCAGACTTAAAAACCAAACCTGCAAATGACACCTCTCCAATAATATAAGCCATCGGTTTCAACTCGTGCAAACGTCGTGTGATTAACTGTTGCGCAGCCATTATTACCTCACTTGAAATTTCTTGCTCGCCAGAACTAAGAATCCCTTCAACAGATTGATTCAAAACATGCATCAACACCATCATTGCTTCATCTTGCGCATCAAAGACCCCATGCCCAAAGAATAAACGCTCGTCACTTAGCGCTTCTGTTAATTGAATAAATAATTGTTCCTTAGTCATTAAGTGCTTCGTCATGGTTAAATAAGTGCAAAAGGCATGCATGTGCTTATAAAAACACGTACAATGCCTCTTGTTTTAACTTAAGTCAACAATTTTCATGGGCACCAATAAAAATCTAATCATGCTTGTTATTCTAGCCATCGCTGGAATTGCAGGCTATATGGCATCAAAAGCATTTTACCAAAAGGAGAGTCAATCCTTTGATTTTCAATCATTACTTTTGTATCCAGAACAAAAATCTTTTGCCGGCTTTACTCTTATTGACAAAAACAAACAAAAGATCACCAACGACTCATTCAAAGATGGTTGGACTTTACTGTTCTTTGGTTATACACACTGTCCAGATGTTTGTCCAACCACATTGTCAGAATTACAAAAGGCCTTTAAAATTCTCGAAAATAACAAGCTAAAGTCAATGCCGAAAGTTTTATTCGTATCGGTTGACTCACAAAGAGACACACCAGATTTACTAAAAGACTACATTCACTTTTTCAACAAAGACTTTAATGCTGCCACTGCTGATAAAGGCAACATACTATCCATTGCTTCGCAAATTGGTGTCGCCTATCACATTGGAGACCATAAAGAAGGTGATTTAAACTACGATGTTGACCATACCGCTGCGATATTTTTGGTCAATCCTGATGCTAAATTATATGGAATATTCCGCTCACCGCATGAGGCTGACAAAATTGCTTTAGATTTAACTTCTCTTATCGGTACGAATTAATGAAAACCAAGATTTACACATTTATCCAATACATCTTACCGCATAAACTCTTATCCCGTTTAGTTAATAAACTCATGCGAGTCAAAGTTAAATGGATAAAAAACTTTATCATCAAACGCATTGCTAAAAGTTATAAAGTTAATATGAATGAAGCCTATTCAAGCAATCTGGATGATTACCCTCACTTCAATGCTTTTTTTACTCGTCAACTCAAAGCAGGAGTTAGACCAATAGACAATAGCAAAGATGTCATTATTTCCCCTGTTGATGGTGCAATTAGTCAATGTGGAGATATCAACCAAGGTAGAATTTTTCAAGCTAAAGGTTTTGAATTTAGTGTGCAAGAATTATTAGCCTGCGACAAAAATACAGCTGACTTTTACCAAGATGGAAAATTTGCAACCATCTACCTATCACCAAAAGATTACCACCGCATGCATGCTCCTGTTGACTGCACAGTCACAAAAACAGTTCATGTACCAGGGCGTCTATTTAGCGTCGCAAAATGGACAGCAGAAAATATTCCGCGATTATTTGCTCGTAACGAACGCTTAGTCTGCTACCTAGATACAGAATTTGGACAAGTAGCCTATATCTTGGTTGGTGCAATAATGGTATCAAGTATGGAAACAGTTTTTAATGGTCTTGTCACACCTCCTTATGCCAAGCAAGTTACAGATGTTCCTCTTGTTGGAAAGACAACACTCAACAAAGGTGATGAGGTGGGACGCTTTAACATGGGTTCTACAGTCATTTTACTCTTTCCGCCTGGTGCTGTCGCTTTAGAAAACAGTTTAACTGAAAACAAAGCAGTGAAATTGGGTGAAAAAATTGCAACAATATTGCAGTAATAATAGTTTTCCTGTTGTCCTATAGCTTACAAACAAAAATCAACAAATTTATGAAGTATTTAACCTTAATAATAATTCTTGCATTTAATGCCAGCGCTCAAATAACCTTTTCTCAAAATCCAAACGATTTTTCTACTAAAGGTTTAGAAAAAATTGAGGCACCAACTTTAACCAGTTTTGAGCAAGCTGCTCAATGGGCAGATTTAGTTGCTATTGCTCAAGTGGATGATATTGAATATAAAAAGGTTCGCAACCTTAATGCAGAGGGATATGCTTATTTGAATATCCGTGTCGCTTATAAAGGAGCAATACATGACGAATCAATTGCAGTTGTAGCCAAGGGCTTTGATGATAACATCTGTTATTACCCTGACCGCAGTAACGAAGGTGAACGGTTTCTTGTCTTTTTAAAGAAAGCACCTGATGAAAAAAGCAATGTTTACTATGGATTTAAACCATATTGCCAAATGCAAATACTTTTATCTGATATAGGACAGTATATATTACGCACACCTATTGATGACAACATATTTCCAATTGACAGTGAACTCATTGAACCACAGAATTTTAATGATCCCCACGCACAATTTGATACGACACTATGGACTAGTACCAAACGCGATAAGTATGCCAGTCAATACCAGTGTGAAGTTATAGAAAGCGAAGACACTCTTCAGCGTTATTATCACCTGCGTTACACACAAGGCGTGCCAATTTATAAAATAAGACCCTTATTAAAACTCAAACACATGCCTCGAATCACATCCAAACAAAAATAAATGGTTTGTAAATCAATTATTTTCAAAATAAATTAAAAGCCATAGTGACACAGGAGCAACTAATGAAAGCATAGCAAAAATATATGCTAGCCTTAACAGTTTGTATTTACGTTTTAAAATAACACCAATTTGATACAAATCTTTAAGCATTAATCGACGTGCTTTTTCACTATCATTTATTTCACTTAGCATAAAATCCACATAATCTTTTTCAGAAAAATGGGTAAAAAAACCAAAAAACAAAGGGTTAGGCATACGCTCAATTTTTGATTGGTCTTGCCCTTTAATATTACGAGGCACCAATACAAAAACAGTCAACACTAATGGCAATATACCCAACACTACAAATGTTGCTAATGGAACCATCACCTGATCGCTATACTCTGCTAATGTTAATAACCGTGAAAACACCATAGTATACATCAATATCAAAGCACCAATTAATATGTTCGCCTTTTGATCAGCCATTGAGTTGAGTTGTGTTTGATTTTGATGTGCTGTTCTTAATGTTTGAATGACATCCTGATTGTTAGTGTTCATAAAATTCTATTTATCCAAAATATAAGTTTCACAAAGTATAACATTACTTTTTAGAATCGCCCTACCTAAAAATATATTTTTTATTACTCATCAAGCTAATTTCCATTACAATGGTAAAATGAACAAACTAAACATCAAAAACCTTACCCTGTTTTTCTTTTGGCAATACATTGTTACCACGCTTATATTGATGGCTTTATACACTGGTGGTAATCGCTACGCACCTGAGTTAACGTATTTTGTATTGGATCAGAACTATTTGAGTGACTTAGGGAGAACCATCAATTTTGCAGGCAAACAAAACTCTTATTCAATTTTTTATGCAATTACCTTATCCTTGGTTGGGATTGGGATATTCTTATTCTTTTTACAAGTTACGCGTACAATAAACAACAAATTCAAACACTTAGTAATTTTATTAGCATTAATATCATCACTGAGTTATATCGGCATTGCGTTATATCCTGTTGATCAAGATATTGCAACCCATGTGAAATTTGGTCGTATCGCTTTTTTTAGCTTCTTTTTTACTTCAGTTATATTCCATATATTAATTGATAAGAAAAAACACCCAAAATCTAATAAACTTCTGTTCGTATTAAATAGTTTACTATTTGGGTATTTAGTCTTGATGCTGTTTGGACCTTCTTCTTCTCAAGGCGTCTGGGCATTGCAATTAAAGACAATTGCACAAAAAATGATGGTTTATAGTCAACTTTTTTTATGTCTACTAATTTTTAAAGACATTAATTCGAAATAACCAATCGAATCAACTCCATTGGAAAACCACGTTGGTACAAATAGTTTTGGCGTTTGGCTTTGCCTTTAAATTTTTTCTGATAAACCCTTTGTACAACCTCGTCAAAGTCTAGTTCTTCTTGATTCATGACATCATTTGAAAAGATCAGTAAAAGATCATGGTCAAATCACTTGTCTAGCAACTTTACTTATAATCCTGTCAATTAATTTTGCAAAATCCTTATCTCTAAACAGCCCAATTGATATTTCAGTGGCAATAAAATTTGTAACTATTAAACGACAAGTAGACAGGCACTCCTAGACACCAAAGCTTCACCTTTAAGATCAAGTTGTTAACCATACCCCTCACAGAACCGTACTTGCACTATTTACGCACACGGCTCCTCGCTAATACCCAGATATTTATATATTACTCTATAATTATACTACTCCCTATAGCACTCCCCAATGTCCAGACCAATTTTTATCGACCTCTAAACACCTTCAGTTTTTTCCCAAATCCCGATATAGAAACTAAATTTCCCACTAAATCTTGATTTGACGAATAAAATTATTCCTGTAGTTAAAATATGACAGTTTTAACTGGCTTAATCTCGATGCGGTGGTTTCTTTCTATCGAA
>Ga0256834_1000346_pt1 | contig 34103 bp, 32 predicted proteins | sample 4281140metaG_FD_190536 | JGI IMG/M metagenome (GOLD analysis project Ga0256834, IMG submission 190536) | Hydrothermal vent microbial communities from East Pacific Rise, Pacific Ocean - 4281-140 | ecosystem: Environmental > Aquatic > Marine > Hydrothermal vents | place: Pacific Ocean: East...
GAACTTCTACCAGATCCAGACCAAGTTCCGCGACGAGATCCGCCCGCGCTTTGGCGTCATGCGCGCCCGGGAGTTTCTCATGAAGGACGCCTATTCCTTCCATGTGAACCAGGCATCCCTGCAACAGACCTATGATCTGATGCACGCCACCTACAGCCGCATCTTTGAACGCTGCGGCCTGGATTTCCGCCCCGTGGCCGCCGACACCGGCGCCATTGGCGGCAGCGGCTCCCATGAATTCCATGTGCTGGCCGACGCCGGCGAGGACGCCATCGCCTTTTCCACGGAAAGCGACTACGCCGCCAATGTGGAGCTGGCCGAGGCCATCCCCGCCGTCAACGAGCGCCCTGCGCCTGCAAAGGACATGGCGCTGGTGGATACGCCAAACGCTAGAACCATTGTGGAACTGGTGGAGCAATTCGGCCTGCCCATGGAGCAGACGGTGAAGACCCTGGTGGTGGAAGCCGCCGAGGGTGGTCTCATCGCCCTGCTGGTGCGCGGCGACCACGAACTGAACGAGATCAAGGCGGAAAAGCTGCCCCAGGTGGCCTCGCCCCTGCGCTTCGCCACGGAAGAGGAGATCCGCGAGGCCATCGGCGCCGGGCCCGGCTCCCTGGGACCGGTGAACCTGCCCATTCCCGCCATTGCCGACCGCTCCGTGGCCGTGTTGGCGGACTTTTCCGCCGGCGCCAACATGGACGGCAAGCACTGGTTCGGCATCAACTGGGAGCGGGATGCGCCCCTGCCCGAGGTGGCGGACATCCGCAATGTGGTGGAAGGCGATCCCAGCCCCGACGGCAAGGGCACCCTCACCATCGCCCGGGGCATCGAGGTGGGCCACATCTTCCAGCTGGGCACCAAGTATTCCGAGGCCATGAACGCCACGGTGCTGGACGAGAACGGCAAGGCCGTGACCATGACCATGGGCTGCTACGGCATCGGCGTGTCCCGTGTCGTTGGCGCCGCCATTGAACAGCACCATGACGACCAGGGCATCATCTGGCCCCTGAGCATTGCGCCCTTCCAGGTTTCCCTGCTGCCCATGCAGATGAAGAAGTCGGAAAAAGTGCGCAAGGCGGCGGAAACGCTCTATCAGCAACTCCTGGCAGGGGGGATCGAAATCCTGTTCGACGACCGCGACCAGCGCCCCGGCATCATGTTCGCCGACCATGAACTCATGGGGATCCCCATGCGCATCGTGGTGGGTGAGCGCAGCCTGGACAGAGGCGAGGTGGAATTCCGCGCCCGCACAGATAACGACAACACGATGATTCCCCTGGAAGGGATCGTCAACCACATCAAACAACAAATGGAATCAAACTCATGACCCGAGCCAGCTCCTTCAGCAAAGAAGAACTGATCAAATGCGGCCACGGCGAACTCTTTGGACCTGGCAATGCCCAGCTCCCCATCGACAAGATGCTGATGATGGACCGCATTACCCATATTGCCGACGAAGGCGGACAGCATGGGAAAGGATTGATCACCGCGGAACTGGATATTCATCCCGATCTGTGGTTCTTCGCCTGCCACTTCCCCGGCGACCCGGTAATGCCCGGCTGCCTGGGTCTGGACGCCATGTGGCAGCTGGTGGGATTTTATCTCGGCTGGCTGGGCAATCCCGGGCATGGCCGGGCCCTGGGCGTGGGCGAGGTGAAATTCACCGGGCAAGTCCTTCCCAAAGCCGGGACGGTCAAGTATACCATTGATATCAAAAGGGTTATTGCGAGAAAACTGGTGCTGGGCATTGCTGACGGAAAACTGGAGGTAGACGGTCGGGAAATCTACACCGCCAGGGATCTGCGTGTGGGCCTGTTCACATCTACCGATGGCTTCTGAGCAGGAGTTCACATTCTGCCCACCTTGATATGTCAATCATGATTTTTCGGGTATAGGGTAGGAGTTCCCAACCATGCCTTGAGAAATCATGAACAACCCACGTCAGGGATCAGACCTCCACATACTCCAGGTCAGCGACTGCCATTTGTATGCCGACCCCGCCGGAACATTACTGGGGTTGAATACCCTGGACGCCTTGCAGCAGGTGTTGTCCAGCGCCTGTGCCCAAACCCCGCCAGACATGGTTGTAGTCACCGGCGACCTGGCGCATGATGGCTCGAAGGCAGGCTATCATTCCCTTGCCAAAGCCCTGGCTCGCACTCATTGCCCTGGCGCCGCCATCCCGGGCAATCATGATCATGTGCTGAGCATGAAAAATGTGCTGGAAAAGCACCGGATCCCCACTGGCGGAACAATAGACCTGGGAAACTGGCGCCTGATTCTGCTCAACTCCCAGGTGCCGGGAAAAGAACATGGCCATCTGTCCCGGAACGAGCTGGAAATGCTGGATGACGCCCTGGAAAACGCACCGCCCCATATCCTGATCTTTCTGCATCACCAACCCGTGCCTGTGGGCAGTAGCTGGCTGGACAATATCGGCCTGGACAACGGCCAGGAGCTGTTTTCCCGAATCAAGGACAATCTGGCGGTAAAAGGCGTCGTCTGGGGGCATGTGCATCAGCCCTGGGAAGGCCGGCTGGGGCATTTGCAATTGCTGGCCACGCCCTCCACCTGCATCCAGTTCTCGCCCCGGCAGGATGCGTTTGGACTGGACGCGCTGCCTCCCGGATGGCGCATGCTTACCCTGGGCAGGAATGGTACGCTGCAATCAGAGGTCCATCATATTCCGCACATGCCCAAGGGACTGATCGCGGATTCAGCCGGCTACTGACAAATCCACAGGAACAGCTTCTGCAGCAACAATCCCCCCGGCGGTGTGATGCAAACGCAGCGCAATCACCTCCACGCCCTGTTCCACTACCTGGCGCAGCAGCCGGCCGTATTCGGGATCCACATCATCCGCAGGACGGAAGCAGCGGCCTTCCGGTCGGTTCAGGGCATACAGGATCACGCCCCGGCAAGCGTTCTTCACTAGCGCCTCGAGATCCTCCAAATGCCTGCTGCCCCGCGCCGAGACCGCATCCGGGAAAGACAGGCAGTCCTCCTGCAACAGGGTTACGTTTTTCACTTCCACCCATGCATCTGCGCCAGACCCTTGTTGCAGAAAAAAATCCAGGCGGCTGCCACAGCCCGGCAACGGCGGCGTCGCTTCACGACGGATTCTGGCATAGCCTTCAAGCCCCGGTATCCGCTCCTGGCGCAAGGCTTCTTCTATCACCGGATTGGTGCGCTGGGTGTTGACGCCAACCCAACCGTTCCCCATATCCACACGCTCCAGGGTCCAGGCAAGCTTGCGCCGGGGGTTGTCGCTGTGGCTGAGTTGCACGGGCGCGCCCGGCGCCCAGCAACCGGTCATGCGTCCGGTATTGGGCACATGCGCCACCACCTGCTCGCCGCCATCCAGCTCCACATCCGCTAGAAAACGCTTGTAGCGCGTTAAAATACGGCCGCTGACCAGTGGTGGCAATTCCATGAAAGCACTTCCAAATCTGTAGGTTTTCAGGCAGGATGGGTTGAATCCGAGTCCAGAGTTTAGGGGTTCAGGCGACAAAAAGGTCAGTACGTTATGAGTTCCCGTAGCAAATCAATACTCTTTTCCGGCATTGCTGCAGGAATGTTACTGCATGGTCTGCATGCGTACGCGGAGCGCGCCTATGCCCCCCTGCCCGGCTCCTATCGACCAACCGGGGAATTCCCCGGCCAGGGCAACCAGCAATTTGCGCCTTCCATTCAGGAGAACCGCCAGGCAGGCGCGCACCAACCCCGCCCTCCCCAAGGGAGTCAATACCCGCCGACTTTCTATGGCATGCCTGCTTATGCTACCGGAAGCAATTATTTTCCCTATGGGTATCCAGCCGGCGCCCTGCCCGGGGGTATCGCGCCAGCCTATGGCTCGCCGCCCGGCGTCACGCCAAAGTGGAGCGGCCAGCCCTATCCACCCGCCCCTCCCGCATACGGCCAGCAGCCCGCCACCCCAGCGCCCCGGCCTTTCGCCAATCCAGCAGAAGCGGAAAATACCTTTATGCAGCGCCCCGACAATTCCGGTTTCGGCAGGAACGACAGCCGCTTCCGCCCCCCGGAATTGAAAGGAACACCCTGACATTTTTCAGCCGGTGTGAAAGCCCGGGCGCGGCGTATATCCCGCAACCATGCGTCCCGTACACGGCCGGAAACGACGCGGCGCACACAGCTCATTCCAACCGTACTCTCACAGCCATTCCCGGCTCTGCTTCCTGGCTCTTCACCCAGGCATCGAGCCGCCAGGAGGACTCTTCCCCCGCCACCGGCCTCAATACGAATCCGGCAGCCTGTCGCCACTGATCCCCGACCAATACCTGAACGGCATCAATCCGTGGCCTCTCCGGCAGCAGCAGGGTGAGCTTCAGGGCATCCACGGCGGCGAGCACCAGCAAGGGCTGAATCTCCAGGGCGTTCTGCAACGGCTGGCCTTGCCACGCCAGCACCTCCAGTATGCGGCCATCCACGGGGGCGATGACGCGCGAACGCTCCAGGTTCAACTTTGCCTGCACCAGTTCGGCTGCGGCATCCTGCTTTCTTGCTTCGGCTTCCAGTCTTCCGATGCGGGCTTTTTGCATTTCATGATCTGACAACAGGGTTCGGTCATACAATTCCCTGGCCCTGTTTTCCTCCCGCAGCGCTTCACCCAGCAGGCTTTCCGCCCGCGCAAGCCTGGACTGCGCCCGCCGCTGTTGCGCCAGAAACTCCCGTTGATCCAGCTGCAGCAACAACTCTCCCTGCCGGACCATCTGTCCGGGCTGGACACGCACCTCCCCTACAACGCCGGAAACGAGGGTGCCCAGGGCCAGTTGCCTGCCCGGCTCCAGGTGCGCCCTGTATTCTCCCGCAACCGCCAAGGACATTGCCAGCAGCAGAAACAACAATGTGAAATACCTCATCCTTCCTGCTCCTCCTGTTGTAACAGCTCATCTTGCAGCAACTCACCAGTGAGCATCCTGATTCGCATCTGGTTGATCATCCACTGGTACTGCAGCTTCGCCTTCTCCAGTTTTACCGCCGAGATCTGTACCATGGCATCCCCCAGATCCGTGGTGCGTTCCAGGTCATACAAGGCGCGGCTGCGATCAAGATAGAGATCCCGATATTCCTCGCGCACCTGCAATTCATCCAGCTTGCGGCGCAGGACATCCTGCTCCAGCCGCAGCTCCAGCACCTGTTGGCGCAATGCAAGCTCCAGCTTTCTTTTCAAGGCCTGGTACTCCATCAGCTCCGCGCGCGCCCTGGCCGCTTCGGCATTCTCACGACCACCGTTGTATAGCGGCATTTCCAGCACCAAAGCTGCGCGAAACGGGGAGGTAGAACCAGTATCCCTGTGATATTGATAGGCGCCGAGCTCGCCCCGGAGCACGGGACCATAGCGTTTTTGCGCTGCAACCAACAGCTGCTCCGCCGCCGCAATGTGTTTTCGCAGGGATTGCAGCGCAGCATTGTTCCGCAACGCTTTCTCGGCGAGAATTTCCGGCGCCGGCAATGTGACGCCCATGTCCGGCGGGAGCGGAGGAATCAGCTCGCTGGGAATTTCCTCCGGGCGATTCAGGGCCAGGGCAAGGCGCAGGCGCATGCTGCGCTGCTTCACTTCGGTGGCGGCGCGGCGACTCAATGCTTTCTCATACCGGCTCTGGTTTTCCAGCAGCTCGATATCCGACAGCTTCCCCAGCTCATGCCGGTTCCTCAAACTGTTCAGGCGCACATAGGCAATGGCCAGGGCTTCGTTGTCACGCACATACTCCAGATCCGCAAGGAGCACCTCCAGGAAGGCTTGCAGCACCCGAATCCGCTGCTGCTGCCTTTCACTCAAACCATCCCATCGGGCCGCTTCCAGGCTGGAGCGGGCAGATGCCTGTTTGGCTCTGGTATAGCCAAAATCATACAACCGTTTTTCCACCAGCAATCCCAGCCGGCTGTCATTGTTTTCCTGATAACTCGAAAGCGTCGATGGCTCCAGATATTGCAGGCGGCCTTCCAGCAGAATACGCAAGTCGTCACTGCTTTCCTCGGCCAGGAGCATCGCTCCCGCACCCGCCTCCCTGGCCCTCGCTTCCTGGATGGAAGGATGATGCGCATCCGCCAGATTCAGCGCCTGGGGCAAAGTCAGCGGCTGGGGCAAGGGCTCCGCCAGCAATCCGGTGGCGGCAAACAGCAAACCGGACAATATCAGCGTTTTGCCCATCTCAACGCTTGGCGGCCTCCCGCTTGTAGCGGGTGAAACTGGTGTTCAGGTATTCCTGCTCCACGATGTATTTGCCCAGCAACATGAATTCCTCGCTATCCTTGGTTGCGCCGGTATAACGCCCACCCTTAATGGGTTCTCCCTGCAGGTCAAAAAACTGGAACACCGGAGTGGCGCGTACACGAAGCTGCTTGAACGCAAAATCTTTCATCGTGGTGGGCCTGCCCTTGAAGTCCGTGATCTCTATGCCTCCTTCAATGTCCACGCTGAAGATCAGGAAGTGCTTCTTGTAATAGTCCTGCACTTCCGGCTGATTGAGCACCGTGGTTTTCATGCGGTGACAAAATGGACATTCCTCCATTTCAAACATGATGAGGATACCCTTCTTTCCCTGTTCACGGGCAGTCTGCAACTCTTCGGTAAAATCACCAAAGGTCTGGTCAAAAAAATACTGTTCCGCATCCCTGGGGCTGGCGGACGCCCCGACAGACAGCACCAGCAACAATGCCAGCAGTGCTTTCATGGGTTTTCTCCTCCTGCATTCTTATAGTTCGCAATAAAGCTTTCTATGGACTTGCCATCGATAAATCCGATTTGGCGGGCGACCACCTCTCCATCCGGGGTTACCAGAAAGGTGGTTGGCAAGCCGGGAACCGCGCCCAACACCTCTTCCGGACGACCACCCACCCGCAAAACCGGATAGGAGAGGGAATGCTCCCGCACGAAGGCGCGCAGCCTGCCCACCTCGATATCCTCCATATTCAGGCCCAACACTAGCGCATCCCTGTCTTTGTGGCTATTGTGGAAAACCTCAAGTTCCGGCAGTTCCTCCAGACAAGGCGGGCACCAGGTGGCCCAGTAGTTCACCACGACCCATTTGCCCCGGTAATCCGACAGCCTATGCAGCTTTCCATCCAGATCCGGATAGGAAAAATCCACACCCGAGGCTGCGGTTGCCTGGATATGCATCAGTAGCAACAAGCCAATGATAATATTTTTGTATACCCGCATCATGTTCTTTTAACCTATGACAGCGTTTCTGATAAGATTCAGCACATGCAAGCCGCAAAAACAGCGATCCGGCAGCCCCGGCAAAATGCAAATGGCGCTTCGCCACCTGCTTTGGAAAAACTGTAACCGCTCCGGCTAGAGGCACAACAGGTGAGCCACCACAACGTGAAGCCGTTCCTTGATTTTCCGTCGTCGTTACCGATAGTCTTGTACATCAAGCTCTATCCACAACACAAACTACAATTATCGCGGATCTGGGCCCGGGAGGTATTTTGCGCTTACATCCCACACAACCTCACCCATCGCAAGCTCGTTCCATTACCACCTTGCCTGAAACAATGAGGCATACTGCAGGAGAAATTTGGTGAAAAACAACCTGATCATTGTGTTTGGACTTCTGTTAGCCATTACCGGTGTTCAAGCCGCTGAAAACCAGACAGACTCGCTCCCGAATATCAACGATGATCCACGCACTTTGCGCTGGGCAGGCTGCGGCATCACCAAGAAAGCCTTCATGAAAGAGCTGGCTGCGGAATATGAAAAAATCTATGGTGTGCGCTTCATCCTGGAAGGAGGCGGAGCCACCAAAGGCATCCGGCGGGTAAAAGACCGCAGCGTCAACATTGGCGGGGCCTGCAGGCCCAAGATTGCGGGCGCCGCAGAGGAACGCTTCGTACGCATGACCCCGGTGGCCTGGGACGCCCTCGTGGTAATGGTGCACAAGGACAATCCGGCATCCAATATCAGCCTGAAACAGGTAAAGGATCTCTACGAGGGCAAAATAACCAACTGGAAAGAACTGGGAGGAAATGACGCACCCATAGAATTGCTGGTTCGCAAGGGAAAAATATCCGGGGTAGGCAGCACCCTCAGGCAACTTGTATGGGGAAACCCGGATCAGGAGTTCACGGGATCGGCAGAGTACCCGTCATCCGGGCCACTGGAGAAAGCCATAGAGGAAAACCCCAACGCCATCGGGATTTCCGGCATTTCCAGCGCCAGAAAACGCGACGTCAAGCTCCTCGCCCTGGAAGGAAAAACACCAGATTATGAAAACATCAAGTCCGGACATTACCTGCTTTACCGGCCCCTCTACGTCACCTACATGATGCGCGACAACCCGCATTTGAAAGAAATAAAACGCTTTATCTCCTTTGCGCTCTCCAAAAAAGGCCGGGAAATCATACGCGCCCAGGGGGTCGTGCCCTATCTCGATGCAATTGCGCTTACGTCAAAACAAAAAGAGCAGCGCGAAACCGTACGCCAGTTGCAGGAACAAAGAGCCACCAAAGGCGCAGCGACGGGAGCTCCCTAGCTCGGATGCTTCACTCAGGCGTACGAGGGCGGACGCAAGCCGTGACCCGGCTCCACTTTGTACTTTGCTACTATTCCAACAATATCCATGGATAACATGCGCGTATCTTTATTTTTCGGTGACTGGGCGAACTATCCGGCTAGCATCTGCTATTGTTGACCTGGAGGGTTTCCCTGCTCCAATGCAGCAAGAGGCTGGCTGAGTATTTCCGCAAGGGAAAGATCCACCCGCCGATACAATTCCCCCAAAACCGGGCCTTTGGGCCAAGCCGGCTCAGAGGCAACGGGTAAGCGATGGTCTGCCGCAAGATACACCTCGTACAGGGTGATATCCTGACTGCCCCGGGCCAATAGCCAGCGCCCTTTGTCATTGCGCTCTACCAGCTTGCGCGCCCGCAGCTTCAGCAACAGATGCTCGGCATCCGCACTGCAGTGCTGCAGTTTGCGCAAGGCCAGTGCAGCGCCTTTTTTCTGGGCATGGGCCAGTTGCAACAACAGACAAAGCATATTCTCCAGTTCCGCCGCCGCATCATCCCCATGCCGCACCAGCTGCCGGTATACGCCCAGCCCGTAAGTGAACTCCGCCCCTAGCAGCACCACCAGCCAGGACAGGTAGATCCACAATAAAAAGATAGGAATCGCCGCCAATGCCCCATAGATGGCTTCATAGGTGGGAAAGGTGGTGAGATACCAGGCAAAACCCTGTTTGGTAAACTCAAACAATACGGCGGCAACAGTGCCGCCCAGCATTGCATGCCAGAACCTGACCGGCCGATTGGGCACCAGCCAGTACAGCAGGGTGAATGCCACGCCGGAAGTCAGGGTCGGCACCCACTCGAGCAGGGTGCGGCCCATGCCGCTGGTCGTGGCTTCGGAAATCATGGGCAGTGAAATCAGGTAGGAAGTGGCCAGCACGCTTGCCCCGACCAGCACCGGCCCCATGGACAAGATCGCCCAATACACCAGAAATTTGCTCAGCGCCCGCCGTTTGCGCCGGACTTTCCAGATCGCATTGAAGGTCTTGTCAATGGTGGCCATCAGCATGATGGCCACTACCAACAGGGCCAGAAAACCCACGCCGCTGAGCCGGGACGCCTTGCTGCTGAATTCCAGCAGATACTGATGCACCACTTCCCCGGAAGCAGGCATGAAATTCTGAAAAATGAAATCCTGTACCATGTCACTGACTTTCTCGGCAATGGGAAATGCCGACAGGATGGCAAGCACCACCGTCATCAGTGGCACCAGCGAAAGCAAGGTGGTATAGGCGAGAGAAGCCGCCCTTTCCAGCCCGCCGTCTGCAAGGAAACGCATCATGACGCGGCGCAGGAAAATCGCGGCTGTGGACAGAAACCCTGGCATGATGAACCCTGAGAAATATGGAATTTTACAGGGTACTGAAAACCAGCGGTTTGTGATACCCCTACACCCCGCCCATATTCCCGTTTACAATCTGCCTACCAAGCATTCCAGGAGTTCCCCATGGGCATCAAGATCTATCACAACCCGCGTTGCAGCAAATCCCGCCAGACCCTGCAACTGCTGGTGGACAACAACCTCAAGCCGGAGATCGTGGAATATCTGAAAACCCCACCCAGCCGCGAGGAACTGGAACAGGTACTGGCCATGCTGAACCTTGAACCCCGAAAACTGATGCGCACCAAGGAGAAGGAATACAAGGCCCTGGGCCTGGACAATCCCGACCTGGGGCACGACGACCTCATCACGGCCATGCTGGAGAACCCCAAGCTCATCGAGCGGCCCATTGTTATCAAGGACGGGAAGGCCGCCATCGGCCGCCCACCACAACAAGTGTTGGAGATCCTGTGAACGACTACATACTGATTCTGTACTACAGCCGCCAGGGGGCAACCGCGGAAATGGCGCGCCTGCTGGCGCGGGGCGTAGAGGAAGGCGGCATGGAAGCCATGCTGCGCACAGTGCCCGAGGTATCTGCGGCTTGTGAAGCCACCGCCCCCCCTGTCCCGCAAGCCGGCCCGCCCTATGTGCAACTGGACGAGTTGAAAAACTGCGCCGGGCTGGCTCTGGGCAGCCCTACCCGTTTCGGCAACATGGCTGCCGCCATGAAGCATTTCCTCGACGGCAGCAGCAGCCTGTGGCTAGGCGGCGCGCTCATAGGCAAACCAGCCGGGGTGTTCACTTCCACCAGTTCCCTGCATGGCGGCCAGGAGAGCACCCTGTTGTCCATGATGCTGCCCCTGCTGCACCATGGCATGATCATCAGCGGCCTGCCCTATTCCGAAACGGAGCTGCTCACCACCACGACCGGAGGCACCCCCTACGGGGCTTCCCATCTGGCAGGCAATGACAGCAAACTGCCGCTTTCCGATGAGGAAAAAATCCTGTGCAAGGCCCAGGGAAAAAGATTGGCGCAACTGGCGGCCAGGCTGGCGTGAGCCGCCAGCTCCCCCTGGCGGTGGCCTTGCCTTTGCGGATCACCCTGGACGATTTCATTCCGGGAGAGAACAGGCAGTTGCTTGCCTTGCTGAAACAAATCGCCGCGGGGAAAAGCGGCGAAACCCTGTTCATCTCCGGCGCCTCCGGCAGCGGCAAAAGCCACCTGCTGATGGGCTTGTGCAGCCAGGCGGAACAACAGGGGCGCAGCTGCGCCTACCTGCCGCTGGAGCAGTTGCGCTCGCTTTCCCCCGAACTTCTCACCGGCATGGAAGAGATGGACATCATCGCCGTGGACGACGTACAGCATATTGCCACCGACCCTGGCTGGGAAGAAGCGCTGTTCGTGCTTTTCAACCTGGCCCATGAGCAGTGCAAAAACCTGATCTTCAGTGCCGACCAGGGGCCGGCACAGCTCCCTCTGGCGCTACCTGATCTTCGCTCCCGCCTGTCCTGGGGCAGCGCCTATCAGCTGCGGGCGCTGGATCAGGACGGACTCGTGGAGCTGCTGCAAACCCAGGCGCAAAACCGCGGGCTGCTGCTCAAGCCCAAGGTGGCGCAATGGCTGTTGACCCATTGCAATCGCAGCCCGCGAAATCTGCTGAACCTGCTGGAACGACTCGACCAGGCCGCCCTGGCCCAGAAGCGCCATCAACTGACTCTTCCGTTCGTCCAGTCCTGCCTGCAGCATCCCCCATGCGGCTGACCCGGCTGGCCCACAGTATTCTCGGCCAGCATCTTCAACCTGGCGACTTGGCAATCGACGCTACCGCCGGCAACGGCCATGACTGCTGCTTTCTCGCCCGGCAGGTTGGATCCACAGGGCGGGTTTTCGCCTTCGATATTCAGCGGCAGGCGCTGGAGAATACCGCGCAACAGTTGCAAAAACAGGGATTAGCGGCGCAGGTGCAGCTCATTCACCATGGACACCAGCAGATGCGGGACAAACTTCCCGCCGGCATCCAGGGGAAAATCCGGGCTGCCGTCTTCAATCTTGGCTATCTGCCCCATGGTGACAAAAACACCATCACCACCAGCGCCACCACCCTGCCCGCACTGCAACAGGCCCGGGAGCTGCTTTGCCCGGAAGGCGTCATCAGCGTACTCGCCTACCGGGGACATCCGGGCGGCGAAGAAGAAGCTTCCGCAGTGGAGCGACAGCTACGGGAGCTGGCCTCGGGCAGCTTGCAACTGAGCCGCTTCGAATCCCCCGGCCCGGTGCTGCTCGTACTCGCAGCCCGCAGGCATGATTGAAAACGGCGGATTGTGGGGGCTGTTCTTCAGCAGCTTTCTGGCCGCAACCCTGTTGCCGGGCGGCTCCGAGGCGATGTTGCTGTGGCTGAACTATCAGCAAAGCTACAGCCCGGCGCTGTTATTGCTGGCCGCGACCCTGGGCAACACCCTGGGGGGACTCAGCAGCTGGGGCATTGGCCGCTGGCTGCGCTATCGTTTCCCTGAAGCGGGATTGCACAAACCGCGTCAGAAAAAAGCCCTGGCCTGGCTGGAAAAGCACGGTTCGCCACTCTTGCTGCTGTCCTGGGTTCCCATCATCGGCGACCCCCTGTGTGTAGCCGCGGGCTGGACGCGCATGCCCTTGTTCCAGTCAGCCCTGTTCATCGCCCTGGGAAAAGGCGCTCGCTATGGCTTGCTGCTGTGGTTATCATCAACACCGGATTGAACAAACAACAACCATGCAAGCCGTCACCTCAGTGAAAACCACCCGCATCGACCTCATACGCCACGGCGAACCCCGGGGAGGGCGCCTGTACCGCGGCGCCAACATCGATGATCCGCTCAGCGAAAAGGGCTGGCGGCAAATGTGGCGGGCAGTGGGAGAACAGAACCACTGGCAGCAGATCGTAAGCTCTCCAATGCTGCGCTGTCTGGCTTTCGCCCAGGCCCTTGCGCACAGGCATGGCTTGCCGGTGAGCACGGAAAACAATTTTCGCGAAGTGGGTTTTGGCGACTGGGAAGGTAGCAGCCCGGACGAAATCAAACAAACACGCCCCCGCGAATACCGGGCCTTTTATGCAGACCCGGTAAGCAACCGTCCCCGGAATGCGGAAGACCTGCACCAATTCGGAGATCGCATAGCAACTGCGTTGGAACAGACAGCGGCACGGTTTCACGGCCAGAATATTCTCATCGTCGCCCATGCCGGAGTCATACGCGCCGCCCTGGGCTATGTCTTGGAAGCGCCCGCCGCCACCTGGTACCGCACCAGGATCAACAATGCAGGCATCAGCCGCTTCCTGTTTACTTCACAGGGGAAACAGCTTGTGTTTCATAATCTGCCTCGTTTGCAGGGTGGAGCAACAGATCCGCCGGAATAAACTCCCCGGCGGGAACGGCCAGCGCCTGGGCGTTCTTTTCCAGGAGTAAAAAGCGCTCATCCAGAACCTTGGCGTATACCTGCTGCAAAGATGCTTTCAACTGCTCTTGCTGGATGGTTATGGCAGCATGGATATCGTTTTCAAACCCCTCCCGGTTCAATGCTTCATCCAGTTCGATCACTGCCTTGTCGATGGCCACCCATGCCACCAGGCCGCCAATTGCGCCACAAACCAGTGCTCCCGGCCCGGCAGGACTGCAAATTGCCGCGCCGGCGCCAGCGCCCGCCAGCGCCCCACCGCCTTTGACTGCCGATTTGGTCGCCAGCTTGGCAAGCAGCGCAGAAGCCGCATGAAAGCTCTTGGTCGCCGCAATCTCCGCCACAGTCTTTTTCACCACAGCCGCTCCCATGCCCTTGGCCAGGGCAGCACCGGTTCCGGTCGCCGCCAGGGTGGCGAATACCTGGCGGTTGATATCCGCAGTGCTGGGCTGCAGGTTGGAGACAAACAATTGATCCAGGTTCAGGCTGTCGCCGGCAACGCTTCCCCCCGCCCCCGGCGACCAGGAGTTGGCGGAAACAAACAACTGCAATTGCGCGGCCAGCCTGCCTCCTGACTCCTGCATGCCGCGCAGCAAGCGGTCGTTCAGATCCACCAGCATGGCTTCCAGGTTCACATCCAGCGCCGCCGGCAGAAAAACCGTTTCCCGGAGGCGCTGCTCCAGATAATCCGCCATGTCGCCGCCAACGGCATGGGCATAGCGCATATATTCTCCGGTAAGGGAGTAATACCAATCTGCGAAGGCCTCGACATGCCCATGCACCGGCGCAAACGCCGCATCCACGGCCGCGTCGATTTGTTGTTGCAACTGCTGATGCAGCATCTTTCTTTCGGCGTCCACCGCGTCCTGCATATCCAGGGACAGCTGCAGGCGCTTTGCTTCCGGGATTACTCTTTGTTCCCCATTGAGAATCACGTACAGCAAGGCCTGAACAGGCGCAGCCTGCTGCTGCACCTGCATTTCGGCCAGTTGTTTGCCTCCGCGCAGCAGGGCGAAGCTGGCAAACAACGCCAGCAGCACGATCATGGCGAAGAAGCCCAGCCATACCCTTCTCGAAGAAGATGCTTTACCGTGGCTCATAACTCCATCACCCCGCTCCGGCAAAATCCGGCCTTCGGATCAAGGTTCCCAGAAGCGCACGGTTCCATGCCCAGAGGGAAAGAGCGGACCAGAAAAAAAACAGCAGCCAGCCGGCGATCCTGCTCCAGGCGTTATCGAAGGATTCCAGCCCCTGATGGACAAAGCGCCCCGCCAGGGCATGCTGCACGGCCTGCAGCCGCGCCAGCGGCGACATCAGGTCGCAGGCCAGTCGTTCCTGCTGCGCCGCATGCAGCACGGTTTCCTGCCAGGACATGTTTTTGTATGCAATCTGTTTTTCGAACATCTGTCCGCTCGCCAGCAATAGCGCCAGCAACAAGGTATTGACCGTTACCAGAATGCGCCGGGCGATAACACCGGATTGCCCCGGCTTTACCTGGGTGTGCAATAACGCCCGAAGCCAGCCATGAATAGTGTACATGAGAATGGCATTGGCGAGCAGCACCCACCAAAACCACGGGGGCCAGTCCAGTGCTTCAAGAAACAGGACAAAGGTAAAGAGCGTGGCCTTCACCACCTGCCACAGCATCAGGAACATTTTCCGGGACAGCAACCGGGACAGCCAGCTGTCATCCCGCAAATACATGCCCACCATGGCGCGCCGCCGCATCAACGCCACTTCCAGCATGTTCAGCGCGATCAGACCCAGAACGGGGAACATCAGCGCCAGTACAATCAGGCAGGGCAAACGATCCTTCCCCAGAGACCAGGCGGCCAGGGCCAGGCCAGGCAGGAACATATATGGCAAGCCGGTCAAGCGCAACTCAATGCACCGTGGGAAGTTTTTTCAGGGGTTCAATCAGGTGCTCAAGGCCATTGCGCTTTATCTCCAGGGCAAGCTGCATTAACTCCCCCAGTTTTCCTTGCGGAAAGCCTTTGTTGGAAAACCACAGCAAGTAGGGCTCGGGAAGATCGATGAGCAGGCGGCCCTCGTACTTCCCGAAGGGCATGGGGGTTTTGGCCAGTTTCAGCAGGTCTGTCTTGTCAAACATGATCGGAACGGCAGGTGCTTTCAGGGTTGTACCATAACAGAAAAGGGCGGCCAGTGGCCGCCCCTTGTTTCCCCCCAAGCTGGCGGAAACTTACACTACATTGCGCGGTGCAAAAGACATATGCGTGAACTCATGCTTGTATTTGGATTCCCCGATCTTCTTGACATGAGAAACCCCCATCTTGTAGTTGTAGTTTCCGCTGATCTGGTCAGGCACCCGGCCTTGCAGGACGTTGGAAGGCTGGCTGGTGTTGATGAAGTAGGAATACATGGTTCCCTTCTTCACATGGGGCGTAACAATGGCTACTGCTTCCACAGCCGCCTTGTTCAGCTCGATCCAACCGTTCTTCATCAATTCCGCAAAGTTGAAGTCCGACCCGTGCACACCCTTGATGGTCTGGCGGAATACCGGCACCCGGTCGGTGTACAACAGGATCCTGTCTCCAGATTCGATGCCACGAGCAGCGGCGTCATCAGGATGGATCTCGGTCCAGTTCTCCGGCCAGCGCTGGGCGATATAGGCGCGACGATCCACATCATCGAAACCGGACTGCCAGATCTCGTTGATACGACCGTTGGTATGCCAGAGTTCATCGCCCTTGGGGCTCATCCACTCCCAGTAATCGGAGAACAGATCCCAGGGATGCTTCTGCAGGTTGACTTTGCCCGTCTGGGAATTGAAATGGGTCATCTTCTTGTTGACCATATTTGCACCCTGGGTGCGGCCTTCCATTTCCATCTTTTCCGGGGTCATTTCGGTGTCATGCAATCGTACGCTGCCCAACAGCTCTCCGGTCTTGTAGTTGTAGAAGGTCGGCCCCTGGATGCCTTCGGTGCCCATTTCACGCAGCTTCTCATGCAGGGTCTTGCCCTCTTTATGGGCCGCCACCTTGATCATGTGATAGGCCTTGCGGTTGCCGCGACTGAAGCGGGAAGACTCCTCGCATACTTCATTGGAGTTTTTCCAGTCGTAGCCATCAAAGCCCATGCGTTGCGCCAGCTGCGCAACAATCCACCAGTCCGGCTTGGCATCGCCCGGCGCGTCATAGAACTTGGAATACAGGCGGATGCGGCGCTCGCCATTGGCCCGCACAAAATCCTCCTCGCCCCAGGTTGCCGCCGGCAGTACGATATCGGCAAACTTGGAGCCAATGGGATCGCGCAGGTAGATGTCCTGATTGAGCACCACCGTGCCGCCAGAATCCATGCGCTTTTTCAACGTATCGATAATGGCCTGCTTGTTGGAGGAACGCACCTGGTGGGGATTGTTGGTAACCAGCTCCTCAAACTTGTCGTTCAGCCCCTGGGCTCCGCACATGGCCTGAATCCAGGTGGTGCCGACCACATGGGCAAAGCGGGTGTAACCGGAATAGAAATAGCGGTCACAGTCCATGGCCTGGCGACGGCGGCCAGGACGCTTCTGCGGAGACTTGTTGCGAGGGAGGCCGGCGCCACCGGTGCCACCGCGCTGGTGTCCGCCAAAACGACCGACCACCCGCCCAGGACGCCCGCCTGCGCCACATATGGTGGCCAGGGTACTCACGGCGTTGGTGTTGCCGGTATTGTTGGACCAATAGAAGCCCTTCTCGATACCCAGGGAAGTCTTGGGGCGGGAGCCGTCCGCCCTGGGTTTGGCCATCCACTCCGCAGCCTGGTAGATCTGCTCTACGGGAATATTGGCGATGCGGGCGGCTTCTTTTGGATCGTATTCCTTCTGCGCGAGATTCCACTTCTTGTAGTCGTCGAAGCCCTTGGTCTGGAACTTGCCCCAGGTGGTGCGCCATTGCCAGGGCGTATTGCGGGTGCCCTGACCGAAACCGGAACTGGACTCCCACTTGTTGTTGACCCATTTCTTGATCCATTCCTTGTCCTCCCAGCCATTTTCAATAATGACCCGGGCAATCGCGCCCAGAACAGGGACATCCGTGCCTGGATCCAGCTGAATGAACAAGGCATTGCCCCTGCTCTTGGCGTAGGCGACGCCAGCAGTCTCCCGCACGTTCAGCCAGATCGTCTTCTGCCCCTGGTCGATGGCCGGTTTCATGAACTGGTTGAAGATCATGGTCTTGGTTTCATACGGATCGGTGCCGCAGATCATCAACACCTCCGCTTCGCCCCAGTCCTTGTACGCCGGGCCAAAGTTGTCGAAACCCGCATCCCGGAATCCGGGCGTGGATGTCACATCAGCCGGCGTATCATGGAAGGTGAAGTTGGCGGTATTGATGGCGCCCTTGGAAAACTTGGAAAGGGCATAGGTGTTTTCCACAAACTGATAGGAAAAAGTCTTCATTCCGTAGGCATTGGCCCCGTGAACCTTCACCGTATGCTTGATCAGCTCGGCCGCAACATCCAGCGCGGTATCCCAGGAAACCGGCTGCAAGGCGCCGTTGATGCGAATCATGGGCGACATGAGGCGGTCTCTGGTGGGTTTGTTGGGGTTGTAGCACTTCTCGGCAATGGTGCCGCCACGTATGGAGGAATCACCGCCGATATTGACTACCTTGGAGTCCTTGTCAGGAACGATGATCACATTGTGCGGCTTGCCGTTGTGCATCACCACATTGTGCTGCGTAGGCGCAACCCAGGCCTGCAGGGGGCCTGTGGGGAAGTCCACGCCAAAGGCGTTCTGCGAGGCCTTGGGACCACCGTCTTTCGCATCCGCCGGCCAGCGGTAGATCTTGTAGCCGCAGGCAACAATGCAGTAGTCACAGCAGGTCGTCAGCACTTCCGCATTCTTGGGAGGCAGCGGGGTTTTATCTTCTGGAACATAATCGAGTATAGACATCTATTTATCCTCCCTAGGCATCCATCAGGTTTTCGTTACGGCCAAACAGCAGCCCCATAATGCCAACGGCATATACATCATCACCATCGACCTCCAGCAATACCTGAGGAATGCTCTGGTAAGCCTGCCCGGACACGATAATGCCGTGACGGGTCAGGTCATAGGTGGACAAATGCAAGGGGCATTGGCCCAGCACACGATGCTCGCCCACGGCCTGATACTTGCCATTCATGGGTCCACCCTGATGCGTACAAAGGTAGCTGAACGCCACCACATCACGTTGGGAACCGACGCCGCCACCGGCCTTGGCGCCTCCCATCTTCACGACGAAACATTGGGAATTGGGACCGTCATCAGGATAATTGAAATCCAGTGGCTGGTTGTCTTTGAGCTGACTCAACTGGGCCACTTTCTTGCGCGGATAGCTGACCACCCGCGCCTTGGCCTGAGCCTCGCCGGGAAAAAGGCTGATGGATATGGTGCTGGCAGCCACCGCGGCCGTGCCTGAATACATCAGGAACTGGCGGCGATTCAACATGCACCGGCCATGATCAGCCGCTGTTTCATCTTTTTTCTTTATATCGCTCATTATTTTGCCTCCTGTGCGGCTTCCAGTTCAGCCTTGGTGAACAGAGGTGCGTAATCCGGCATCGGTGGTTTTTCCATCAGGATCTCTTCGCCAGAGAAAGCTTCCAGGAACGCTACCAGGTCTTCTTTTTCCTCATCCGTCAGGCCCAGGGGCTTGATCAACTTGGATTTGTTCTCGGGATAGGCGGTAGTACGGCCTTCTTCGTCAAAGCCGCCGCGGTTGTAAAAATCCACCACCTCTTCCATGGTGTAGAAAACGCCATTGTGCATGTAGGGCGCGGTATAGGCCGTATAGCGCAACGATGGCGTACGGAACTTGCCTTTGTCCCACTTGTTCTTGCCACGGAAGTAGAAACCCGGGTCAGCCTTGGTGGTTCGATAGCCTTCTTCGGTCATGCCCTTGGCATAGAGCTCGAAGCGGAAAGTCACCTGGGCCAAGCCATCTTCTTCCCAACGCTTGTTCGGCGGGACGCCTATATTGTGATAATCCTGATCCGAGGCCAGTTCACCATTGTGGCATTGGATACAGCCCGCCTTGCCGTTGAACAGCGCCATACCGCGCACCTGCTCTTCACTCAGGGCGCTCTTGTCTCCCAACAGATACTTATCCAAAGGGGTATCTCGCTGCACCAGAGTACGCTCGAATGCGGCAATGGCTCTCCAGGCGTCGCCGATCAACGGCCACTCGGTGCCAAACACTTCTTTGAAGCGCTTGCGGTATCCGGGAATCAGCGCCAGCCGGGATTCCATAATGTCATTTTCACCATTACCTGCTACACCGCCTTTTGCAGCAGAAGGCGCCTGCTTCTCTAGGGAAGGCACTGAACCGGCCCAAAACAAACGTCCGTAATATGCACTGTTGATAATTGTCTGGCTGTTGCGCCAGTGAACCGTACCGGGATAGCCGCGGGAGAAATCTTCCGCCCAGGCCCAGCCTTGATCCGGCTCATGGCAGGTGGAGCAACCCGTGGACGCATCACCGCCAATACGGGGATCAAAAAACAAGATCTTGCCCAGTTCAATTTTGGCCGGCGTCTGCTTGTTGTCCGGCGGAATCGGCGGCGGGCCCAGGGGAGCCAGCGGCGGCGGGCCGGATTGCGCGGTTCTGGCAGCCATGGCCTTTCCGGATGCGGCGCTTCCGGATTTTGTTTCCTGCGCCTGGCAAGCTGTCAATACTACGGTCGCAACGGCAGCCGCAACGAGGGTAGGAGCGATCTTCTTTATACTCATGACATTCTCCTCGATTAGTTACGGACCTGCGTCCAGTTTTCGATTACGGGATATTCAGCCGGATAGGGCTGATCCCACACATATTCGGGACCGGTTAGCGGGTCACCGGAAAGAGATTCAAGAAACGCCACCAAATCCTTCTTTTCATTGGCGCTCAGACCAAGAGGCTTGAGCTTCTTGCTCTTGTTGCTGTCCTTCCCTCCGCCATTGTTATAGAACTCGACCACATCGGGCAGGGTCTTGATCATGCCGTTGTGCATATAGGGGGCGCTGTATTTGAGCTCCCGCAATGACGGGGTGATGAACTTGCCCATATCCTTCTTTTCCAGGGTTATATTGAAATACCCCGGGTCACGCTTCATGTTCCTGTAATTGGGTATGCCCTGGAACATGGCAAACGCCATAAACGCCTGATGGTTCATTGGATCCAGGAACACATCAAAATTTTCCGGAACCCCCGTATTATGCGGTTTCTGATCCGTCAGCAAGGGTCCATTGTGACACTGGATACAACCTGCCTTGCCCTTGAACAGCTTCATGCCGCGTTTTGCAGAGGCGGACATCGTGCCCTTGTCAAAAGGCGCGCCCGTGGAAGTGAGGGTCTTCAGGTATTCAGGAATCGCCTTGCGCACGGAGCCGTTGGAAGGTTCACCGTAGCCGGCTTCCTTGAACATCTTGACGTACAAGGGATCCTGCTTCATGCGCTCCTGCATGATGCGCATGTCCATGTTCATGATGTAGTCTTCCGTGATCATTTCACGGGTCATGTCATTCAGGTTGGTGCCGATACGCCCATCCCAGTTCCAGATATTCTTGTGGGCCGTATTCACCAGGGAAGAAGCATTACGAAAATGCCCGTTTCCAGGATAGCCTGGAGACAGCGCCTCTTTGCTGGCATATGCCTTCTCCGGCACATGGCAGTCGGAGCAGGCAATACCCGCATCCCCCGACAGGCGCTTGTCAAAGAACAGGCGCTTGCCCAGCGCGGCTTTCGCCTTGTCAATTTTTAACTGCGGTAAGGGTCCGATATCCGGATAGCTGGCGGCTTGCGCCGTCACAACCAATCCGACCCCCAGTGTGGCGGCCAGCAAAGCACGCCCCGTTGAGACTCTTACAACCATTGGATTTCCTCCAGGTCTATTATCAATTTGCCGGTATTGGGAGACTTGGTTGCAACAACCAATAACACGCGAACAACCGGCAGCCTGCCCACTACCATGCACAAAGCAGACCAATACGAAGAAGTTCCGCCAAAGCCCGTCAAAACCATGCTTTAGGTCAAACTTGTTGATCCAGATCAAAAACCCACAGTATTTGTATTGAATAAATCGTTCTATTCACCCTGGGCAGGGCACCAATTTATTCAGGGTAAGCGGTTGCTCTCAAATGTTACGGCTGGGCGCGCAAGGCAACGGGAAAATTCTGCGCCGGGTGAAAAAATAGTCTCAGCAGAGCCTATTGGATTGGTGTTGACAGGCCCTAGTTTCCTTCCAACACATAACGAATGGCCTCGCTGATCACTACCGGTGAGGTGCCATGGGGAAAGATAAAGCGCAGTTCTCCATTCGGCGCAATCAGGTAGGTGGCGGCGGAATGATTGACGGCATAGCCAAAGGCAGAGCCTTCCAATTCCACTTCATAATACTGGGCGCCATAGCGCGCAGCGGCATCGGCAAGCTCTTTTTCACCGCCGGTCACTCCCATGAAATTGGGATGGAAGTAGTCCACATACTCATCCAGCAGTTCCGGTGTATCTCTTTTTGGATCGACGCTGACAAAAACGCCAACCACCTTTTCCAGCTCTTTTTCATCGAGTTCATTGAACGCCTGGGCCAGGTAGGAAAGCGAGGTCGGGCAAACATCCGGGCATTGGGTATAGCCAAAATACAGCAGCACCACTTTACCCCGGTAGTCCTTCAGGGCAAAGACGCCTTTGCTGCTGTGCAAAGCAAAATCCCCCCCCGGCGGAGCCTCGGTGACCGCGGGCGTTTCGGCATTGCCCTCAGGCTGGCCTTGCGCCAGGAGCAAGGGCGTCCACAGCAGCCATAAAACCAGCCATGCAGCTTTATAATTCATATCTCTACTCGATGCAGGCGCCTGCAGCCTGCGTTCATGAAACCCGTTGTTTGCGCTGCGACCGCACCAGCAGCACCCCGGCAAGAAACACCAGAAAGCCGATGCCCGCCGGAACGCCATAGATCTTCAGCGTGTTGGTTTCCGGCGGCAGAATCAACCAGTACCAGGTGGTCAGGGTATGTTTTGCCCCGGCCTCCCCGTTGCTGCCGTCCCAGTTGGCAAAGGATACAGGAATAAACTGTCCTTCATCGAACAATACGTCGCCATTCGCCGAATATCTGGGGCGCTTCATCAGCACCCGCCAACGCCCTTCCTTCCATTCACCAGTGGCGCTGAGGCTGACATCCTTCTCCCTGGGCTTGAGCGTATTGTCGGGACCAGCACCGTCCAGCAACATCGCAACAGGTTCGCGCTTCGGCTCTACACTGCCCGCATTCCAGTACCAGATGGTGGTCTTGTTTTTGGCGTCACCATGGCGATACAACGGCTTTTTCACCATGGGCGCTGACATATAGCCATCTTCGTGGGGGAATTGTATGGCGAAGGCATCCGCATGCATCTCCAGATTCTCGTCCTGCAATTCGCTGAAGTATTTGTCTCCCGGCACGCTCATGGTGCGGTCGTTCACCTCCAGCAGGAAGGCGATTTCTTTTTCATTGTACAAAGCGCGCACGGTAACTGCATCGTTCAATGGCGTAAACAGGCGCTCTTCCTTGATGATGTTGGGAACCAGATGCAAGGTAACCGCCGGCGCTCCGGACCAGCGTTCATCATCAACAGATGATGGCAACTCCCCTTCCAGCTTCTTGCTGCTGACCACAGGGCCATCTTCGGGCTGCACCGTGGTTTCCCGCAAGCTGTATACGAAGTTGGCGATATGCCAGCGATCTTCCAGACTTACCGGATCCTCATTGCCTTCTTCCAAAGCACGGTGCGCGGGCATGGGCGTACCAGGAATGCCAATGGACATGCGGGAATAGATCGCCTTGATGGTTTCATCCCGCTCCTTGTCTGCAGCAGCCAGTGATTGGGTGGCGCGCCAGGTCCAGGGTTTGGTCAGGTCCCGTGGCCAGATGCGGTTCCCCCAGTCGTCTTCCAGTTTTTTCCCGGAGCGGATATTGCCCCGGCCATCATAGCCGTGGCATTCGGAACAGGATTTGCGAAATGCCTCCCTGCCTTTTTCCACCGATTCTCCGGAATATGGGATCTGCCCGGCGAGCGGCTCGACTTCGGTTATTACCCTAAAATCGGTTTTGGTATAGAAACCATCGTCGTCAAAGGCTTCTTCATCCGCATCCTCGGGCGGCCAGGCCATGGTGATATCAAAACCCTTGATTACCGGAATCAGGCTGCGGATCTGCTCATCGGTAAGCAAGGCACGCCCCTTGATTCCCCAGCCGGGCATGGCGGTGCCGGGCAGCCCGACCTTTATGGTGGCGAACAGATCCTCATCCCGTGGCAGCTGGGTGCCCGGAGAACTCTTATACTTGAACAGCGCCAGGCTGAAATCCCGGGGTTTGGGATACATGAACTCCGCCGCCACGCCATCACCGGCGCCGGTCTCGCCATGGCAGACTTCGCAGCGGAGCTTGTACAACTCCTTGCCCATGATGTTTTTGCGGCGGGCCAGCACCTCATCTTTCATGCCGGTTACGATCTTGGAAATCTCGGGGTCCCAGATGCGCGGCACCTGCCCGTTGTAGTCGAAGATGAAGTTGATCACATCCCAGACATCTTTTTCTTCCAGCATTTCATGCCATACCGGCATGGCGGAATTCCAGGGCGTACCCTCCACAGGCAGGCCCGGACCGCCGGTAACGATGCGCCAGAACAGGAAGGCTTCCTGCAACTGGGGAATAATGGTGGGATCCTGGAAATTGATCGGCTGGGGATTGAAGCCATGGGCATAATGTCCCTTGCCATCCAGCAAATCCCCGTGACAATAGAAACAGTTCTTGTAATAGACGTCCCGCCCCGCGATGACGGATTCCTCGTACTTGCTCCAGCCTGCCTCCTTGTCTTTGGCCAATGCATCCAGGATCTCATTGCGCACGGGGTTTTCCAGCGTCGCCAGATCATAGGTCTTGTTGTACACCTTGACCGTGGCGGGGGGCGCGGGATGCACCTGACGCAGCTCCACCGGCGCTTCCAGAGAAGGCCTGACCACACCATAGGCAACATAGGCCACCAGCAAGGGAATAGCGATGAGAAAGAACCAGCGCAGCAAAACCCTGTCATCATTTCGCAGGGTCGCCAGTATGGGCGCCTTGAATTCATTCCATTTCTCGTCATCAAAGGCGAAATACAAAAGAATGCCGATGATGGTAATGATCATGTACTGGATCATCAGGGTTTTCGGCAGCACCGGCGGAAAAGCATTGTCGAAAACCAGCCAGGCCAGTACGGCAGCGATTACGGCCTGCCAGAATGCAGTAATGCGCAAGCCTTTCATCCTTTCTTCTCCGCCAGATAGTTCACGATCATCTCCAACTCACTCACGGTCATCTTGGATGCAAAATCAGAGGGCATGGCGGGCGGAAAACCTTCGGCCACCACCGCGTTTGGATCAACAATGCTTTGCCGCAGCTGCGCCTTGCTCAGGCGCAAGCCGACATCCAGCAAGCTCGGACCTACCAGCGTATCCCTGCTATCCATTGCATGGCAGGAAGCGCATGCATATTTGGTCAATGCCTCTTCCGCTGTCGCCGCCGGGGCCGGGGCCTTTCTCCCCTCATCGCCGGCAACCGCCGAAGCCACTTCCGCCGCTGCTTCCGCCGCAGGCAAGGCCACGGTAACCTCGCCGCCATCTTTCGCCTGCAACCAGGCGATCACGGCATCGACCTCTATCGGCGTGAGCTGTATAGGGGGCTTGTCCACCATGGGCATGGGCGACTCGGTATCATTACTGCCCTTTTTCCCCCAGCCGGCGACAACATATTTGCCAGGATGAAGCAGGGACTCCCGGATATATTCCTCGGCATTCTTCGCATCACCCTGATAACGCTCATCCGCCAAATGCTTGTTGGCCAGCGCCACCATATCCTCTCCTGCAATATCCGGCGCCCGTCCCAGGGGGGCGGGCTGATGGCACAGGGTACAGGTGCCCTTGTTGTGGAAGATCTCTTCTCCCAGGGCAATGAAGCTTTCCATGGTCAGGGAGCCGAGATCCACCTCCTTTTCCACAGGAGCCTCCCCCTTTACCTGAGGAAGCAGATACGTCACCAGGGTAAAGAGCAGGGTCAACCCCAGACTGAATGCCAATGTCTTGAAAAGCACGCTCATGCCTCACCTCCTGCCGCCGCGACGACAGGCTTCGGCTGCTTGCTCCCGCTCAGGCTCGCCACCCAGAACATGAACAGCACACACAGCAGGAACAGCACCGTCACCAGGGTGATCATGTTTCCTGCATAGCCGATGGCGGGAATAAAATTGTCCGGCGAGTTGTCCTTCATCACCGTATACACATGCCAGTGGGTCTTTACCGAAGAACGCACATAACCCATCAAGGCCATGAGCCAGGTAAAGGCGATGGGCAAGGCAAACAATGCATACTGCGCACGGTCCGGAATGCGTCCCCAATGGGACGGCAGCACCTTGGCTTTCTTGAACATCAGGGAATCGATCACCAGTCCGAACACAATGACCACCAGAGTGGTCATTACCTGGGCAACGGAAGAGCCCACCTTGTACACGGTATTGGTGAAGTAGCCATAGTACACGCCGAGGAAAATAATATTCACCACAGCGCCTAGGTATACGGCGATCATCAGCGCATTCCCCATGGGCGCCCAGCTCACCGTGGCCACCTTGTCGGAACGGCGATAGATCTGGAAGGAAAGGAAGGTTGCGATCAACATCAGGTTCACCGCAATATTCTTTGCCGGCATGATGCCCAGCGGGCCAAGAATATGGTGATGACTCCCTCCCAGCAGGGATATTTCGGAAGCGGAAAGTATCAATGTGTGGGGCGTCACCCAGATGAGGAAGCAGACCACCAACACAAAGGCGATAATTTTTATCAGCCCCTTGTAGCGCTCCGAACCATCGGTGCGTGACATCCCCGACCACAGATAGAAATTGCCGGCCAGCAAGATGGTGCCAATGAGCACCGCCTGCACGATAAACAGCCAGGCGAGAATGCCGCCCATGGCGGTAATGCCCATTTGCTGCGAATAGGCATAGATTTCCGCCATCAGCCAGTAACCGGCGAAAGGCAAGGGCAAGAAGGACAGGATGGCGATGAAATTCGAAGTGTAGCCCATCCAGTCATAGTGGGCGCGTTTGACCGGATCCTTGGCGCTGAGGAATTTGAACGCCGCATAGGCGCCGACCACGGCGCCGCCAAAGGCGATATTGGCGATGAAACGATGCAGATTGATGGGATTCCACAACGGCCCCTTCATCACCTCCCAGATATTGCCGACCACCACGCCCGCTTCGTCCACCCCGGACGGCGCCATCATGAACGTCGCCCAGGAATTGGCCATTACCATAATCGTCAGACCCGATGCGTTCAGCAACAACCCCAGGGTGAGATGCACCCATTTCAAATTTCCATAGCGGAGCGCATTCCAGCCGTAGTAATACACATACAGAAAGAAGCTCTCGAAAAAGAACAGGCCCGCATACACCAGCCACTGGGAGCCGAATACATGCATCAAATAGGCCATTAGATCCGGATACAGCAAAAACAAGGCCAGCGCCAGGGATCCGCCAAAGATGGCGGTAATGGAAAAACCCGTGAGGCTGATCTTCATGAACTCATGGGCCATGTCGTCATAGCGATCATCACGAGTGTAGACGCCAACCAGCTCGATCAACAGTACAAACAAGGGCACCGCCAGCACCAAGGCGCCAAAGAACAGGTGCATCTGGGCCAACACCCACACCACAGCCCTGCTGCTGACGCCGATGTTGGGGTAATCCGCGGAACTGAGCCTGGGAGCCGCTCTCGGCTCCGCCTCCTGCTCCTGAATTGCAGCGGTTTCCACATGTACCTCGACCGGCGGCTGGCCCTGCAGGCGAACCTCTCCAATGGGCGCAATGCGCTCCTGGGCGCTGTCCATGCCGGTGCCGGCCCGAGCCACATCCGCCAGGCCGAAAACCAGCAATATCAGCATCGAAAGCAACATCACCGCAAAACGGCCGCCGCCTGTGGGGTGTATGGATTCTGTCTGCTTCATCGTTTTAACCCGCTGGCGTCAAATCCAGGTTCAAGGGCAATCCCTGCATACCCATGACGAGATGATCCAGCCCGTAATAGAACGCCAGCATGATGATGATGGCCACAATCAGCGCCGCCAGCCGGCCTGCAATTCCCAAGTTGTTCTGTTCCATGTTGCCTCCGCTCCCACTCCTAACCGTGATCCACCGTAACGCCGCCGGAATAGATCAGCAGCCAGTAGAAAAAAACCAGCAGCGCAACCAGGGTGCCGTAAAACAGCTTCTTTCCCCAGTTGCCCTGCTCCCCGGATGCCGATGGTGAGGATTTCGCTTCTTCCGGTAATTCGGCCATGCTGAATCTCCTGACAGATAATTGAGAACGACTACGGCTTGCCTCCCATGATGGTTAGCAAAAACCAAGCCAACAACATGACCCGGGTGATAAGCTATTGAAATGCACCGTCGCAAGACAGATAACGGGATTTACGGGCATATCTGCAAGGAACATTTCCTCTGGTTTCTTGAACAAAGCATTCACACCAAAAGCACTGCTGAACGAAATCCTTCAAACTTCACGCACCGCTTTCCCCTCGCTCCCTGTCTCTGGCGGAAGCGATCCCGGAGCCGATGTTGTACATTTTGGCGCATCCGGAATCCGCTGCCGCTCATTATTGAACAATGCGTTCAATGCCTCCTGCGGCATATCGCCCAATCCCCTCATGAACAAGCATATTTTTTGCCTCCCTGGTGGCATGAAAACTGCATGACCTTCCACTCAAACCCGTCACAGGAATTTCAGACAGCGCCATGACAACATACAGAGAAACCGTGGATACCTTGTGCCAGCTCGTTCAAACCGGCGACGAAGCAGATCGCTGCTATGCGGCCCGCACCCTGGGCCTGCTGCGAGACACGGCATCCATCGAAACCCTGATCGAACACCTCCGGGATGAGGATCTGGACGTTGCCATCGACGCCGCAGAAGCACTGGGAAATATCGGCTCGGCGGAAGCCGTGCCCGCGTTGATCGAGTCCCTGGAGAACGACCCCAGCGGCGAAGTATGCACCATGGTGGCCGTTGCCCTGGGCAAGATCGGCAGCACTGAGGCCATCGATCCTTTGCTGAAAATCTGCCTGGAGCGCCCACAGGACATGGAATGGAACGATGACTGGGATACCTGGTGGGATGTGCAGAAGGCCGCCGTCCACGCGCTGGGAAAGCTGGGGGCGGAAACCGCCGTGGACAGTTTGGCGGCCCTCATCGATGATGAATGCCAGCAAGACATGGAGCCGGATATTCTCAATGCGCTGATCCGCATGGGTGGCAGCGGCGAAGCCAAGGTCATCAAACGGCTGCAAAACCCGGACAGCGCTTCCATCCATCGCCGCAGGGCGGCTCATGCGCTGGCGCGGTCATCTTCCGTCGAGGCCACCAAGGCATTGGGGCGCGCACTGACCGATCCCGCCGCGGATGTACGCGCAGAAGCCGCCTTGTCCCTTGCATCGCAGAACGCCGTTTCCTATTTAAGCGCCCTGACCTTGCTGTTGCGCGATCCGGACAACCAGGTACGCCAGGCCGCGCTCAAAGCCGTGACCCGGCTGGCGCAGAACAGCGACAATGCACCCAATGTGGAAGAAGCCTTCCAGGGCATGCTGGCCGACCCCGACCCGGAGGTGCGCGCCATCCTGTATTCCATGCTGCTGCCCGTCGTTCCCGACAATCCGTTATCGGAAGAAAATTTCCAGCGGGTGCTCGAGCGCATCTCCGACCCGTCCGCCGAAGCGGCCGCCGCCGCCTGCGCCCTGCTCGGCGCCAACAGAAACACGGCGGCCATTTCACCCCTGCTGGAAATCGTCAGCGACAGCAGCGCCCACCCCATGGTGCGAAAAGAGGCTGCTACCGCCATCGGCAGCCTGGGACGCATCGACGTAGACGTACTCAGCACCCTGGAGAACACCATCACGGACGAGCAGCAGGTAGTGCGCCTGGCGGCCCTGGAGGCCTTGATGGAACTGGAAAAAACCGGCCTGATCACACCACCGGACGACGAAGAAGCACCACTGCCACGCCCCCTGGATCTAATCATGGGCGCGTTGAACGGAGAAATCACCATTCCGCAGCCGCCGCCTCCCGCCCCGGTAGAAGTGACCCTGGATACCGGTATCGACAAGGGAGAAGCGCCACAGGCCGATAGTGAAAACCCGCCCGAAGAAACCGATACAATCGCAGAGACCGCAGAATCCGATCTCGATCTTCCGCAAACACCCGCACAAATCGTTGCCGAAGGCGAGGTGGCGCCCGCCATGTCCACCCTGGACGCCATTCACATGGCGAATGTGGAAACCATGCTGGCCACGCCGCACGCCCCGGAAGAGATGGCCGATGAAACCACCATGGAATACCTGGAAATCGTGGCGCACAACAAGGAACTCATGCGGCGCATGCGCTCCAATCGGAGAATCGACGCCCAGCAGGACATACGCCGCCTGGCGGCGCATGTCCTGGCGGAAACCAACGAAGAGGAAGCCCTGAAAACCCTGACACAGGCGCTAAACGACGACGCCGCCCCCGTGCGCCGGGAGGCGGCGGACTCCATCGGCCTCATGGCCAAACGCAATCCGCAGCTTGCCGGCCTCACCGACGCCGTTGGCACCCTGATTACCCAACTGGCCATTGGCGACCTGGATCAAAAAATCACCAGCGCCAGGGCATTGAGCTACATTGGCCACCGCGCAGCCCTGGTTCCTCTGCTGGAGGCGCTCAAGGCCCCGGAGTTCACCTTGCGCACCCAGGCCATCGACGCCCTGGCGCGCCTCTCCCTCAACAGCCGGGATCCCGCTGAAGCAGATCACATGGTCGTACGCGATGTGCCGCCGTTGAGCGTCGCCCGCCGGCTCATGGAATGCCTGGAGGACAATGAAATGGCGGTTCGTGTCGCTGCCGCCAGAGGGCTGGCAAGAATACTCAAACCCTTGCGGGAAGAATCCTTTACCCGCAAGGCGGTCGAAAAAATTGTCGATGGCGTTACCATCGGCACGGGAGAAGAAGCCAGGCTGATTGGCCGCGCACTGCGCGAATTCGACACCGATCTTGCGAACAGCATATTGCTGGCAAACCTCAAACAGGCCGACGACAGCGTCAAGCGCAGCGTATACATTGAAATGATAGAAGAATTGCTGACTGTACAAGATCACTCTGAGCAGGCAGCCTGAAACCATACTCGGGAGACAGCACCATGAAAAAAGCATTCATCACCCTCAGCATCGCCGGCATATGCGCCCTGCCTCTGGCGGCCCAATCAGCCTACAAGGAGATCAGCGTCTCCAACGGCGGCACCATTACCGGCAGCGTGAAATTCGCGGGCAAGGATCAGCCGCCAAAGACCTATACCATCTCCAAGGACAATGACGTATGCGGCACCGGGGTGCGTAAAATCGATTTTGTACGGGTGGAAAACGGACACCTGCTGGATACTGTGGTCTACCTGGAGAAAGTCAAGGAGGGCAAGCCCTTCCCGGCCGATGTGGGCGACGCCACCATTGATCAGAAGGGCTGTGAGTTCAAGCCCTTCCTGCAGGTCATGAAGAACAAGGCCACTCTCGCCGCGGTAAATGACGATCCCATTCTGCATAACATTCACACCTACGAGTTGATTCGCGGTGACGCCAAAGGCCCGAAAAAGACCCTCACCAACGTCAGCCAGCCCAAACCCGGCGTGGTGAAATCCACCATCAAGGTCAGAAAAGGCCCCGCCATGAAAGTGGAGTGCGACGCCCACGACTTCATGCACGGATTCGTCTTCATCGCCAAGAACCCGTACTTTGCAAGAGTGGCGGATGATGGCAGTTTCACCATCGAGGACGTTCCTCCCGGCAAATACACGATCAAGGCCTGGCATGGCATGCTGAAAAACCAGAAGGCAAAAGTGACCGTGGACGCCGGCGGTACGGCAACCGTTGACTTCACTTTCAAGTAAGCCGGCATGAAATCCGCAACAGTGGCTGCAAAACACAAATGGCGGCCCAGCCTCATGGACATCATGGCAATTGTCGCCGCCATCATCAACCTGGTGGTGATCGGCTACATCATCGGCTACTGGTTGCTGCATTGATATCCGCACACCGTCAACCTGATGTTGATGGCGTGCGGACAAGACACATACCATCCCCCAGCCGTGAATCGTCCGATGCGCCAGTCACGGCTGACTCTCTATTCCGCAGGCCCATGCATGAATGCGCAAGCACAAGACAGACCCGAAACGGCCCCTGAACTTCCCGGCTACTCCTCCGTCCTGCTGGCGGTTGATTCCTCGGATCACGCCAACCGGGGGATCCTGGAAGCCATCGCCCTGGCAGGGCATTATCAAGCGCGACTCACGGCGACTCATGTATACGCCGCGAAGCTCCATGACGCGCGCTTCCGCCAAATGGAAGGCGGGTTGCCGGAACAATTCCGTGAAGAACAGGAGCTGGAACGGCAGCGGGACGTGCATGACGATCTCATCAGCCGGGGACTGTCCATCATCACCGACTCCTATCTGGATCAGGTGGAAACAGCCGCCGCGGACAAGCTCCAGGTGCAACGTCGCTCCCTGGAAGGGAAAAACTACCGCGAACTGGCAAATGAGGCCAACAGTGGCAACTACGACCTGCTGGTCATGGGATCCCTTGGCCTGGGCGCCGTCAAGGGCAGCCGCCTGGGCACGGTCTGCCAGCGCGTATCCCGGCGCAGCGCCATTGACACCCTCATCATCAAAGACCCCGACCGCCGGCTTGATGAAGGCCCCATCGTAGTCGGCGTGGATGGTTCGGCAAAGTCCTACGGCGGCCTGCTCACCGCTTTGAGCCTGGCGAGGATCTGGAATGCGCAAATCAAGGTGGTATCCGCTTTCGACCCCTATTATCACTACGTCGCCTTCAACCGCATCGCCGGAGTATTGTCCGAAGAGGCCGGCAAGGTATTCAAGTTCCAGGAGCAGGAAAAGCTCCACGAGGAAATCATCGACTCCGGCCTGGCGAAGATCTACCAGGGACATTTGTCCGTGGCGCAGTCCATTGCCGCAGATCATGGCATGGAAGTGGAGACGGTACTGCTGGACGGCAAACCCCATGAGGTCATCAACCGCTATCTGCAGGAAACCAGGCCATCCCTGCTCCTACTTGGAACCACCGGCATCCACGCCGATCCGGAACTGGACATTGGCGGCAATACGGAATACCTGCTCAACGACGCTCCCTGCGCCGTGCTGCTCAGCCAGCGGGAATACCAGCCCCAGGTGGACAGACTGGCCTCTGTGAGCACATCCTGGAGCCGCGAAGCCGAAGCCCGCATGGAACGGGTGCCTTCCTTTGTACGCAGCATGGCGCGCATGGCCATCCTGCGCTATGCCCAAGAGAAAGGCCACACCGTCATTACCGCAAGCATCGTCGAGGAAGCCACGGCGCAACTCATGCCCGGCCATGCCGAGCAAGCCATGGGCGAAATCGTGGAAGCCTATGACCGGGGCGACCTCAAACGCAAGCCGGAAACCAGAGTGATGCGCTGGAGCGAAGCGGCCACCGCCCTGCTACTCACCGTCAAGGATCTGAGCTTGCGCGGCAACCTGAGCATGCGGGCGGAAAAGAAGGCCCGCACCGCAGGCAGCCAAACTGTCGAGGCTGAACACATACAGGCCTTTCTCGACAAAAGCATTCCCACCGCCCCCTTTGCGCCAGGAACGGAAGCCGCCCTGCCCGGCAAGCGGAACGCTACCGACCTTCAGACCGGGAAGAAAGAGGCCGCCCTGCAATGGCAGGCCGCAGCCCTTGCCCGGCTCATGCGCGTTCCGGAAGGATTCATGCGCGACAGTTCCCGGCAACGCATCGAAAACTACGCAAGAAAACGGGGGCTGACAGAAATCAGTCTGAAAACCACAGAAGCAGGCCTGACCGAAGCACGCAAGGCCATGGAAGCACAGATGACCACTGCTTCCGCCACGGAAAAACCTGCGCCATCCGACGAGGAAGCCCGCTGCCCTTTTTCCGCAATGAAAAGCATCGCAGCAGATTCAAAACCTGCATCCACCGCAGAAATCCAATGGGATAAAGAAGCGGAAGCCCTGCTGAATGGCATACCGTCCGGTTTTTGCCGGGACATGACCCGCAAGGCGGCCCAGGCAATCGCCGCCCGGAACGACATGAGCATCATCAAACCCGCATTCGTACAGCAGGTATTGCAAACTTTTCAATCCGGTTCAGAGCAACATAGGGAAACCATGCCTTGGGAAACCGCCGCCAGGGAACGCATCGACAAAGCACCGGATATGGTGCGCGGCATGCTGATCAAGGAAATCGAAGCCTGGAGCCGGCAGGAGGGCCTGCAACAGGTGAGCGAAGAAGCCGTAAATGCAGTAAAAGCCATCTGGAGGGAACACGGCGCCTTCCACCTCACGCCAAGCAATCCCCGCAATGGATAAGGATCTGTTTCTCATCGCCATCAACCTGACGCGCCGCTGCAACCTGGCTTGCGCCCACTGCTACATGGACGCCGAAACCCGGGACGCCGGGGGTGACGAGGAACTCAGCACCGCGGAAGTCAAAAACCTGCTGGATGAAATTGCATCCCGCAGCAGTGAAACCATGGTGGTGCTCACCGGCGGCGAACCCCTGCTGCGACGGGATCTGGAAACCCTGGTCGCCCACGGCAGTCAATTGGGGCTTTCCATCGTGGTGGGCACCAACGGCGTACTGCTCAGCGAAGCCCGGGTACGAACCCTGAAAGCCGCTGGCGCGCTGGGGGTGGGCATCAGCCTGGATTCCCTGGATCCCGAAAGCCACGACAGTTTTCGCGGCTGCCCCGGAAGCTGGGAAAAAACCCTGGCGGGCATGGATCA
>Ga0256834_1000347_pt1 | contig 34100 bp, 37 predicted proteins | sample 4281140metaG_FD_190536 | JGI IMG/M metagenome (GOLD analysis project Ga0256834, IMG submission 190536) | Hydrothermal vent microbial communities from East Pacific Rise, Pacific Ocean - 4281-140 | ecosystem: Environmental > Aquatic > Marine > Hydrothermal vents | place: Pacific Ocean: East...
AAACCACTAATTACACGAATGGACACGAAGAAATTAGTGAAATTTCCACAGGATAAACCTGAAATTCGTGCAATTCGTGAAATTCGTGGCGAAAAAAAACATTAATTACACGAATGGACACGAAGAAATTAGTGAAATTTCCACAGGATAAACCTGAAATTCGTGCAATTCGTGAAATTCGTGGCGAAAAAAAACATTAATTACACGAATGGACACGAAGAAAAAAGAAAAAATTTGTGTAATTCCCACAGGATAAACGTGAAATCCGTGGAAAAATAACACGAATCATTTGCGAAAAACCGGCAAACCCGTAAAACACTGACAATAAGACTATTAACCAGTTTTAGTTAGAAGATTATTAAAATTTTTTCATCCCGAATCTTCGAAAATGACGATTTTTTTGTAAATTGTATTCGTCATTTGCGAAAAATCGTCTGAAGGCGATCTTTGATATTATTGATTAACAACAAGTTACAATACTACCAAAATAACAATTTTCGAAAATGCAAAAACTGTCCGGTGACCCAGAATTACTTGCGAAATTTTTTTCATGCTAACTTGTTTAAAATCAACAAAATAACATTTTTAATGTACCGAAATATACGTTTTGAAAAAATCTTAAAAATGCATTTGCGAAAAAATGCATTGGTTGTTAAAAAACAAGAGAATCAAGTAATTAGAATTAATTTGATTTTTTGTATATTTGTAACATATTGATAATCAAGGGGGCGCCTCCTTCTTACAGCGCAAGCTGACTGAAACAACGTGGGGTTCTCAGTTTCATGCCCGCAATCCGTTAGGCGCCTCCTTCTTACAGCGCAAGCTGACTGAAACAAAGCAAGGATCATCCTTCTCGCAAACTTTGATTTCGGGCGCCTCCTTCTTACAGCGCAAGCTGACTGAAACAGGTTTTTTAAGGTTTTCAGAACACCTATAACCGGCGCCTCCTTCTTACAGCGCAAGCTGACTGAAACTCTATTTCTATTTCATTTTTATAGAAACTTATCCCTTCTGGCGCCTCCTTCTTACAGCGCAAGCTGACTGAAACTGTATATGATTTACCACAATATAAAAAAATAAATGTTACAAATGGCGCCTCCTTCTTACAGCGCAAGCTGACTGAAACAAATAAGACAAATACATTTTATAGCCAAAATTACAGCGGCGCCTCCTTCTTACAGCGCAAGCTGACTGAAACTTTAAGTGTGTAGCTAGTTTAGTTAATGAGCGGCTTTTGAGGCGCCTCCTTCTTACAGCGCAAGCTGACTGAAACGGGGTTTCCCTTATTATTTCTTCGACTCGTTCCGCGGGCGCCTCCTTCTTACAGCGCAAGCTGACTGAAACTTGACAGACTATGAGAAGTCAGAAGTGTTAAATGATGAGGCGCCTCCTTCTTACAGCGCAAGCTGACTGAAACGTTATGTTCTCCGCCCTATTTTCTGGGCGGTTTAGGCGCCTCCTTCTTACAGCGCAAGCTGACTGAAAAGAAGCGCTATAACCGCCGCAACCCAGCCGGTCTTTTTATTTTTCAGTCGGCCGCCCGGCCGGGGTAAACTCACTGCCACCTTGCTTGAAGTTTATCCGATGGATGAGACGGTGATTTATTGAGTGAGTGAGGCCATCAGACATTTCAGAATCCCTGCAACTTCCCCAACCGAACTTTAAAAAAAACTTGGAATAGAACGATTGAACCGGCTTTAAAAATAAATTCATTACGATTTTTCTATTTATTACCAACCAAATAAATAATTTTATATATTTTAATATTTTAGCACGCATCTTAACAACACAAACATTATTTGTTTACAATATTTTATAAAATCGTATTAACGAATAAATGTTAATTGCCTCGAAATTGACGAAAATTTATTACAAAATCTTTATTTGTTTATTTTTTTATTATATTTGCATCAAATTATAAAACCTGCCCAAATTCTCTTGTTATGTCTATATATAAAATAAAAAAAACAGATATTTTCATTCATTTATTGTTTATTTTCATTATTTTTCCTTGGAATTTAACAGGGCAATACGTATCTCACCGGGATAGTTTTTCCGGGTTATACAAGCGGGCGTTGCGCCTAAATAATGATTCTTTAAAGTTAAAATATTTACACTTGCTCGCTCAAGCTTACATGTATGCCAATCCGGACTCGTTAAAGATTTTGTCGGATTCTTTGTTAAGCATGGCGACGTCTTTACATAGTGATAAATACACAGGGATTGCGTATAAATTATTGGGAAATTATTATTCCGTTAATTTTCGAATGGACTCCGCTCGATATTATTTCAAAAAATCCCTTCAATTTTCCGAAAAAGCCGGAGATTCCATGACATTGGCTCTGATTTTGGTAGGTATGGGAAACAGTTATACGGATTACGTCCCGGATTCGGCGCTTTTTTATTTTAAAAAAGCTCTGGAGATAAATAAATCAATTGATAATCAAGACGTTTTTTTTATCACTTATTACAATTTGGGGGTTTTGATGAATAATCATGAAAAACCGCAAAAGGCGATGGATTATTTTCTCTTGGCTGCGAAATATGCGGATTCCATTCATTATGTTAAATATCACGGTTACGTCTACAATAACCTTGGTATGTTGGTTTTGAATTACTTGAAAGATACGCTCAAAGCCAGGCAATATTTTGAAATAGGTTTAAAAGATTTCGAACAAATAAAGGATTTAAGAGGTCAAAGCCTGATTTACGAAAGTTTGGCAAATTTTGTTACGGAAAAAGCCATTCATTATTCCCTAAAGGCTTTGGCTTTAAGCAAACAAGTGGGCGATAAGGGAAATATTACGGTTTTTTCACATAATATAGGCATGCGTTATTTGGATAGAAACCAACCGGACTCGGCGGAATTTTATTTGAGGCAATCCGTAAGTTTAGCTAAAAAATATGGTTTCCAAGATCTGCTTTTGCAAAGTTATAGGGAGCTCGGAAGGGCATACATGCTGAAAAAAGAGTGGAAAAAAGCCAAAGAATATCTGGAAAAAAGTTGGCAATTGGCACAAAAAGACACCGTTTTGGAATATAAAATACAAGCCCTGTATTATTTGTCCGACTGGGCTAAAGCCACTCAAAATTTCAAGCAGGCTTATGATTATTATACACGAGCCGATTCACTGGAAAGCATCAGGGATTCTCTGGTTAATGTAAAGGCTATCAAGGAAGTGGAAACCCAATACCAAACCGAAAAAAAAGAGCGCGAAAACCTGCAGTTGAAAAAAGAAAAAGCCGAACAAGCGTTGCTTATCCAAAGGCAAAAGCAACGTAATCGTATGTTGGTTGCCGCATCGGCCGGAACCTTGTTGCTGAGCGGTGTTTTTATGTTTTTCTGGGTACGCATTCGCCGGAGAAACGCTGAAATTCGTAGACTTCACCGCATTCTTGCGCATCGCACCAAAGGCTATTTGGAAAAAATCAACGATTTTATCGATTATATCAAGGAATTCATCGAACGGACACAAGCCACACCGGATCAAGTTAAAATCAAAATCGAGGAGCTCAAAAGCCGTATCATGACCATTATTCGTGCGCATGAACTCATCATGAGCGGGCATGGACGCGACGGAAAAATCAACCTGAACGAATATGTGAATACCCTGGTGAACGAATTGCGTTCCATGCTGAAGGATAAATCCATAGCCATCCGGACGGATATTGCGCCGGACCTGTATTTGGACGGCAATCAGGTGTTGCCGGTGGGATTGATTGTGGACGAATTTGTGATGAATAGTTCCAAGTATGCTTTCGACAAAAATCACCCGTCGCCGGAGATAAGCATCCGTTCCTACGAAGAAACCGGGCGGCTGATATTGGAAATGCAAGACAACGGGCGTGGCGGCGATGTAAAAAACATTCAAGGCTCGGGTTTCGGATTGTTGTTGCTCGAAAAGATTATACATAAGCAATTGAAAGGCAAGATGGAAATAGACGGCACCAAGGGTTTTAGACTGCGGGTGGAAATACCGTTTGTAAAAAATTATACCGAACGGACAACAGAACAAACCAAAACACATCCGATATGACAACTTCGCCCAAACAACGCATCATGATTGTGGAAGATGAAATTTCCACTTATGAAAAAATAAAAAACATTCTAAAAAATGCAGGATATGAAATTTCCGGTTATATCCCTTCGGTGCGGGAAGCTCGCAAGGAAATTCAAAACCGTCGCCCCGATTTGGTTTTGATCGACATCGTATTGCAAGGAGAAGAAAACGGACACACATTGGCTATGGAGTTGAAACATAAATATTATATTCCCTTTATTTACCTTTCTCGTTATGATGACAATCGCAATATCCGGGCGGCGGCCAAATTTAACCCGAAGGCCTTTTTGAGCAAAAAACTAATGTTTTTACTTGAGAAAATTAAAGGACAAAATAAAGAACGGGACATCAGTCGAACGGAAATCCGTCATGATTTGGTTGCGGATAAGTCCTTAAGCTTCGGGTTTGACGAGATACTTTTGCAAAATATAACCTTGGCTTTAGCGGAATATAACCGGAACGGCATTCTTGCCTTGTCCGATTACCCGGAGAATTTACGCCAAAAACCCGAAAAGTTTCGTCAAAAATTATTTCGATTTCATGAAGTCATATTTCTGACAACGAACGATATGGAAGGCCGAACCCTGTCGGAAAATTTTGTTCGATTGGGTCTTGAGCCGGAAGCATTTTGGATTATCAAAACGTCTTTGAAGAAAATTTACCCTGTATTGCCTCCCTATTTTCAACGCATCAACCGGCATTATATTGTGAATCTTTTGCATCCTTCGGTTCGTATTTTAAAACACTCGGACAAGAAAAAAACGGTGGTATTGATCAACAACACGGAGGTGCAGGTTTCGTCCACTTATTATAAAGCATTCAAAAAGAAATTGGAAGACTATTATGTAGGCGCCCAAATACGGTAAGCACAGACGGAAGGATTTTTTGACCGTGAAGTGTTCTGCCTTTGCGAATGCGAATTAATACAAATATCCCGGGGTTTTTTGTATAAAATCAATCAAGCATGGAATGGGTTCCAAAAATTCTGTGTAAATTGAGAACCGGATTTTCATGAAATAAGTTTCTACATCCACCTATAAATCAGCAAGTTATGTTTTTAATTTTCGATACCGAAACCACAGGCTTGCCCGATGCGGGATATGATTATAAACACACGGAAAAATGGCCGAGAATTGTCCAATTGGCTTGGCAATTGCATGATGAATACGGTAGGCTTTTGGAAAAGGGCAATGAAGTAATTAAGCCGGAAGGTTTTACCATTCCGTATGCGGCACAGGATATTCACGGCATTTCCACGGAATTGGCCGAAAAAATAGGTAAGCCTTTGGAAGAAGTTTTGGATAAATTCTTTAAAGCATGGGACAAGGCGGAATTTATCGTAGGGCATAATTTGAAATTTGACCTGCAAGTGATAGCCGCCGAACTCTTGCGGAAAGGAAATGACGAAAAATTTCTGTTCGAAAAAAAAATTTTGGATACGGCGGCGGAATATACGGCTGAAGTAACCAAAATCGAAAGAGGAAAGGGAAAAACCGGACGTTATAAAATCCCGAAGCTTGAAGAATTATATGCTTTCCTTTTCAATGAAAATCTGGATTTTGCCCACAATGCATCGGCTGATGTGGAAGCGAATGCACGTGTGTTTTTCGAGCTAATACGCCGGGGAGATTTCCCGCCGGAATTGATGAACCGGGATAAGGAATATATAAAAGTTTTTCGTGAGTTTAACCCCGAACCAACCGGTTTATACGGCATTCGGCATTACGATTTTCGAACCATGTCGGCCGAATTGATACCGGATGCGGACAAAGAAACCGGTCCCCGAAAAAAAATCTCCGTAGAACATTTTTGTCATTTGCATAATTACAGCCTGTATTCCATGTTACAATCCACCGTCCGGTTGGAAGATTTGGTAAGGAAAGCAATCGAGGAAAAAATGCCCGCCATTGCCTTAACCGACAAGCATTATTTGATGGGCATGTTTTATTTCTTTCAATATTTGGAAGATTACAACCAAAAACAACAAAAGGAGGAAAGCCCGCACTTTGTCAAGCCGATAGCAGGCATCGAGCTGTATGTGGCGGAAGATATGCATGATCGTTCGAGGAAAGATTTCGGACGCCCGGTGGTATTATTGGCCAAGAACAAAACCGGCTATCAAAATTTGGTCAAGCTTACTACCATGGCTTCCGTGGAAGGTTTCTATAATAATCCGCGAGTGGATATGGAAGCCATACGCAAACACAGCGAAGGTTTGATGATGCTAACGGGAGGAATGGACGGGGAAACGGCTCAGTTGATTTTGGAAAAAGGCGAAGATATAGCTTTGGACCGATTGCTACGTTGGAAAGAAATTTTCGGTGACGATTTATATTTGGAAGTGATGCGTCACGGCTTGGACAAGGAACGTGCAGTGAATGAAATTTACAAGCGTTGGAGCAAAGAATACGGCATCAAGCCGGTAGCCACAAACCATGTGCATTATTTAACCGAAGAAGAAGCGGAAATCCATGAAATACTCTTGGCCGTAAAAAACGGGAACGTGCTCTCCGATCCCGCAGGCGAAGGCTGGCGATACCGGAAGAAATTACCCAACAATCAGTATTATTTTAAGCCGGCCGAAGAAATGGGCGCGCTGTTTGCTGACTGGCCGGAAGCTATTGAAAACATTCATGAAGTTATCGATAAAGTGGAAGTTTATTCGCTCAAGCGAGAAGTGGCCATGCCACGTTTCGAAGTGCCGGAAGCATTTCGTGTGGAAAGCGATCCCGAGGCTTCCGAAAAGGCTTATTTGCGTCACTTGGTGGAGGAAGGAGCCAAGCGGCGATGGAAAACAATCACGCCGGCGATTCGCAAGCGCTTGGATTATGAATTGGATGTTATCGAAAAGCTGGGATTTGTGGGTTATTTCCTTATTGTTCAAGACGTGATGAACAAAGCCCGGGAGATGGGCGTATTTGTAGGAGCGGGACGAGGTTCGGCAGCCGGGTCGGCGGTGTCTTACACGCTGAATATTACGAACGTAGACCCCATCAAGTATGATTTACTATTCGAGCGATTCCTTAATCCCGACCGCAAAAGCCTGCCCGATATCGATATGGATTTTGACGATATAGGCCGGTCTAAAGTGGCCGAATATGTCGTGCAAAAATACGGTGAAGACAAGGTGGCACATATTACCACCTACGGCATTATTAAAGCCAAAACGGCCATTCGGGATACTTTTCGCGTGCTGGAGCTCCCTTTGGATGAAGCCAACCGCTTGGCTAAACTAGCCCCTTCGGATAAATTGACTTTGAAAGAAATTTTAGAACTTTCCCCTGCCGAAATCAGGCAATCCAAAGTCCAACCCAAAGAATTGCCCGGCGTATTGAAGTTGAAGGAAATCGTTGAAAACGACCCTAAAATCCGTGAAGTAATTGCGAAGGCTTCGCAGTTGGAAGGCTCCATCAGACAACCGGGAGTCCATGCCGCCGGCTTTATCATTTCGCCGATAAAGATCGACGAAATCATGCCTTTGTATAAATCCCGGAAAGCCAAGGATGAATTGCTTATCACGCAATACGATAAAGACGTGGTGGAACTGGCGGGTTTGATTAAAATGGATTTTTTGGGAATTCGCACCCTCAGTATCGTTAAGGATGCACTCCGATTAATCAAAGAACGACACGGCGTGAATATCGATATAGATGCTTTGCCTTTGGACGATTCCAAAACTTACGAATTGTTTCAACGCGGATTGACCGTTGGGATTTTCCAGTTCGAATCCGCCGGCATGCGAAAATACCTCAAGCAACTCAAGCCCACCGAATTTGAAGATTTGGTGGCGATGGTGGCGCTTTACCGGCCGGGGCCGATGGAAAAAATACCCAATTATATCAACCGGAAATTCGGGCTGGAGCCGGTTACTTACGATTTGCCCGAAATGGAAGAATACCTGAAATCCAGCTATGGCATCACCATTTATCAGGAACAGGTAATGTTGTTATCCCAAAAATTGGCCGGTTTTACGGGTGGCGAAGCCGATAATTTGCGCAAAGCCATGGGCAAAAAGAAAAAAGCAGAGCTGGATAAATTGTATCCTAAATTTATAAAAGGAGGAATGGAACGAGGCCACCCGAAGGAAATTCTTGAAAAAATCTGGAAAGACTGGGAAGCGTTCGCCTCCTATGCTTTTAACCGTTCACATGCCGTAAGTTACGCCATTCTATCTTATCAAACCGGATATCTTAAAGCCAATTACCCGGCCGAGTTTCTGGCTTCGTCCATGTCTCATCACAGTAGTAATATCAAAAAACTTTCAGTGTTTTTGGAAGATGCCAAAAATTGGAATTTGAAAGTATTGCCGCCGGATGTGAATGCCTCTTTTTTGGACTTTGCCGTGGACGAAGAAGGCCATATTCGCTACGGATTGGCTTCCATTAAAGGCGTCGGCGAAAAAGCCGTGGAAAGTATAGTGAACGAAAGGGAAAATAACGGAAAATACAAGGATATTTACGATTTTGTAGAGCGTGTAGACCTTTCCACAGTCAATGCGCGCGTGATGGAAAATTTGGCTAAAGCAGGGGCTTTCGATACTTTCGGCTTTGAACGCTATGTTTATTTCTGCACCGAAAACAACGAAACAAGCTTTATCGAACACTTGATTAAATACGGAAAAAAAATCCAGAAAGAACAATTGAATAAAACCGCCAGTCTGTTTGACGGTTTCGGTGGAGTGGAAATTGCCAAACCGCCCGTTCCCAAATGTGGCGAAGGGATGAGCGATATCGAAAAACTGGAAATAGAAAAAGAATTGATGGGTTTGTATATTTCGGGCCACCCGCTGGATAAATACAAGCAACATTTAAAGATTTTCACCGATACGGACCTTAATAAAACCGATAAAATCTTGCAAGCGATTAATGAAAAAAAAGATATCCCTTTATACGATAGCTTAAGTGATGACGAAAACGAAGAAGATGACATGGAATGGGAAATGAATACGGCCGAAGACAAAGACGAAGAAGATGAAGACATTGTCCGCTATGCCGATGCCCGACAATATTTGAACGCTCAAAGGCGCATCCGTGCCGGCGGAATGATTATCAAGGCGGATATCAAATACAACAAAGACAACAAACCTTATGCCATCGTCGAATTGGAAGATTACGAAGGAAAGGTGCAATTTTTTGTCAGAACCGAGGTATATTCCGAATATAAAGCTCTGCTATATGAGCGTTCGCAAGTGGCGGTGGATTTGTATGTGGAAGAAGATTGGCGCAATAAAGGCCAATACAGACTGGTGCCGAAGGCTTTTTATGACTTGAAAGATTTAATGGAAAAACATGTATCGTCCTTGCGATTATATTTTAATGACTACCATATCGGAGCGAAAACGGCAGACGACCTCATTAAGATTTTAAAAAAATATCCGGGAAAACAACGTGTGGAAATAGTGCTCAAATCTTCCAAATGGAATATGAATCTTTATTTTTATTCGCGGGAAATCCAAGTCGAAATTCGCCCCGAATTATTGGAAGCGCTGGACCAACTCGAGTTTGAATACAAGGTTATCTATTCGATATAAATACCCAAAAGGAGATTTGTGGCTTTTCCCCTACCCGGTTGATAATCGAAGCAAGGTTTAAAAATCCTATCTTTGCCACATGGAATATCACTCGAAGCTGCTTTCGCGATTGGTGGGCGAAATATCAAAACTTCCGGGCATCGGAGAACGAACCGCTTTGCGCCTGGCCTTGCATTTGCTCAAGCAACCCCAAAGTCAAAGTTTACAATTGGCCAAAGCCTTAACCGATTTCAGAACACAAATCAAGCACTGCCGTATTTGCTACAATATTTCCGATACGGATACTTGCTCCATATGTGCCAACCCGATGCGCGACCATCAAACCATTTGCGTCGTGGAAACCGTACGCGACGTTATGGCCGTTGAAAATACGGGACAATTTAACGGTGTATATCATGTTTTGGGTGGCGTTATTTCGCCCATGGAAGGCATCTCCCCCAACGATCTTTTTATTCAACCGCTCATTGAACGCATCCAGCGCGAACATCCGAACGAAGTGATTTTCGCACTCAGCCCCACCGTTGAAGGCGATACCACCGGATACTACATTTATAAGGAAATCAAAGACTTAGACATCAAGATTTCCACCATTGCCCGCGGCGTTTCTTTCGGCGAAGAAATCGAATATGCCGACGAAATGACATTGGCACGAAGCATCGAAAACCGAATCCCCTTCGACCAATCGCTTAAATTCTGACAAAATTGCATGAAAAATCTTTTTTTTTCAAGCGGTATAATTTTTGACTTTGCTCTAAATTGATAAAAAAATGCCTATGAAGCGACATCCTCACCCGGACGATTGGCTCATGCAAAACACCGACGCCGATATCATTCCCATGCTGACCCCCGAAGAATTGAAAAAGCTCACCCGCGAACCCATGCCGGACGAACTGCCTTTGTTGACATTACGCAATAACGTGCTTTATCCGCTTTTGGCAGTACCGGTTTCGGTACAACGGGACCAATCGGTGCAATTGCTCGAAGAAGCCGTTAACAAAGATAAAATCATAGGTGTCGTATCGCAACACAATCCGAAAATCGATAACCCCGGGCCTAATGACATTTTTCGCGTGGGAACCATGGCACGAATTATTCGTATGATTAAAATGCCGGAAGGATCCATGACGGTGATTTTGCAAGGCATCAAGCCCTTTAAAATCCTACAATTTACGCAAACGCAACCCTATTTGAGAGCACGTGTGGAAGAAATTCCCGAAATCTACCCCGGTCAGGACCCCGAATATCACGAAATTACCCGGCAAATCAAACAATTGGCCATCAAAGCCATTAAAATCAATCCGGCGGTTCCTTCCGAAGCCGTCATGGCTGTGGAAACCATTCCCGACCCATCCATGCTCGTCAATTTTATTATGTCCAATCTCGACTTGCCCGTTAAAACCAAGCAACAAGTCTTGGAAATTCACAACTTGAAAGAACGTGCCATCGAAGTATTGAAATTATTGAAAATCGAACTGGAAAAATTGGAATTGAGGCGCGAAATTGAACAAAAGACTCAAAGTGCACTGGACAAACAGTCTCGTGAATATTTTCTGCATCAGCAAATCAAAACCATTCAGGAAGAATTAGGCGACGCTTCGGCACAAGAAATCGAAGAAATGCGCCAAAAGGCCAAAACCAAAAAATGGTCGCAGGAAATAGCCGAAAAATTTGAAAAAGAACTTAACCGGTTACAGCGACTCAATCCCCAAATGGCCGAATATGCCATTCAAAGAAATTATCTCGAATTATTGCTCGAATTACCATGGAACGAATATTCCGAAGATAAATTCGATCTGGAAAAAGCGCGCCGCATACTCGATAGGGATCATTACGGACTGGAAGACGTAAAAAAACGCATTATCGAATATTTGGCCGTGCTGAAGTTGAAAAAAGACATGAAATCGCCCATCCTTTTGCTTTACGGACCGCCCGGCGTGGGCAAAACTTCCTTGGGCAAGTCCATAGCCGAAGCCGTGGGACGCCAATATGTGCGTATGTCTTTGGGAGGATTGCGCGACGAAGCCGAAATACGCGGACACCGGAAAACCTATATCGGAGCCATGCCGGGTCGCATTATTCAAATGATTAAAAAAGCGGGCACTTCCAACCCCGTTTTTATTCTGGACGAACTCGATAAACTCGGCTCCGACTACAAGGGCGATCCTTCAAGTGCTTTGCTCGAAGTGCTGGATCCGGAACAAAACAAAGAATTTTACGATAATTATTTGGAAATTCCTTATGACCTTTCGCGCGTAATGTTTATCGGAACCGCCAATTATTTCTATGATATTCCGTGGGCATTGCGCGACCGCTTGGAAGTGATTCCCATTTCGGGTTACACCATTGAAGAAAAAACCGAAATTGCCAAACGCCACCTTATTCCCAAGCTTTTGAAAGAACACGGTGTCAAAGAAGAACAATTCAAAATAGGAAAACGTTTGATAGAACGCGTGATTATTCATTATACCCGCGAATCGGGCGTGCGCGGATTGGAAAAACAATTGGCCAAACTCATTCGTCACCGAGCCATGCAAATCGCTACGGAACAAGATTTTAAACCCGCTTTGAATAAAAAAGATTTGACCGAAATTTTGGGACCGGAGAAATTTCCTTCGGAGCTCTATGAAAAACATCCCATTCCGGGTGTAGTGACGGGGTTGGCATGGACGCGCACCGGCGGTGATATCCTCTTTGTTGAAGCCGTGCTATCCAAAGGAAAAGGTTTGACTATCACGGGTAATCTCGGCAAAGTAATGAAAGAATCGGCCACCATCGCTTTGGAATATATCAAAGCCAATGCGAAAAAATTCGACATTGATCCGCAAATATTCGAAGAGCAAAAAATACACATTCACGTGCCAGAAGGCGCCACGCCGAAAGACGGTCCTTCCGCCGGTATAACACTTTTTTCGGCCATACTTTCGGTATTAACCGGAAAAAAAGTGAAACCGCGATTGGCCATGACGGGTGAAATTACGCTTCGCGGAAAAGTGTTGCCCGTAGGCGGTATCAAAGAAAAAATATTGGCGGCCAAACGAGCCAAATACAAAGAAATTATCCTGCCGGCCGAAAACCGTAAAAACGTGGAAGAAATCAACCCCGAATACATCGAAGGATTAACATTTCACTACGTGAAACGCGTGCCGGAGTTGGTCAAAATGATTTTTGAGGAAAAAGCCAAAAATAAAAAGTCCGAAGCGTGAAAGATGTGGAACAAGCCGCCCGTGCCATCGGGCAAGCAGGGCATTTAGCCGCGTTTACCGGTGCCGGTATTTCGGTGGAAAGCGGCATTCCCACGTTTCGCGGTCCCAACGGGATTTGGTCAAAATACGATCCCGTTTATTTGGATATCGATTTCTATCGTACCCATGCCGATCAAGCATGGCCGGTGATCAAGGAAATGTTTTATCGTGACATTTCCCGGGCCCATCCCAATCAAGCTCATCAAGTATTGGCGGATTGGGAAAATAAAGGCTTGCTGAAAGCTATCATCACGCAAAATATCGACCGCCTCCATCAAAAAGCGGGAAATAAAAACGTCATAGAATATCACGGTAATGCCGAGGAACTTGTTTGTATGAATTTATAATTCCCAATTCCAAATATCAATCACAAAAAAACAAATCCACTAAATTTTTTAGCATAGCTTATTTGTTAATATTCTTATAATCTTAATAGTATAAATATTTCCTATAATACCAAAACAAAAGCCGGCCAAATGACCGGTTTTTATATTAACGTGCCGGGGGCTTTTTTATGCCAAGCTCATAACAATTATATCTACATTCATGACGGCATCGGCACTTGACGGATTTTGCTCAAATTCTATTTCCCATTTTATCGTATAACCGTCTAACCTTTTATCCGGGACATGAAAACTCGCTTTTTTTAGCGTTCCGGATTCGTTAAGATTCGGCGCCGTAAGCACGCTGAAACTCACCAGGACAATATAATTACCATGCGGCAATGATAACCCGGTAACATCAATTGTGCCCGCAGTTCTCGGCAAAACTAATTGATGATTACTATCAAAATGGGCAATAGATACTACTTCCGTTCTCTTATCAAGCACCTTTCCAAAACTCATCCCCGCCAGCGTCGCCGGCGTTACAACGCGGGTATCGTCCGATCCGGCATTAACTTCCTGTTGGGTGGCAATTTCCACCACGCCAAGGGAGGTAACCGACGCCGGACCGGTTCGCTGATCAATGTCAAGCACGGAGCTTATCCGTTTTAAACTACTAAACGGAAATTCGTCCACGCCCTCACCCTGATCTCCGCATTTCGCATATCGGGTAATATAGGTGTCGTGTATTTCCAATTGTCCGGCATTGGTCGGATTGGTATTGTATTCCACGGCCTCGCGGTCCTCAATAATAACCACATAATCCGTTTTCTTTCCGGGCTTGAAATAAAACAATTCGCCCTTCCATGCAATATATCCCTCGGTTACATCGGCGCCATTAACCTTTACACCGGTAATCACTACCGGACTGTCCGGATCCACCAGCTTGGCCAGCGCATCGGCAATCATTTCGTAGCTTTCTTTGACGAAACGCCAAGACTTCGTCGTCCCCGGGTAACCTGTTGTAGCAATATTGAGTTTATTCATGGTTCAAATGGTTTTTAAACGTATTTTAAAAGGTATTTTTTGCTGTATAATTTGTAATAATCAACCAGCACACGAACCGCCGTCTCGAACTTTTCACGTTCCGCCGCATCCGCCGGTTGAAGCCGTTGCGGAATAATCACCTCAAAGTCCGCGTTAAGTTGGTCGAATATTTCCGGGTCGTGGAAAATGACCGGCGCGTCTTGTTGCTCATCATAGTAATATACCGGCCGTTGTTCCACCGGATCATAATGCCAAACCGGTTCTAAAAGGTCCGTGTTTTGTACCACGATTTCGCGCTCAACAGGATCGAATTTGTCGTTAAGCACCTTCTCCAAATAAACCACTTGGCTATTATGGTTCATTTGGTAGAGCTTATCCTCCCGGAAGCGCTTAAAGACTTCGTAAAGGCCTATAAGCGGCGTAATAAGCACATAAAGCCATTGCACCCGCACGAGCGTGCGCAAAAAAGTGGCCAAATTGCCAATTACGACCTTCCGGTAGTCTATGTCGAAAATGCTACTCATTCAATTGTTGATAAATAATATTCGTTCCCGCTTCATCTAATTCATACCAACCCGAAAAAGGCTCTGTAAATTCCTGATGCACGCCTGCGCTAATGTCATATACGGGTGTCCAACTTCCTGTGGCGGTTTTGACTTCTACTTTTTTCAATACCGGATAATAAATCCCCTTGGCGTTTTGAATTGCGTCCACCAGTTTGGTAAGGATCAGTTGCGAATCGAAATCCATGGATTTCAAATAATTCTTAATGGCCGGTATCACCGTTCCCTCACCGGTGGCGATATAATTACCGTCCGCATCAATGAGTTGCGGATCATAATATACCTCGGCTTCAATACGGATACTATCGGCCGGATAACTTCTAACAACAATAAACGTTCCTGCGTCCGTCACGCGATCCATATAGGCCGTAAAAGCGTAACGCTCGGTAGCCGTCAGCGGCGCCAAATTGTTGCCGTCGGCTTTCGCCACCTTAATAAGCAATGTTCCCCGCCCGCTTATTATCCTTTTTCGCACGCTTGCATACTTAATGATGCGGGCGTCATCGTCTATTGTGTCGTAATAATCCTTATCGCGTGGCAATTCGTAGCCCTTTTGGAAAGCCAAGGCTTTCTCCCGGTACCATCCACGCGTATGCGGGCGCGTGGCCGCTATTCTGTCTTCCACTTCTTGCCGAAAAACATCAAATAACTTTTCTAACATCCATATTGATACAGCCACCACCCAAACCCAAAGTCTCCACTCGCTGACTTTCGACGCACTATCCGGCACATCTTGCAATTCCGAAGCCGTAAGCACGTCCAGCGCTTGCAATTCGGCGGCGTTTTGCTTGGCCGTTAAGATTTCTTCTTGTATTTCATTTATAGATCTTGCCATTATTGCGGGTAATTTTCGGTTACGTAATCATTTATGCGTTGGCGTACTTCCAGAAACAATGACCGGATTTCGTCCAATTTCGGAAGCGTGGTATTGTTCATCATGCGCCGGGCAGTCCACCATTGCCCGGATTGGACAAGCTCGATATACGGCAATATTTTCCGGCGGTATTCCACATCAAGGGCATTCCGTTCGTCATCTGTTTTGCCTTTCATAAGGCTGACAAGCCGTGCATCTATTTCCTCGTAATATTGTGCTCCGTCTTGTTTTTTGCGGAGAGCGAACTCCAGATCTTGCTCATATTCCTTTTGCCGGCGGTAAAATTTTATTTGTTCAGGCGTAGCTCCTTCTACCCATTTGTTATTCCTAAATTTTGGAATATATAATTCTTCCGGCGGCTTGACATTCGTCCAACCTTCTTTTTCATTTTCTGAATATATCCATTGCGTTCCGTTATGTTTATTGTATAATATTTTCATATATAGTCATTTATTAAAATGAACTTATTAATTTCCGTACTTCTCCCCTCACCTCCGTTCCATTGCTTGTAGTAATCCAAAACAATGGCATTATATTTTTTACCGGTACGAACCAAGTGTATTACATCTAATGTATATAAATTAGCTGCTGTTACTTTCGGGAAGGTTCCTTCATATAACAAATCAGGATTTGGGATTGGATACCTTCTGGCAGTAGGAATAGCGTATATATCCCCAATATATCCATACACTTTGCCCTCTTTTAAACTTCTATCTACTAAATTATAGTCAATTGCAGCACCTCGGCGGCCTGCATTTTTAAATAATATTCTTGTTACTTCTGAGGGTTCAGTTAAAACAAAAATAGCTCTTGAATAACTGCCATTATCAAAACAATGTACTCTGAATTCAGCATATTGAGTATCAAAGGAAAGCGGCGATAATTCAGTAACTCGAGGATATTTTGTATTTGCATCGGTATATCCTACAATAATTGATTGGACCTTAACATGTTTATGAGAGAGATTATTAGGATAAGTAACCGGCACCCCGTTCAAATCCGTTTGCACGATTTGCCCGGTTGAGCGAACGAAATATATCGCGCCCGGTTCCAAAACATCGGGAAGTGTGTTTACTTGTATGTGTTTGACGGTTGCCATAAGTTTTTAGTTCTTAATTTTTAGTTTTTAGTTATTGATAATTATCCACTCACAATCGCCACCGGTAGGCGCCGGAACAGGCGTATCGGCCACTTCTGTTTCACCGGTGGCGGGCCTGATGCCATGGCGCCGGTAATAATCCACAATCTCCGGTTGCGTTATTCCCGGATCCACCTCCGGCACGTTGAGCACTTGCCCGGCCGTAAGTGTATCCGTTACACTAAGGCCGTTGGCCATAGCCAAATCGAACACAGCCTCAATCGTGCCGTATTCCTGTATGGCAATGTCGAATAGACTTTGGTTATTTAGGGCTGTTACTTGTCTCATTGATCGCCGTGTTTTTTGCGGTATTCGTCAAACGCTTCCTTCAATTTGCGATATTTTGTTTTCCACAATTCCAAATTGGCTCGCAACCTCTTTATTTCGTCCCTTAATTGCTCGAATTGGCTTTCCCACTTTTTTTCTAATTCCTTTACTTTAGCTTCATAGCTTTCATGCAATTCCTTAATTCTTTCATCGTGGCGACGCTTCAGATCATCCAGCGCTTCTTGATATATATCCATCACTTTTTTTGTCGCATCCGCATCGGCGGCTTTGATTTCCGCTTTTTTGCGCCGGCGCTCCAAATACGACCCGCCCATGATGCCGGTAATTATGGCAATGAGTTCGGTAATATGCTCTCTCAAAATATCCGTCCAGTTCATTACAATATTTTTTCGGTTACTTTATTGATTATGGACAATCCCGCCAAGCCAAGAAATACGTATAAAATATACCTGTCCTTCCATTGAAAACCGCTTCGTTCCGCCTTTCTTTCCTTGATTTGTTCATCGGTTTGTCGTGTATAGTTTTCCACTATTCGCACGCTGTCTTGCTTACATTTTATTTTTTCAACTTTACCTTTTGAGAACGTAGTTTCCAACACCACGTTTTTTCGCCTGACCACAATCGTGGTGTCCCGGTAAACCACCTTCGGGCGGTAAACCACACTGTCGCCTGGCATCTCGATAATCCGCACACCGCTTTCCTCCACTTGTCTTTTTTCTTTTCGCACTTCTTTTCTCGCGGCACAACCGGTCAGGCTTATCATTAATAATATGTATAAATACTTTCTCACTTCTCGGCGGCTATTTGTATGGTATTGCTCATGTCAATCTCGATATTCCGGAACCCGTCATATTCCAATTGCAATTTGATTTTGCGTTTCCACCGGCGCCGGGCATCGTAATCCATCGGACCGTTCAAATACCGGCGGATGCCTATGCCCACCAACGGCCGGTGCTTATATTCGCCCTTTTCGGCAAGCAAAATATTTTCGATATGCTGATTATCGGCTTCGCCTACGGCAAAATCACCGTCCTTAATCAACAAATCGCGTTCGTCCGTATAGATATAATCTCTTGCCATGTTTATTGTATTACTCCGGTTCCGGTTCCGGTTCCCGTTACGGGCGATCCTGTTGCATCGGTGCCGGTAACGGTTACTTGCACTTGCGTGGTGCGCCCCACCACAAAATCACGTATGGCTTGGGCCATTCGTTGCGCCATTTCCCGGCGTGCCTGTGCCGGATCCGTATTCGGATCGTTGGACACCGCTTCCATGGCATCCAATAGTTTTTGGGTTAATTGAGCTACCGTATCGGCCATTTTTATTGTTTTAAAACGTTGTTTAAACGTTGTTTTATCACCGTCATGGCGGCCACGTTAATCGTATTGCCTTGCACCACGACGATTTTATTCAACTCATCGATCATATCACTGAGAATTCGGGCTAAATTCTCTCCGTTTCTTTCCACCTTAAATCCTTCGGCGGTCATCTCAACCCGGATTGATCAATACTTGCAATCACCTTTTCCACTTCCGAATACAACACCACAAAAGCACTCCGAAAATCGTTGTTGATCAACCCGACCAATACATACGAACCCACAGCCGGCACGATGATCAATCCTTTGTCTTGCCCGTCGGCAACGGCACGAATACGCACGTCATACAGGGTCAAATCACGATCGATTTCCACGTCGCACACGGCTTGGGCTTCGTCCACCGATACCACTTTCCCGGACATCACCTGAACCGGGATTTGTTCTTTGATGATATGTACCAATAGTTCTTTCATACGCGCGGACCCAAATATATTTTTTGCCGGTAACCGTCCTTTCCGAAATTATACACCACCTTATCCACAAAATACCGTCCGGTTTTTTCGTTCGTTCCCTCATCCTTGCTCCTGAGTTCCACCGGTTCGCCATGCTTTACCAACGGCTCGCCGAAGGCCGTAAAACTGCCGCGCCATCCGTCGTATTTCAGCCGTTCCAATTCACGCTCGGCCGCCGCCTTCAGTTCCGTTTTCGACAAATCGTAGAAATTCAACGTCCGTTGTTCGCCGTCATCGTCGCCGATTTCTATTTCCACTTTACTACCGTCCGGCATGTTGCTTATGGCTTTTACCTTTAAGCGAACCTCATTCTTGCGTTTAAATACCAAATCATCCGAAATCATGTTTTCGTTCAGCACAAACACTTTGGGCGTGGCATCCGGGCTATAAATCTTCCCTATGACCAACCGGCCGTCCCGGAAGAAGGCATACATCCCGAAATCGCTTTTGAGCTTTTCCAACACTTTGGCTTTGGTCAGGTTTTGCACGTAATAATTGCCGATACTCATATCGTTATAATCCGTCTCGTAATCACCGAAAAACCGGGCAATCAAATCACTTAACCGCGCCCGGCGGAACGAACCGCTTACGGTCTGTTGCTTCAACTTCCACATTTCGTCCTCACACTTGATTTCCACCGGAACGCCCGGTTTCAGTTCCGTTACGTATCCCGTGAAAATTCGGTTCACCTTTCCGTCATATCCCACCGACACGGAAACCCTGTCGCCGTACCGGACATATTTCAACAGTTCGTCGGCATTGATTTTCAAATGCGCCGGCAACACAATGGTGGCCGTATCGGTGAGCAATTTCCAAGCGCTTTCCACCTCCACCGACACCACTTGGTCGAATTTAAGACGGCCTATTTCGATATGTCCGATCAATATTTTCATTCGTCCAAAATCAATTCAAAAGGTTCTTCGCTTATGGCGTTGATGCTGTACGGTTGCCAATTCACAAAGGGCACCTTCGGAAATCCGTAATCCGTAATCACGATTTCGTAGATACCCAATTCGTTCAAAAGCTCGTGTACCACCTTGATGCTACCTTTGTGTTCCAAATATTTTTGCAATTCCTTCACCCGTTTCATGGGATACTCGATACCGTCCGTGGCCAAAGTGCCGCTTATTTTCAACACATAATCACCGTTGTTGATAAATTCCTTGAAGCTCGTATCACGGCCTTGCACCTCGGTAATCACGATATTTTTCGACCGGTTGATTTCCACAATGGCGTCTTCCAAAAGCAAGTCCTTTACCGTGCTGTCAAAGGCCTCGAACAATACCGGCATAAACAAAGGCAACCCGAACCGTCCGGTATGAGCCGTTTCCACCGGTTCCACCGTAGTAACGTCATAACCGGTGATTTCGGCCACGGCTTCGCGTTTGGCCATGCGGTATTCTTCCGTATCCTTGGCCCGTAGCATCCGGTTAATGGCCGATGCCAAACGCGGGCTGTATCCGCGCAAGCCGCTCATTCGGATCAATTCCGGTATGGTATATTCTATCCGTGCCATAATCAAGATATTGCCGCTTCCGTATCCCGGACGGCGCTTGTAAGCGCTTCGGACACCATGTCCCTGATCCGGGCTTTGCTTTCCGTAAGGTTTTGCGCCTGTACGATAAGTTTGTCCACCAATTTTTCGATACGCACCGTTACGTTACGCCCGCCTCCGGACGTGCCTCCGCCGTGCACGGTTCCGCCGGCTTGGGTTTTTGAACCGGAAAAACGGGTACGTTTGTATAATCCCGGTAAGATGTCTTCCGGCGCCTTGTTTTCTTTTACCACCGGACGCACGGTATCTTCCGTTTCGGCTTTGACCGTTACCTCACCGGAAATTTCATTATCATCGCCGAAAAGTCCCTTAATCCATCCTATGGCTTTCTTCAACGGCTCGATGACCTTTTTCTTAATCCAATCCCATATTTTGGCAAACGTATCGCCGAACCAACCGAACTTTTTAGCCACCCATACAAAGGCCGCGCCCAACGCCACAATACCCGCGATAATCAACCCGATAGGATTGGCACTCATGGCAAGGTTCAAGGCCCATTGCGCTGCCGTTACAACCGCCGTCCGGGCGGCTAAAATCCCTTTAAGCGAAATATCGCGAAGGGTCAATACCATATTCTTTGTTTTCATCGCTATGCCCACCATCATAGCTTTGATATTTTGCCATGTTAATAATTTTAGCACTTTCATCAACGGAATTAAGGCCGTTATGGCACGTCCTAACCGGATAGACACATCCACCGCCGGCATCATCCATCCGGTAAGCTTAGTAAAGCCGATTTGAAGATCGGTTACCCATGCTTTGAGTTTGGCCATCTTATGAGACAAAGTACCGGTACGGATTTCGGCTTGCTCCATGGCCACGTTGGTGCCGGTAACTTTCCCGGTCATTTCGTCCACCGCTTCGGCATTTTGGATCAGGAATTGGGCGGCATTCACATTTTCCATGCCGAAGGTTTTTACAAGGAATTCCGTATCCTTCAATTTCGGTTTCAAGGCCGCCAGGGCCTCCGAAAGCGAAGTTTGGCTAAAATCCACCCCAAGGGCCGTTTGCATCCGTAAAATAATGTTGCGCATGGCCGTACCGGCTTCGGCGCCTTTAATGGCGTTTTTGCTCAATACTTCCAATCCGCCCACCAATTGTTCCATATCCAATCCCGCTCCGGCGGCGGCCGATCCGGCCACCTTAAAGGATTGCGCCAATTCGGGCACTTCGGCGGCGCCGTATTTCGCTCCGGCCGCCAATACATTGACCACCCTCGCCGCCTCTGATGCATCCAAACCGAATTGATTAATGGCTGCACTCATGGCATTGGCTGCCGTGGGTAAATCCAAGCCGGATGCTTGCGACAAAAGAATGGTTTGCCGTTGCAATTCCTTCAAACCGTCGATACCTATCTTATCCACCGATATTTGGCTTGCCAACAACTTAAAGGCTTCGGCTGCTTCCGATGCACCAAGCGCCGAACTTCGACCTACACGTCGTGCCGTTTTTTCCAATTCTTTCAAGTCCTTACCCGTAATTCCCGTAATGGCCGATAAATCCGCCATGCTTTGCTCAAAATCCATCCCCGATTGGGCAATCTCGCTAAAAGTGTTTCCTACTTCTTCAAGTACATCAACCCATGCCCCGTATTTGACCACGTCGAATTCGTTGGCTATCTTGTTAAATGAATTGACGGTATTATCTTTAAATGAATCCACTATCCCTGTAAGATGTGTAAATTGGGATTTCAACTCCTTAATAGCCACAAGGACATTACCTTCTATATTGATAAGTAACTTGATATTATCCATGTTTTTTCTTATCTTTGTTTAAAATTCGGAATTCATGACCGAAAAACTTCACAAGCTTTATATCATTTTTGTGCTGTTTATTATCGGTTGGCTTGGATTTGCCATGTTTTCCATTGGTGTTTCTTCCTTTTGGGAAGCCCTTCAAGTTATTGTCGGACTTTTGCTTGGTGGTGTGTTTCTTCTTTCGCTATGGTCCGTGTACGAACCTACGTTTCGCCGTTGGGAATCTAAAGACTGATCACTGAACATCCTCGCCAACACTTCCGCTAAAGCCGTTTGCATCTTTCGCAATTCGTATTCTTCCAACCATTCGGCTTCCGTATGATATTTAATGAACTCTTCTTCACTCATTTGTTCCGGATCCTTGCCGTATCGCCACCGCACCAAAGCAAAGGCTTTTCGCCACAGGTCCGCTTTCGGATCCGGATCTATCAGGGCGGCGGTTAGAGCTTTTTTAAGCGTGCCGTTTTGGCTTTGAACACCCCTTGCAACTGCTGAATAACGCCAAGCTTGGCTTCGTCGTCTTCCTTGATGCGCTCGTCTCCGCCCAGCCAAGTGTTTTCAAACAACACAATACCGGATTTCACCGGATCGCTCTCGGCAAAGCGGGCAACGGCCGCAATGACGTTCAAATCCGGCTTGCGGAAATAGCCTACGGCAATGTCCTTGCCTTCTTCGTCCATCTCCACTTCGATTTCATATACCTCGCCGTATTTGGCCTTCCAACGCTTGATTTGTGCTTCTGTTACTTTCATGATTTGGGATTTGGGATTTAGGAAATTTTAATTGTTCACTGTTAGTTGTTCACTCCTTCACTAAAATTAAGCCCATTCTATGTGGGAAACAATCAATTCAAGTTCCACTTCCACGGCGGTGTCGCCCTGTTTGACTTCGCGTTTGTTGCCGGTAAATTCGGCATTGCGTATCACGTGTGTTACAAGGGTATCCGTGCCATCCGGAATATAACTTACCGTGATGTCGAAGGGCGGAATGTCGGTCAATCGTTTACCTGGACCGGCGGCGCGCAAAATGGCATCCACTTCGTAGCTGAACAAAGTGATTTTGGCCGATGCCTCATAGTTACCAATCCCGCGATGCACGGGCATATTACCCGCTCCGTAGTGGTTTTTCTTTTCCACTTTTTCTTCGTAGCTGATAGCCGTAATGCCCGTAACGGTACGTCCTAAAATATTGACGTTTACGTTACCCCACGCATAACGGTTTCCGTTGATCATTGGTGTCATAAGCTCTATTTTTTGAGTTATTGAGCCGGATTGCTAAATCCGATTTCTACCTTTATCATCCGGGCGGTTCCCGTAGGAACAACCCCGATTTGCACTTTCAGTTCGCTCGTACCGATAATGTCTTGTTCCGGGTCAATATACACTTCCAAACCGCTGATTTCACCTTCCGAAAGCATACGTTCCAAAGCCCGTTTGGCATCGTTCTCAAATGACTTGACCACTTCCGGACTCATACGTCCCGTTTCGGCGTCCACCTTGACCGGACTTCCCAACCGTGGCAACAAAACGGCACGCACCTCACGTATGGCTTTGTCCATGGTGCGGTTGCTCTCGATGTAGGCATAATCGTCGGTTACGGCCGTGGCCGTATAGCTGTCGTTCAGGTAGATGCCGGCAATACCGGTATAAAGGCGGAAAAAGATATAACCTTTTTCGTCCAAGGCTTCCAATTCTCCTTCGTTAATGTCCGTAACGGGCGTGGCGTCTATGCCCGGACTGAGTAAAGCGCCGCCTTGCAAGTTGAATTTTTCCACCCATGCCACGCTTTCATTGACGCGCGCCCGCGAAACGGCCCCCAATAAGGTGCCCACGGCCGCATAATCCGGTTGCGGATTGATCGTGTTGTTTGCTACCGCCATATTTTGGCCGATCATCACGCTTACGTTGGGCGCGTTCAACGAATGTAAATCGTGGGTGGTGGTCTTCGACACGCCGTATCCTTCCAAAATAAGTTGCAACGGCTTGGCATGTGTGGCGGCATAATCGGCAAAGCTTTGGGCTTGTCCCACCAAACCGATTACGTCGCTTTCCGTAACCCCGGATTTGTTGAACACTATACCCACCTGACGAATGTCGCCTCCGGCATCGTTGAGCAAACGGTTCAAAGCACCGCCGGTGCTTACATAGTCCGCTAAGGCGGTATTCGGATCTATTAAGCGCAAAAACAAAACGCCGTCCGGGTTGATACGGAAAAACTCGGCGATATGTTCATATACCAAAATGCCGTTATTTGTGTCGTAATCCGCATCGATACCCAAGGCGCGGGCATCGTCCACCGATTGCAAGCGGTAGGTTTGGTCCAATTGGACGCCGCCCGTAACGGCCACGCCACCGGCCAATAAACCGGAATACATGTCCTTGACGGGTTGGCGCCGGCCCAGATTACCGCTCGTTTTTACTATGGTGAGTTTGTTCATTTTTTTAGGGATTTGGGATTTAGGATTTAGCTTTTTTTGTTTCCTTTCTTTCCTTTGGTCTCACCGGTTTCGGGTTCGGCCGGCTGTTCGGTTTTATCCGGCTCATTTGACTTTTCGGGTTCGGCCGGTTCGGTTTGTTCCTTTTCTTTTTCCTCGCCTTTTTTTGGTTCGTCCTTGGCGGTGGCGGGATTGCCTTTCTTTCCTTTGGTTTCGTAATCCTTTCTTTTCACTTCAAACCATTTGATGCCTTTTTTACGGGCATGATCCATGGCGAAGTTTTTGGCTTCGGGTAAAAAGATGTTCCCGTCTTCGGTGACGATAAGCGCGTCGGTATCTTTGTGATACGCGAATGCTTCTTTGATTTTTTGTTCCAATTGTTTTTTGGTCATGGCTGTTTTTTTTAGTCTTTGATTTGGTTCCACCACGCCCGGGCATCAAAGCACGGACAGGCCTTTTTCACGCCCGGAAAATCCCGGTGTCCTTTTACTTCGGCATAAGGCCATATTTCCTTTAATGCTTTCACCAGCGTGGCCAATGTGATTTTTTGTTCTTCGGTTCTGTTGTCTTCCGGCTTGCCGGTTATGTTGTTCAGGCCTCCCACCCAACATATACCGATGCTTCGCCGGTTGTATCCTTTGACATGCGCCCCCGGTTTTTTGAGCGGACGGCCGCGTTCCAACACGCCGTTGCGCCGTATGACAAAGTGGTATCCGATGTCGGAAAAGCCGCGGTCAAGGTGCCACCGGCGTATTTCGGCGGCACCTATATCCGCACTCGGCTTCGTTGCACTACAATGGACCACTATGTATTCGACGGGACGCATATTCCGGTTTATCCGCTGTAAATGGCGCCAAGCCCTTTGCCACGTAAAGGCAATGCAATGCCACGCATTTGCATGCCCATGATGTCGCCCCGGTGTCCGGGATCGCGTTCTTTCAGGAACAGGTCAAAAGTTCCCAAAGCGCGCATCACCTCCGATTCGGACCAGGCCACCGATGCTATGGTGTCGTTGCTTCCGGCGGCGGCACCGAAGGCCTTCTTGGTGCCGGTGGATTTGTCATATACCGGCATCTTGCTGAAACGGAATATTCGGAAACCGAACAATTCACCGTCGCGCATAACCTCCTTGAACAATTTCAAGTCTTCGGCCATCAGGTCGGCTTGGTGCTTGGGATGCAACACCAATACACGATCGTCCGGGATGTCCACCATGTTGAATAACTCGAAGAGTTTGAGTACGTCGTCGAAGGTGAGTTTTTTGCGCCCGGTGCCGTCGTCTTGACCGGTGGATGCCAATACGGGCGTATATTGCCCGTTGCTATTCGGTGCGTAGGCATGAATAGCCTTTTTGGCAAAGGTTTCACGCAACTGCCGGCGAAAGCCTTCAATCACACTTTGACGTTTGTCATACGAAAGCTCCACCGCTTCGGCATTACGCACCACGATATTTTTGGTATCGTAATAATCCAACTCAATGGCATGCGGAAGATCATCACGTTCTTGCACCGGGATTGGATAGGTGGTGTTATTGATAAGTACGTCCGGCAAAATGCCCGCTTCGGCGATATTGATTTTGTCATTCTCTACAAATGCCGATAAATCGCGGGAACGTTTCAGGAAACTGTCGTCCGGGAAAAAGCCCTCCAAAATTTCCGGCAACCAAATTTCCTTATTCAGTCCGGCAAATAAAGCCCCTCCTTGCACTCCCGAAGGAACAAACGATAAGGCCAACATGAGTACGGCGGCAACCGTGAACGACAGCCCCGTTACGTTACTTACGGCCACGGCCGCCAACACTACGGCCAACATGGCAAATACAAGATTCAAAAAGCGTTTCATATGCATACGGTTTTTATTTTTTGTTGATAATTTCTTGATACACATCGGGTGCTTCGCGTTTGATACGCAACAGTCCCGGCGTGTCTTTTTTGCGCCAATCCGCAAAAGTCCAGTCTTCGCGTCCGGCCATTAAGGGATGCTTCACCGGTGGCACGGGGTGCGCACCGGGCAATTTTTGCGCCTTGGGAAGACCGCTGAGCGTCTTTTTAAACAGCTCGAAATCGGTTTGTCCCAATCGTTGAAAATCCTCTTTGGTCGATGCATCGATACGGCCGTCTTCAATGGCGGCCTGTAAAAGTTCGTCAATCTGACGTTGTTTGATTTCTTCCAATTGCTTTAGCAATTGATCGCGTTCGGCGGCCAATAGCTCGATGGCCCGTTCCACCGCTTGCATGTCTGCACCGGGCTGTAAGCCCAAGCGTTGCAAGGTGTCTTTGCTGAATGTGAGTTCCATATTTTGGGAATTTGGTTTGCTGATTGGTTTTCCGATGCGTTGCAATGCCAATTCAAAAGCCTCGCCTTCCAGGCGGTTGCCGGCTTCGTCATATAAGGCCAAGGCATTTTTGTTGGACGGAATGTCCACAATGCTCGCTTCCATCACTTCGGCCGTAACAACCGGCGGCTCTCCGCTTCGGCGACCGGTGGATAAAATGCGAATGCCCAAACTGGCACCTTTCAAAAATCCTTTTTCCACCCGCCGGCGTATCTTAGCGGCCAACTCTTCACCTTCGCCTTCCAAAAATTGCGGCTTGGCTTTCAAAATGCCGTCCTTCAGTTCTATGTCCGTCCATTTCCCTATTAATTCATAATGATTATAGAGCATCACCGGATTGGACCGGAAACGCTCCGTATCAATCTTATCCATATCCAACCGGAAACCGTATGAGTTTACGGAACCGTCGCTTAACACAAATACAGGCAAATCGGACATTTTCGCATCGTTTTTCTCTACAAATATGAAGGTGTTTTCAAGCCTTTTCCAAATTGTAATTCAATGGTTTGCGCTTATTTTGACAAGGGTTGTACCGTATCGTGCCAAGCATTGGTGAAATAAGCGCTAACGCTTAAACTAAAAATTGTTACTCCGCCAACGTATGATGATTTTTGTATAAAAAAACATGGCGTTAAACGACACAAAACGGCGCTCGGCCAGGCGTTTGTATCTCCATACCGACATGACGCGAAAAGAAATCGCGGAAACCGTGCATGTAACGGAAAAAACCTTGCGCCGGTGGATCGAAAAATACGGCTGGGACAAACTCAAAGAAGCCGAAAGCATTACGCGCCGCCAACTCCTTAACGATGCCTATAAACAACTCAAACGGATTAACGAACATATCGAAACCAACCTCGACGGCATCCCCAACAAGGAAATGTCCGACGCCAAAGCCGTGATAAGGAAGGAAATCGAAGCCCTTTCCGACAGTCCTTTACATATATATATCGAAGTGGTTGAAGAACTGATCGGATACGTGCAAAGCCACCGGCCCAAGGAATTGAAATCCGTGGCCGCGCTGGTAAATGATTTCATCGAAGCTAAAGCCAAAGAGAAAAACATAAGCGTATAAAAAAATGTTCAATCGGCGTTAAACCTCTTTTGTGAGCGCATTTTATCAAAAAGACGGTTAGCCACACGTCAAACAGCGAAAAACGCCCTTATATGGCAAAAATCAAAGACAAAGAAGCATTAAAACGGTTCCGGGAAAAAACCAAACATATTTTTTCCGAAACGGCCGTCAATCCCTACGAAAGCGAAACCGACCGAAAGGCGCGCATTCAAAGGGCCAAAAAAGATTATGCTTACTTTGTTTCTTACTATTTTCCGCATTATGCCACGGCCCCTACGGCCAAGTTTCATATCCGGGCGGCAAACATGATTAGAAAAGACCCGCAAGCACGCATCGTGCTTATGTGGGCGCGCGGACATGCCAAAAGCACCCACGCCGACCTGATGATACCGCTTTGGCTCAAAATTCAGGATGAGCATACCTTCAAAGTCATGGTGCTGACCGGCAAAAGCTTCGACGCCGCTTCCATATTGCTTTCCGATTTACAAGCCGAATTGCAATTCAACCAACGCTACATTCACGACTTCGGACCCCAAGTCAAACACGGAAGCTGGGAAGAAGGCAAGTTCGTCACCCAAGACGGACGCGCCTTTTTTGCCCTCGGACGCGGACAAAGCCCGCGCGGTCTTCGCTACCGACAACACCGCCCCGATTATATCGTAATGGACGACATCGACGACGACGAATTGGTACGCAACCCCGACCGCGTGGCCAAACTCTACGACTGGACATTGGAAGCCTTGCTGGGAAGTATGGCCATGGGACGCGGACGCTTTATAGCCGTAGGTAACAAAATCGCCAAAAACTCCATTATCGCCCGCCTGAGCGAACATCCTTCCTTCACAACCTTACGGGTGGACGTATTGGACAAAAACGGCCGGCCGGCTTGGCCCGAAAATTATTCCAAGTCCGAAATCATGCGCCTGATTGACGAAATGGGATACCGGCGCGCTCAAAAAGAATTGTTCAACAATCCCGTCACCGAAGGCGCCGTATTCAAACAGGAATGGATACGATGGGAAAAACCATTGCCGCTCAGCAGTTACAAACGCATTTTAGCCTACATCGACCCTTCGTTCAAAGGCGGACGCACGGCCGATTACAAAGCCATCGTGGTGGTGGGATCCGACGGACGAAATATGGACGTACTCCGGGCATTCGTGCGCAAGACCAACATCGGCGAAATGATACGCTGGCTTTTCGACCATTATCAAAATCTCCCCGAAAATGTGGTATGTGAATATTACATGGAAGCCAATTTTGCCCAGGATCTCATTATGGATGAATTCGATCGCGAAGCCGAAAAACACGGTATCGTCTTCCCCTTGCGCAAAGACACCCGTCGAAAACCGGACAAATTCGCCCGTATCGAAGCCATGGCGCCCCTGTTTGAGAAAGGACGCATCCGGTTTAACGTCAAAGAAAAAAACAGTCCCGATATGACGACCCTCATCGAACAATTGCTGAGCTTCCAAAAAGGAAGCCGCGCACACGACGACGGGCCGGACGCCTTGGAAGGCGCCGTATGGATACTATCGCGCGACATGCGAAAAAACCGCGCCAATTATGTGGTAAAACACCGAACAAGCCGAAAATTTTAAGCCATGCAATACCTGACCATCGACGACATACACCAATTAATCACGCCGGACGACCTGGAAGTCCTTATCAATAACGATACGGCCAAGCTGGACCGTGCCGAACAAATGGCCGTGGAAGAAGTAAAACCGTATGTGGCCGTTCGCTACGATACGGACGTCCTGTTTACGCCTCCCTTGCGCGAACCGTTACGCACCATCGTAACCGACGTGATGCTGTGGCATCTCCATGCCGTTGTTTCGCCCGATCATATCCCCGAACTCCGAAAAGAACGCTACGACAAAGCCGTTCAATGGTTGGAAAAACTGGCCGACGGATTGCTCAATCCGGATTTTCCGGCCAAAGAAGATGCCACCGGCAAGCCATTGCGCTACGGAAGCGGACCTAAATTCAATCATTATTTCTAAAACTTGAATTATGGCAACCAAACAAAAAAAACGCAAACAACGTCCCAACCGCATCGTGGACAAACTCATCGTAACTTATACCCGCCGTGCGCGACACGACATCGCCCAATGGCAAGCGGCATTGGCTTTGGCCGAAAATCCCGAGCGCCCGCGCCGGTGGATGCTCTACAATATATACCGCGACATCCTTCTGGATCCGCACCTGACGGCCGAAATCCAAAAACGCACCCTGGCTGTTACCGGTGCGTCCTACCGGCTCATCGACAAAAACGGAAAAGACAGCGACCGCACCGAACTCTTACAACGCGAATGGTTCGACAAGCTCTTGCAATGGATTTTGGAAGCCCGCTTTTGGGGCCATTCGCTCATCCAGATCGATACGCTTCATGCCGGCGAAATCGACCGGCTCGAATTGGTGGACCGGCGCCACGTGGTACCGGAACAGGGATTGTTCCTTCCCAATATGTTCGACGATAAAGCAATACAATACCGCGATCCCAAATATTACCGCTGGCTCATCGAAGTGGGCGAATACCGCGATTTAGGATTGCTCAACAAAGCCGTTCCCCACGTGCTCTTCAAACGATTCGCACAAAGCGCTTGGAGCGAATTCACGGAAATTTTCGGCATGCCCATCCGTATAGCCAAAACCAATACCAATGACACCGAAGCACTCAACAGATTGGAGCAAATGATGGTGAACATGTCCACTGCTTTTTATGCCGTAATCGATTATGACGAAGCCATTGAATTTATCGAAACGGCAAAAACCGACGGAGCCGTCTATGACAAACTCATCGACAGGTCCAACAGCGAAATATCCAAACTTATTTCCGGCGCCGTCTTGGGCGAACGCTCGCCTGGCGGAAGCCGCGCCAAAGAACAGGTGGGCAAAAACATCAGCGACCAAATCACCGCCGCCGACCGCCGCTGGATCGGACGCGTCATGAACCATTACGTGTTGCCCAAACTGATTCGCTTGGGCTATCCGTTCCAAGGTTTGCGCTTCGCATTCGACGTGGAACCGGACATCAACCAACTTTGGGAAATCACCAGCGGTGTGCTCAATCACTACGACGTGGATCCCGAATTTATACGCACCACCTTCGGCATTCCGGTCACCGGAAAGAAAGAACAACAACTGGGCATTCCGGACGATTTTTTCGATTAAGCCCCGGAGCCATGGACTTCGGGGCGTCCATGGACTTGTATTACAAACAAAACCGAAGCGGTTGCCCCATCCACGGCGCCCGGTTGAGCGCCGGTGACGAAAAATTGCCCCGTTTCGGGCTCGATGATAAAACGTTAAAACAGGTTTTAAACGACGTTCAAACGCATCACGAACAACTCCTGAACAAAACTCTCTTTGACTACACTACCGCCCATCTCCATGACGCCATCGACAAGGCCGTGGGCCGCCCCGGACCGGATGATCCTTTCTTTGAAACTTATCTCAAACTCAAACACAACGTAGCCCGCTTTGCCGCCTATAAAACGGCACACCAGGTAAACGACCTTCGCCAAAAAGCCCTTGCGCAAACCGATGCGGACAAACAATGGCAAGTGGCACAAGCCATCAATAACCGGTATAATGTCAATTGGCTACGCACCGAATACGTAACGTCCATGCGCCGTAGCAAAGCCGCCAAAAAATGGCAACAATACCAACAGGACAAAGACCTGTATCCTTACCTGAAATACATCCCAAGCTTGGCCGCCGAACCGCGCAACGAACATAAAAAACTCTACGGCATCATTAAACATGTGGATGACCCATTCTGGGACATTTGGCTGCCGCCCAGTGATTGGAATTGCCAATGCCGCGTCAAACAAGTGCGTAGCGACGAAGGAAGCCGCCCCGTGCCGAAAAAAATCAAGCGCCCTCCGGGCGCATTACGTGTCAATCCCGGAAAAACCGGACAAATCATCACCAACAACCATCCCATGATCAAATATGCCGGCAAACGACTGGCCGGCAAAAACGCCCCCGAAAAACGAAAAAAAGAAATGACCGAAAGGATTGAAACGAAATTTAGAACAAATTATAGGATATTTATTCAAAAAAGATTGAGTAAATTAAAGAATAAATTTTATAAACTACCGGATGGAATTAATGTAATAATTTCAAAAGCAAGTATTGATAAAATAATATCTAATGATAATAAGTATTATACAATTTCTAACGCTTTAATTTATCACATCAATGATATTTTAGAAAAAATAAAATTTATTAGAGAAGAAGAACCTATTGGGAAAAGAAAGATAAATATTAGCACTGTAAGAATATATAAATATGATAATTTTATGTTTTATGTTTGGTTGCTAAAAGGTAAAAACAAATACCATATATTACATTCTGTAAATATTAAAGGTGACAAGTAGGACCCGCCAGAATAGGACGGACTTGCTTGCCACCTTTTATTAGATACTACAAATATATAACAAAATTTATACCATGTCAAGAAATAAAAAATGACGGTAAGTAGGACCCCACGCATGAAGCAGGACTTGCTTACCGCCATTGATTGGATACCGTAAAGATACAACAAATTTTAAACCATGGCCAATGATTTTGACAAATTTCGCCGAAAATTAGACCGGCTCCAACGTTACATGGAGCGGGACATGCCGCGCATCATCGGAATTGAAAGCGCCAATTTCTTTTCGGAAAATTTCGACAGGCAAGGTTTCCTTGACAATGGCCTGAAAAAATGGAAAAAGCCCAAACGCACCGATCCCAACAGTCCGTGGTACGGATTTCAATACCGCGCCCGCACCAAATTGCCGAGTAACCATCCGCGCCGGCGCGGCGCCAAAAAGCCCTACAAACCGCGCAAAGCCAACCCCATCACCAATTTCAGCCCAGCGGCTACCAAAAAGCCCACACTCGTCAATACCGGCCGATTGGCCAACAGCATCGATTTCCGCATCATAAGCCCCAAAAAAGTGGAAATCTACTCCGACGTGCCTTACGCCGCCGTCCACAACTACGGCGGAACCATCAAAATATTCGGACGCAAAACCACCCGCGTACCGCAACGCCGGTTCATGGGACCCAGTGCCGAACTCAACCGGCAAATCAAAAAAATCATTGAACAGGACATAAAAAGAATAATGAAATGAAAGCTTATTTCGACCTCATCAAACAACGCATCGCGGAACTGAACGAAATCCATTCCGTGCATTGGTATAACGGCCAATACGAACGATATGACGAAACACGCCCGCCGGATCTTCCGGCCGTGTATGTGGAATTCGACAATCCGGTATATTGGCAAACCGCCGGCGGTGGCGTGCAAGTGGCCCCAGAAACCACCGTGCGCCTTCATCTGGTGGCTAAAGACCTGGACGACAAACCGGACAAATTATGGGAATTGGGCGGGCTGTTGCACCGCCATATGCACCTTTGGCCCGTTCCGGATGATGACACCATCATGACATCCCTCATGCGATCGCAATGGGAATGGCGCCAATACGACCAACTCAAAGTATTGATTATTTCCTATAAAACCGCCTTGTATGATTATTCCACCGTGCCGCATACCACCACGGTATTGCTCCGGCCGGTGATTGAGAAAAAGTAAGTTCATTTTTCCCAGCTGTAGCGAATGCGTCCGAACACTATCCCCTCGATAGTGCGCGGCGAAAGAGCGTATTTTTCGGCTAAAACAGAGAAAATATATTCGTCGGTGTATATGCGAACGCCGTACTTCTTCTTATCCCGCATCTTCAAATACTCCTTAACTATCTTTTCGTTTCGCTTGATAATACGCTCTTTTTTGGTCATGTTTTTTTGACTTTAACATTAACTTTAACTATTAAAAATCAGCTTTTAGCCGTTAGCTGTTAGCCATTAGCTTTTAATTCTTAGTTATTAGGAGCTTTTTTCCATAAGCATGGGCATTCATCCGGTAAGGTGCACGTGCTTTTTCTGACATTTGTTTATATTTTAACTTTAACCTTTTGTTTTAGGGATTTGGGATTTTGGATTTCATTCTTCACTATTCATTGTTAGTTGTTCGTTGTTCACTCATCGAACTAT
>Ga0256834_1000348_pt1 | contig 33932 bp, 33 predicted proteins | sample 4281140metaG_FD_190536 | JGI IMG/M metagenome (GOLD analysis project Ga0256834, IMG submission 190536) | Hydrothermal vent microbial communities from East Pacific Rise, Pacific Ocean - 4281-140 | ecosystem: Environmental > Aquatic > Marine > Hydrothermal vents | place: Pacific Ocean: East...
GCACCATATAAAAATTTACTCATCTAATCTCCTCCACTTCAATCTTTCCAAGTCCAAACACGGTGCTCTTGCCGACTCCGATAAGTTCGCCTAGTTTTAAAACATTAAAAGACTCTTCATTTAGATTTTTTATCTGTATCTCTCCCATGATTCCTCCTAGATTCATTGTAGTTTTTTGACGATTGCTCTGTCTGGTTAGCTCTTTGTATTTTAGATCTTTACTAATTATCTCTGCCTCAATAGGGTAGGGGAATTTTTTAAAATCTCTATCTAGGATCTGCATCTGTCTTTGATAGATCGAGTTTATGATGTCTCTTAGCTCTATGGAGCTGTCTCTTACAAAGCGATTATTTTTTTTGATCCTCAATGGTGTTGTGAATTTTAATCTTATATCTTGACAAACTTTGTCTATTTGGAAGGTTTTTATCTGATCTTGAGGGATTTTGAGCTCATTTTTTATAAAACAGCTCTTATCGTTTATGTATAGTTCAAACTCTTTGTAGGTCTGCCTCTCTTTGCCTAGTCCGTTTTGAGTAAGCATCATGTGAAGTGCAGATACTATGTATGGTAGTCTTTGGCAAGATTTATCGAAAAGATAGAGACTAAAATCATAAAAGTCTTTTCCAAGCTCAAAATCAAATCTATAAGTATGGGCTCTGTTGCTCTGCTCATAAAAATGGTAGTAGAGGCAGTTTGTTGCAGCAAAGCATCCTTCACACTTGTAAGATGGATTTATGCATGTCACTTTTTTAAGAGCGTATCCAAATGCACCTCTAATCTGTGAGCCTATGAAGTAGGGCGGTTTTGTTTTGGCTCTTAGTAAGATCGATATTTTTGTATGTTTCATGATCTAGATCAACTCCTGTTGGTGTATTGTACTTGTTTATTTCTTAAGGTTTCTCACAAGGTAAAATAAATAAGCTAAAAGATTTTATCTATGTTTGACAAGAGTGTCAAAATCAAAGCAGATCTATAGTGCCTGCTTGTATCTTCTCATGTTGGTTAACATAATGTATATTCTATTGATAATACATGACCGCTCTACTTCTTGCCAAATATGCTTTAGTGTTGTTTTTGTCTATTGATTGATATTGAAGCATATCAATAGTGCTCTTTTGATTTTTGTTGAACTGAGTTAGCTGTAGTATTGAGGGTTTTCAACAAAGAGCCTTGGGTGCGGGGTTTATGAGCATAAGTGAACATATGTTCAGATAGATAGCTCTAAGTGTGAACATATGTTCATATATACTTAAGCTTAGATTAACAGTTGTTCATATATACTTCTAGCTTGATGAACAACTGTTAATAAAGGAGCTACAATGTCCGAAAACATGGGCTTTGTGAAGGGTCAGGGTACAAAAAGAAAGATAGTAGATGCTAGCATGGAGCTATTTGCTCAACATGGCTACAAGGGGACATCTGTGCGTGCTATAGCCTCTAGTGTTGGCATTAAACAGAGTGCTCTGTATAATCATTTTGCCAATAAAGAGGCGATATTTATGCAGATAGCTACTGAGATCTTCTCTACCCCTTTTGCCACCAAGAGTGATAGCGCACTTGTAGAGGAACAGGCAAAAAGAGGTAAAGCATTTTTGAGTAAGTTTGCTAACGAGATAAGACTTTTGGCATTTGATAAGAGGAGTGAGAAGCTTTTTAGGTTTATGATGATAGAGATTATGCAGCATGCTCAGTTAAGAGAGCAGTTTAGAGCCCGTTTTCACGATGATAACATAGAGTATCTATCTACTGGGCTATTTGCGATGATGCGTGCTAACCTCATACGCTCTTGTGATCCTATGGTGATGGCTGAAGCATTTTTAGCACCCCTCTTCTACCTTAGGTTTAACATCAGCCTTCAAAAGGCCGACGAGAAGCCTACAGCCAACTACTCTAAGCAGTTTGAGAAACATCTAGACTTTTTTTGGGATTCGATTAAGAGAAATTAAAAGATATTAAACAATATGATAGCAGGTGCAATGGTAAGCTGGGTTCTGTTTGTGCGATAATTTATCTACGGCAGTTGTTACCAACTACCTCTAGCGAAACAAAAGCTATGTAGGACGCTTACCATCTGTTTCTTGCTGCCAGACTGGGTTTACATAGCTACTAAGATTACTCAAAGTACTGGTAGGCTCTTACTCTACCGTTTCACCCTTACCTATCATACTAAACAATATGAAGGCGGTCTACTCTCTGTTGCACTATCCCTCAGCTTGCGCTGGTCATCTGTTAGATGAAGTCCTGTCCTACAGCAGCCCAGACTTTCCTCTTGTGTTTGCACACAAGCTATCGCTAATTGCACCTGTGTAATTATAGCACTTTTTATAGTATAATTTAGACTAAAAATAGGAGTTGGAAGTATGTTAGATAAGTTTGATGATGATTATGAGGTCTGCTCTTGCATGAATATAGATCTAAAAAAAGTCATTGAGGTGGTTAGAGCTGGTAGTCTTACAACGGTTGAAGAGGTGATGCAAGAGTGTGAGGCAGGTACCGCTTGTGAGCAGTGTCAATGTATAAAAAAGAGTGGCGGTGACAAAGAGCTACATCTTAATGAGATAGTAGCTAGTTTACAAAAGTGACATGCTCTCCACTCTTTTTAGAGTAGTACATAGCTTTATCACTTTTTAGTATCAGCTTCTCAAGGGAGTCTGAGTGTTCTGGATAGAGACCAGCGCCCATGCTTAGTTCTATAGTAAATGTATGCTCTCTGATCAACATAGGTTCTCGTATATTATAGTAGAGCTTATTTGTGATATTGTTTAATATAGAAGCTTTTTTCTCTATGGGGCCTTGAAATCTAAGTATCACTAGAAACTCATCACCACCTACTCTAAACAGAAGATCACAACTACGCAATGAGCATCGAATTCTTCTAGTAGTCTCTTCTATGACTAGATCTCCGATAGTGTGCCCAAAAGTATCATTGATGGGTTTAAATCTATCAATATCTATATATAGCATACCCAAATTTTGCATATCTGGCATATTTTTATGTTTTGTCAATACTACATCATCAAGATAACGCCGATTGTAAAAACCTGATAGCACATCTATAAAAGAGTCATTTTTTAGCTTATCTATGCGTTGCTCTATAGTTGTGAAGTCATGTAGGGTTGCTAATGCATAATTTTGACCATCTAAGATTATGTTTGATATAGATATGCGTGCAAAAAACTTCTCCCCTTGGCTATCTATGCAAGAGAGTGAGTCTCTGTTCATCATCTTTAGAGCTGATCTATTTGAGTCTACAAACTCTTTTACATTCTTATGATGATCTGCACTATATTCTGAATCCATGAGATCGGACACACTAAGCTCTTGCATCTGCTCTTTGGTGTAGCCAAACAGCTTTGTACACGATCCATTAACGCAGACTATATTGGAGCTGCTATCTACTAGTATAACCGCATCACATAAGATCTCAATAAACGCTTCTATATTATCTCTAGTTACCATCACCAACAGCCAACAAACATTAAAATCACCTTATGATATAAATCTATTTTGAAATAATATCATAAAATTCATTTTATTGCTATAAATGTTGCAAAATTGCCCCATCTAAAGATCACTTCACAACTAGAGAAGCCTGCATCTTTAAGCATCTGTAGATTTTCATCTTGTGTGTAGGGGATTAGGACATTCTCTAACGCTTCTCGTTTTTGCATGATCTCATACTCGCTATAGCCCTGCTCTTTTTTAAACTCATAGTAGTGATCTATCATGATTTTATTGAGTCTGTTGTTGCTGCTTACTACCTTTTCACTAAATATAAATGCGCTATCTAAATTGAGTGCATTGTAGATATTTAGAAGTAGATTCTGTCTCTGAAGAGGTCTTATGAACTGTAGAGTGTAATTGCTTATGAAGAGATCACTTTTTTTGTATTGATATTGAGTAATATCAGCATTAATTAGCTCTATTTTTGAGTTGAAAGCCCCTATTTTACGCTTAGCTTGCTTTAGCATGGAGCTTGAGTTATCTATGCCAACGAGTGTGGCATCTACCTTGAGTTCTCTTTCTATATTAAGTAATATGGTTGCGGTTGAGCAGCCTAAATCATAAACAGTGCCTCCATCTTTTATGTACGATAGAGCATAGTATCTGATAAGATCTGCTGTCTGATTGTAGTAGACTATAGAGCGTTGGAGCATATCATCAAAGACTGAGGCTACCTGCTCGTCAAACTCAAACTGCTTAGATATAGGTTTGGCAAAGATCTTATCGTTCAAGCCCTACTCCTCAAGATGTATCACCTCTGCGATATCTAGCCCAAAACCAGCTAGTCCTGCAAATGATGGAGCATCTACATCTGTAATGAGTCTCATATGTTTAACGCCAAGATCTTTAAGTATCTGTGCGCCTACGCCATACTCTTTAAGATTTGTACTACTGCTCATCTCTGGGTTATCGATAAAAACCAGTACTCCGCCCTGCTCTTTTAGGTACGATATAGAGTTTATGAGGCGGTTGTAGCGGTTTTGATTTAACAGTAGCTTAGCATCGCTGATGATATTGTGCATCTTAATATTGCTAGTCTGCTCTATATCGCCAAAAAGTATGGCTGTATGCTCACGCTTCTCATGGTCTATAAAATCATATTTTACAACATTTGCACCAAAAAACTCTATCTCCTCTTTGTTGCTCACCTCTACTAGTGTCTCATTTGCAAGCCTATATTCAACTATGTCCGATATGTAGAGTATAGGCAGATTGAACTTTTTGGCAAAAAGATCAAGATCATCTCGTCTTGCCATGGAGCCATCCTCTTTCATCATCTCACATATAACAGCTGACTCACTAATACCTGCCAATCTACATATATCTACAGATCCCTCGGTATGCCCTACGCGCACAAGCGTGCCACCATCTTTTGCTATCAGTGGAAATATATGTCCTGGTCTTACAAGCTCATCTGCTCTACTGATAGGGTTTGCAAGTATCTTGATCGCCATGTCTCGCTCATCTGCAGATATACCTGTACTTGCATCAATAGCGTCAACAGAGACCGTAAAGGCGGTCTCATGACTAGATGTATTTGAGCTAACCATGGGTGCTAACTGTAACCTATGTGCTGTCTGTTCTGTGATAGCAACACATATAAGCCCTTTTGCATGTGTTGCCATAAAATTTACATGTTCTGGTGTTGAGAAGGCTGATGCGTAGACTAAGTCGCCCTCATTCTCTCTATCTTCATCATCTACCATAATGATCATCTTGCCCTGTTTTATGGCTTTTATTGCCTCTTTTACTCTTAAAGATGGTGTCAATTCGGCTCCTTTTTGAAATTATATCCATTTTGTCTTGACAAAGTAAAACTATTTGCTTATAATTTCGACCTCAACACAGTGATGGGTTGCGATAGTGATTATGTTTATCTGCTAGTTGGGGTGTCGCCAAGCGGTAAGGCCTCGGTTTTTGGTACCGATATTCGGGGGTTCGAATCCCTCCACCCCATCCACTACATAACGCGGGATAGAGCAGTTCGGTAGCTCGTCGGGCTCATAACCCGAAGGTCACAGGTTCAAATCCTGTTCCCGCAACCAATATCTACAAACTACATAAATTTAAAAACCCTAAAGCAAAGATTGTTATAATAACAGACAGTACAACTCAGGAGAGATTTTGAAACAGTCCATGTTTGCCGTATTGGTGTTTATGTTTACTATATCTCATAGCGGATGCGCAACAAGAGAGTATCATAGAGCTTTTGATGGTGGTAGTGGTAATCTTCAAAAAGATATAGCTGAGTGCTCCTATGAGTCGGAGTTGAATATGCTAGCAGACTCAAGTACTCATACTACTGTCAATGTAAACATAAATAGCAACGCAGACAAAGGGGCTCAAAAACTGGCAAAAAAAGATCAAGAAGATAAACGATGGGAGAGAAAAAAGAGGATTAGGCACTTAAGAGATCTCTGCTTAAAAAGCAGAGGTTGGATCTGGGATAGTAGATGGTAGCTAGAACTCTATCTTGCCATCTATAGGTGATGAAGCAGTAGCATAAGGGCGTTTGGCTATGCGTCCAGCTAGATAGCTTAACCGACCAGCCACAACAGCACTCTTCATAGCTTCTGCCATCAACATAGGGTCTTTAGCTTGTGCAATAGCAGTGTTGGTTAAAACCCCATCTGCTCCAAGCTCCATAGACGCAGCCGCATCAGAAGCACAACCTATGCCAGCATCTACTATGACAGGTACACTTACGGCTTCACGCACAAAGACTATGTTGTAACGGTTTTGTATGCCAAGACCAGAGCCTATGGGCGCTGCTAGAGGCATGATAGCGTGAGCTCCAGCATCCTCTAGTCGTTTTGCCATGATAGGATCATCGGAGGTGTATGCCATGATGGTAAATCCATCTTTTGCTAACACCTCGCAAGCTTTGATAGTCTCGATCACATCTGGATATAGAGTCTTTTGTGTATCTCCTATGACCTCTAGTTTGATCAGATCTATGCCTGTAGCTTCTCTGGTTAGGCGAAATGTACTTATCGCCTCTTCAGCTGTTACACACCCTGCAGAGTTTGGTAAAAACTTCACATCTGTATCTCTAAAAGTGTCACGCAAATTCTCTTTTGATGGGTCTGTGATATTTAGACGGCGAACTGCTACTGTTATGAGCTCTGAGCCTGATGCTAATGTCGCTGCTTTTGTAGTCTCAAAGTCTGCATATTTACCACTACCTACGATGAGGCGACTCTTTAACTCATACTTACCTATTTTTAATATATCACTCATAATCTACCCTATTTTTTTTGCAATTATACCATCAAAGTGAGATCAATTTTTCTCGAATGAGTATAAAATCGTGCAGGAGAGTTTGAAGTGAGCTGATATCAAAGGCATCTAGTGCCTCCTCAAGAGAGACGGCATACTCTATGAGATACTCAACTTCAAACTCCTCTGCAACATCTCTTATAGCAGATGCAAAGTGTGAAATATCTTCGATATTGTGTGTCAAAATAGCCTTGCTATGCGCGGGATCTAGGCTATTTGATACCTCTTTTAAAAGTTGGTCTAGATTTTGAAGTGCTCTATCTGAGAGTCTAAGCTCCTCTTGTTTATCGCTACCTAGATCTATGTAGTCATGTGGTAGATAGTTAGATAGTAGCTCAAATAGCTCACTTTTTCTGATCGGTTTTTGTAAAAAAGCCTCAAATGGAGTATCTGTATCTGTATGCTGTAGATTATCAATAGAGGCACTAAGTGCTATGATAGGAACTGATGAGAACTCTCTTATGGCTCTAGTAGCTTCATACCCATCCATGATAGGCATCCTAAGATCCATAAGAACTAGATCAAACTCGCTATCTCTACAGAGCTCTACAGAGTTTTTGCCATCTACTGCGGTGGTTATCTCAATATTTGTCTTAGCAAACATCTGTTCTACTACTTCACGGTTATTTGCTATATCATCAACAAGTAGTATTTTAGAGTGTCTAAAAACCATTTTTCTATTTGTAGACTTTAACTTTGTATTAGCTGATGAGCTATCTGGCTCAACACTCTGCACCTCATAAAGAGTCAATGTAAAGGTTGATCCTGCACCGATCTGACTAGTGACACTTAGTTTGCCACCCATAAGTTCACAAAGCCTGCTTGATATAGCTAGCCCTAGTCCTGTTCCGCCATACTCTCTATTGTCCTGTCCATCTCGCTGTTCAAAAGCACCAAATATGCGCGATAACTGATCTTGAGGTATGCCTATGCCGCTATCTTTTACACTTATGAGAAGATCTACAACATTAACACTGCGCTTAATGCTATCTAGAGTGATCTCTACCTCACCTTCTTGAGTAAACTTTATGGCGTTACCAATAAGGTTAAAAAGTATCTGGCGCACCCTCACCTCGTCTATCATCACTAAAGAGTTCTCTAGCGGATGAAGCTTTAGTGTGAGTTTAAGATTTTTATTGCGTATGTTGAGCATAAAGAGTGAGGCTGTATCTTCGATAAGCAGTGCAATATCTGCTTTGTGATACTGTATAAGTAGCTTGCCAGCCTCAATCTTAGATAGATCTAGTATGTCGTTGATGAGCGCCATAAGCGTCTCTCCTGCTGAACGAACTGTCTTGATGTATGATCTAAGCTTAGGCTCTTTGATCTGCTCATCTAACAACTCCGTAAAACCTATGATAGCATTCATAGGAGTTCTAATCTCATGAGACATATTGGCTAAAAAGTTAGACTTTGTTCTACTAGCAGCAAGTGCCATATCTTTGGCTAGCTCAAAGTTTTCTAACATAGCTTTGTGTTCAGATATATCACGCCAGACAACATAAAAAGCTACTTTAGAATCATAGATGATCTTTGTGAGCACTATGTCTATCCAGACATTGTTTCCGTAGATATTGGTATTGAGCCACTCAAAGCGGTAGCTACCTTTTGAGATCGCATACTTTAGCATCTGTGAGCTCTTCTCATCTGCCCTGCTCCCATCTGGCTGAATAGGTGCAGACCATCGATTGGGTGTTGACTCTAAAAGGTCACTCTTCTGTTTTAAGCCAAGCATCTTAAGTGCTGCGCTGTTGCACTCTATGAATCGATTGTTCTGTATGATCAAACTACCATCAGGACTACTCTCAAAAAGTGCTCTAAAGTTATCTTTTTCACGCTTTAAAGCACGCTGTACCTCTTTGGTCTTAGAGACCTCAAGCCTCAATTTTCTCATCCAAAATAGAGTCAAAAAAGCTATAAGAGTAAAGATAAAAGAGATGATATAAAGAGGTGTATAGTCTACTTTAGTAGCAAACTCAACGCTACTCCACTGCGATGATATCTCATATTTTTTCTGCTCTGGTATGTTTTGCATAACCCTATCTATGAGAGAGTATAACTCTGGAGAGTCTCGATTGACAAAGAGGGTTGCACGCATATTGATCGATGTCTTTCCCGCAATCTTCAACTGACTCAAACCCTCCTCTCTTAAAAGGTATAGAGCCTTTGGTAGTGACAACAACATAGCATCAACCCTCTTTGCATCTAGTAGCTCTAGTGCTTCTATAGGGCTACTAGTCTCTACAAAACTTTGCGCTGCGTACTCTTTGTATACTTTAGATATGTAGCCATAGCCCTTAACGATAGCGATCTTTTTGCCTGAGAGATCCTTTAGATCTGCAACAAAACTACTATCTTCATGCATGATAATAACAATAGGTGTTTTTAAGTAGGGAGCAGTTGGACGGTAGTTCTGTAGTAATTTTTTATCATCAAGGTCACCAGAGACAACATCAACAGCTCCTTGGTGAGCCAACTCCAATGTTTGGGCAAGAGTTAGTGTGCGTATGGTATCGAACTCTACATCCAGCTCATCTTCGATATATCGTAAGTATGATGCAACCATGCCTACATGCTCACCTCTCTCATCAAATGCCTCAAATGGGAGCCAGTCTGGATTGCCCACAAAAATGAGATCTCTATGCTTTCTAAGCCACTCCCGCTCTACTCTACTAATCAACCTCTTATCATCTTGTTGTGAATATGTGTTCCACTTGCTTAAGATCTGCTGTTTTTTATGAAACGATATGTGATCTATAGCTTTGTTTACTATGGAACTTAAGATCTTAAGATCTTTTCGTATCGCTATCGCTGGCTCTGTTTTGATCTCATCTACCTGTAGTGCTATTGTTAAATTGCTTAGCAGTCTAGTTTTGATGATATGTGATGCAACAGCAAGGTTACCAATATAAGCATCAGCTCTACCGTATGCCACAGACTCTAAGGCCTCTTCGTTGGAGGTTGCAGGCACTATCTTGATATCTGGATAGGCTTGAGCAAGCCACTCATGTAGGTATGAATTTTTATTTACCGATACTGTTTTGCCTACTAGATCTCGTAGTGAGCCTATAGAGTCCATACTATTTTTTGTAATAACAGCGCTACTGACACTAGCATATGGTGCCGTAAAGTTGAGATATTGAAGGCGCTTTGGGGTTGAGACCGCACAAGCTAAACCATCTATATCCTCATCTTGTACAAGATGTAATATATTTGACCAGACACCAGACACTATCTCTATGTTTAGCCCCGTACTACTACGCACAAGCTCTAGTATGTCAGCGCTTATGCCACTATGTCTGCCAGATAGATCATCGAACTCAAAAGGAACCCACTTAAAATCTGCTCCAAGAGTTATGCTCTGATGCTCCTGAATCCAGCTCTTCTCCTCAAGAGTTAGACCAATATCTACTCTTTTTGGTACTGTTTTGCCTATCCATTTAGACATCAATCTATCTTTTGTCTGCATATCTATCTGATCTAGTGCTTTGTTGATAATGGTGAGTAAAATGGTGTGGTTTTTAGTTGTTGCCATATGCAATGGAGCACTTCTAAGAGGTCGAAAAGACTCTATATTGTAGATGCCAAGCTCTTGAAGCTTGTATTTGAGTACTACATAGCTATCTACTAGTAGATCTGCTCTATGTTGTAGTACGGCATTGATTGCTGAGATCTGATCATCAACCTCTAGTATCACAAGATCTGGATAGATCTTTTTTAGCTCTGATATAACCTGATAGCCTCGCGGAATAGCAGCTATCTTGCCACTAAGGTTATCTGTCTGCTCCAAGTTGACACCAGAGCGTACAAATAGATACTCATAAACATTTATTAGAGGTCTGCTAAAATCAAGAAAGGCTGCTCTGTCTTTGCTAAAATACAATCCTGCTATCAGATCAATCTCATCCGCTCTAGCGCGCTCTAGCACCATCTGCCAACTACTAGGATACTGCTTAAACTTTAGACCTGTCTGCTCTGAGATAAGCTTTAAAATATCTGTGAGAAAACCGGCTTGAGTATCATTTTGATCTCTAAAATCATACGGCGTCCAGTCATACTCACTTCCAACTATAACGGTAGGATGTTGCTCTATCCACTTAAGCTCTTGGTCGGTAAGGATGGAGCCAGTTTTAGCGTATGCTAAAGATGATATAGATATAAGTAGTAGGACAAGCCTAAAGCTTAGAGATAGCGATAAACTCATCCAGATGGGCCTCAAAAATCTCAACCAACTGCGGATCAAACTGTTTGGCTCTATTTTGGATAATGTACTCTACTGCATCATCCATACTCCATGCTTTTTTGTAGACTCTATCGTGAGTGAGTGCATCAAAAACATCAGCAAGTGCTACGATGCGCCCAAATATATGTATAGACTCTGCACTTAAGCCTTGTGGGTATCCGCTCCCATCCCAATTTTCATGATGTTGATGAGCTATGATATCTGCTGCTTGGAGTATCTTTCTCTTTGAAGATCTAAGGTATGAGTGTGCTGCTGTGGTGTGAGTTTTTATGATGTCAAACTCCTCTTGAGTCAACTTCCCACTCTTGTGTAGTATCTCATAGGGTATAGTTATCTTTCCTATATCATGCATAGGTGAGGCGTGATAGATAGTGTTAACATCCTCCTCAGTTAGTGATGGATGATAATAGGCTAACAACATGGAGTAGTCTGCTACTCTTTTGATATGTTTTCCTGTCTCATCTGATACTGATTCCATAAGCTCCGTAAGTATATAGATGATCTCTTTTTGACTCTCTTCTAGCTCACTTTGTAGTCGGTGAATACTCTGTTTCATCTTTGTTTTTAGAGATAGATTGTTATACTTTAGCACCTCTCTAGACTTATATAACTCAAGCTGAGTACGGACTCTAGCTAGCAGCTCTTCTGGATGAAATGGTTTTAGTATGTAGTCAACTCCACCAACCTCAAACCCCCTAGCTATGGAGTCTACATCTGTTTTGGCAGTTAGAAATATCACTGGTATTTCGCGTAACCTCTCATCTGAGCGCATAGCTAAGCAGACTTCAAATCCATCAATGCCAGGCATCATGATATCTAAGAGTACAAGATCAAAACTGTTCTCTCTTAGTAGCTTCAGAGCAGAGTCACCAGATGTTGCAAAAGAGAATCCGTAACCATCTTCTCTTAAGATATTCATCGCCACTTTTATGTTGTCTTCAACATCGTCTACTATTAGAATATTGTCGCTATATCTCATAATCTATCACCTCGCCCAAGATAGTCTTGAGCTATTTTAACATAATTTTTTTATATTTAACATTATGGGTGATAAAAAACTAACTTCTCTACATCCAGTCTATAAGTTTACTCACTTCATCAATGGCATAACACTTAATGCCGTGCCTATTTGATGGTTTTTTGGCAACAATTGCTTTATCTATGTTGTGCATAGAGAGCTCTCTTAGTCTATTTTGTATCTGATAAACCTCACGGATATCACCCACAAGTGAGACCTCACCTATAAAGACTGTCTGTTTAGATATAGCGCGCTCTCGAAAACTACTAATAATGGCAGCTAGTATCGCAAGATCTGCTGATGGCTCTGTTATCTTGATGCCTCCAGCTATGTTAATAAAGACATCATAGCTCTTTAGAGGTAGCTCTAGCTTGCGCTCTAGTAGCGCCAATAGCATGTTGAGTCTGTTGTTATCAAACCCTGTAGCTTGGCGTTTGGGATTTGGAGAGTGTGAGTCACTAACTAGTGCTTGAACTTCCAGTATGATAGGGCGTGAACCCTCTAGTATGACACTAAGAGCTGATCCACTCATGCTGTTGCCTTGTGTAAAAAAGCGTGATCCTATATCTTTGGCACTTACAAGTCCACGATCACTCATCTCAAAAACACCGATCTCGCTAGTGGAACCAAAACGGTTTTTAAATCCTCGTAAAATCCTCAACTCTTTTGAGCTATCACCCTCAAAATAGAGCACTGTATCTACCATGTGCTCCAATACTCTAGGTCCAGCTATAGAGCCCTCTTTGGTGATATGACCTATGATAAATATCGCAATAGAGCGCTCTTTAGCTATACGCATAAGCTCAAAAGTTATCTCACGCACTTGTGAAACAGAGCCAGGAGCTGAGTTGATACGATCTGCATATAGTGTCTGTATAGAGTCTATGATGATTGCGCTATAGTTACGATGTGAAAGCTCTGCTACAACCTGCTCTAGGCGTATCTCACTTAGTAGATATAGACCATCACTAACAGCGCCAAGCCTATCTGCTCTTAGCTTGATCTGAGCTTCGCTCTCTTCGCCACTCACATAGAGCACATCTTTATCTATCTTAGCAATATTTGAAGCTATACGCAGAAGTAGTGTAGATTTGCCAACTCCAGGACTTCCACCAATAAGTATCAGTGAGCCTGGAACTATGCCACCTCCAAGCACCATATCAAGCTCTAGATCACCAGAGCTAAATCTCTCAATCTCTATCTGCTCTATCTGTGCTATTGGTTTAGCTTTTGGTTTAGCTGAGCCAAGTGTCTCTTTGACTACCTTAATCTGCTGCTCACTAAGCTCTATTAAGCTATCCCAAGCTCCACAGTTGGTACATTTGCCCATCCACTTTGATGAGCTAAAACCGCAGTGTTGACACTCATAGAGTGAGCTTTTTTTAGCCATTATCTATCATCTGTTTTGTGTATGTCTTAAGTATAGAGCCATCTTTATCTACTATCTCTATTGCACTTGCAGTCTCATTGGCGATATACTTATACTCACTCCAGTTATGCATGTTGCGCACAAAGTGTTTTGAGAGCATCTCAAAGCCATCTTTATACATGAGTTTAGATAGGCTATCTCTTTGAGTATCATCCATCTGTGATAGATCTGATAAATCACGCGGTTCACTCTCATAGATAGAGTCTAAAAACTCATCTACAAACTCATACTTGTTGAAACTTACAAGATCATCGGGCTGTTCACCAACACCAACAAATAGTATGGGTAGACGCAGAGCGTGAGCTATTGAGAAGAGAGAGCCACCTTTAGCTGTTCCATCTAGCTTAGTGATAATGATACCATCTATGCCGATAATCTCATTGAATGCTTTGGCTTGAGCTATGGCGGAGTTGCCCTGTGTGCCATCCAATACAAGCACTTTGCGGTGAGGTGCGCCACTGTGTGCTTTGGTGCATATGCGCACTATCTTTTTAAGCTCTTCAGATAGATTTTTTTGTGTATGAAGCCTACCTGCTGTATCGATGATGACATGATCTATACCTTTTGCCTTAGCAGACTCTATGGCATCGTACGCAACAGCTGATGGATCGTGCCCCTGCTTTGAAGAGACTATCGGTATCTCAAGTCTCTCTGCCCAGCGTGTAAGCTGCTCAATTGCTGCTGCTCTAAAGGTATCAGAAGCTGCTAGTAGTACGGTATTAGCACTCTTTTTATAGCGTGATGCTAGCTTAGAGATAGTGGTTGTTTTGCCCGCTCCATTTACACCTATGATAAGCTCAACATACGGTTTTTCATATGCCTCAAGGCTATAATCAGACCATGCAAGAGTAGCAAGTAGCTTAGACTCTAACTGCTTTCTAGTCACCATCTCATCATAGAGTTCACGCAAGATAATCTCTATAAGCGCATACTCAACATCGGACTCTAAAAGTGCATCTTCTAGCTCATCTTTTGAGATCTTATCTCGTTTTTTTGAGACTACACTCTGCATCGCTTTGCTGGTTTTGCCCAAACTCTTTTTAAATAATCCAAACACTCTATCTACCCCTCTTTAGCTCTATCTCTATATCGCGCTCTAACATCTCTTGTGGCATTAAAGAGTACTGCTTCACATAGCGCGAATCTCTAAATAGAGCCACAAGTGGAACTGTAAAATTACGATCAATCCCAAGCAGATCTTCAACTGCCATCAAAAGCTCTCTGTCTGCATCTCTATCTACATCCAAGGTTATTATCATTAAGGAGCTACCATATTTTTTGTCTATCTGTAGTAGCTGCTCTTGCATGATCTCACAAGCTCCACACCAGTTAGCTGTTATATTATACAATATAAAATCACTATCTTCACATACTAGCATGTCATCTTTTTTTGTTATGGTGATGTTGATATCATCTGTGATATATCTGTAGTTATTGTTAACAACGGTCTCTGTTTTCTCTTTCTCTGTATCTGTATCATCACTATTTTGTCCGCTACACCCAGATAGTAGCAGCAAAAAAGAGATAGATAGATAGATAAATATCTTAAGATTCATAGTGCTATTATAGCAAAGATTGCTCTGGCTTGCTCTATATCTTGCTCAATCTGCTGTTTAAGTTCTGCATTATCTTTAAACTCTGAACCATCTCTTATAAATTTTAAAAATTTAATTGCTATTTTTTGTGTAGAGGTAGTTACTGTTGTGTCCAACAGATGTGTCTCAATGGCAAATTGATCATCAGTAGTAGCGCGTCTGCCTATAAAAGTTATGGACGCTCTTAAAGAGTCTTCATCATCAAGCTGAGATAGTGTAGCATAGACTCCATCTTTGGGAAGTAGAAAATCACTCTGCTTAGCATTGATGGTAGCAACTAGCTCTTTTGATCCTATCCCCTGCCCTCTAACTACTGTGGCTCTATATGTGTAGTGATAGCCCAATAGTCTACTAGCTAGCTCTATCTTTTTAGAGCCTAAGAACTCTCTTATTTTGTGTGAATGTACTGAGATATGATCTATCATAAACTCATCAACCACTACAACCTTACCATCAAAACAGTCTCTTAGATCATCTATGTCATAAGCTCTATCTCTACCAAAATGAAAATCATAGCCAACTACTATAGAGCGCAACAATGGCATCTGTTGTGATAGATAGTCCAAGAAGCCCTCTGCATCAAAGTGTCTAATCTCATCTAGCTGTAGATATATGACAGGTAGTTCTGTGTGCCTCTCTCTCTCACGATATGGCGTAAGGTTGGCATGTCCGCTCTCTATAACAACAATAGCACCACTTAAACCAACTCTCTTAAATAGCTCTTGATGTGCTCTATGCATGCCATCAAACCCACCTATTGCTATAGACTCTATCTCTCTTTTCACATCACCCTCTTCTTTTAGATCTCAAATTGTACAAAAAAACTCTTAAAATGGTGTTACTATTATACAAATAGAAGCTATTTTTAGGTACAATCGCAAAAATTTATGACAAACACAAAGGATAACAATGGCACTCAATGTCTATTATGATAAAGATTGTGATATAGAGCTTATTAAAAGCAAAACAGTAGCTATGATAGGTTTTGGCTCACAAGGTCACGCACATGCTGAAAATCTCCGTGATAGCGGTGTAAATGTAGTCATCGGTCTAAGAGAGGGTGGTTCAAGTTGGGCAAAAGCAGAAGCAAAAGGCTTTGAGGTACTAACTCTTGAGAAGGCTAGTGCAGCAGCTGATGTTGTTATGATTTTGCTACCCGATGAGAATCAAGCAGAGATCTACTCTGAGCAGATAGCTCCACATCTAAAAAATGGCGCAACTATCGCATTTGGTCACGGCTTCTCTATTCACTACGGGCGCATACAGCCAGCAGACTCAATCAATGTTATGATGGTAGCTCCAAAAGCACCAGGACACACTGTGAGAAGTGAGTTTGTAAGAGGTGGAGGTATACCAGATCTTATCGCTGTTGAGTGTGATCCTAGTGGCAACACTAAGGCGCTAGCTCTATCGTATGCATCTGCTATTGGTGGAGGTCGCACAGGTATTATTGAGACAACTTTTAAAGATGAGACAGAGACTGATCTTTTTGGAGAACAAGCTGTTCTTTGTGGTGGAGTATCTGCTCTTGTACAAGCAGGCTTTGAGACGCTAACAGAGGCTGGATATGCGCCTGAACTAGCATATTTTGAGTGTCTTCATGAGTTAAAACTTATTGTTGATTTGATCTTTGAGGGTGGGCTAAAAGATATGCGCTACTCTATCTCAAATACAGCTGAATATGGCGACATGGTCTCAGGACCAAGAGTGATAAATGCCGCATCAAAGCAGGCTATGAGAGATATATTGACAGAGATTCAAAATGGGACATTTGCAAAAGATTTTGTTCTTGAAGGACAAGCTGGCTACCCTCGAATGAATGCTGAACGCAAAAACTTAGCAGCTCATCCAGTAGAGATCACTGGCGAAAAACTCCGTGACATGATGCCGTGGATTAAAGCCAACAAGATTGTAGATCAAGAGACAAACTAGCTTTAACTCACTCTAGCGTAGTAGATATCCATATGTATTAATACTGGTTATCTCTACTTCTGAGTATATATTGATACTAAAAAAGAGTTGCTACTGCTTCTGCTACATCTAGTGCCTGTTTATGCTCTGCTACATCATGAACGCGCACTATAGAAGCTCCATTTCTAACTGCTTCTAAATGTAAAGCTATAGTTCCTGCTAGTCGATCTTTACTCCTATTTTGATCTAGCTCAGATATGAGTGATTTTCTACTGGCTCCCACAAGTAGTGGTAGACCCAGTAGTAAAAAGTGTTCCAGATTGGCTATGAGAGAGAGGTTGTGCTCTAAAGTTTTACCAAATCCTATACCAACATCTAGAACTATATCTTCTACACCAAACCCTCTAGCTCTATCGATGCGTTTGGTAAAAAAATCACTAATATCTATCAGTATGTCATCATATTGTGGATCGATCTGCATTGTAGATGGTCGACCCTGCATATGCATGATAATAGCCGTCGCATTATATTCGGCACATAGTTTACAGACCATCTCATCTTCCAAGCCTCTTATATCATTAACAATACTAAAGCCTCTATCTAGTGCATATTGCAATACAGATGGAGTGTAGCTATCGATACTCATCTGCACAGACTCATACAGTTTCTGCTCATAGATAGTATCTATAATAGCCTTAACTCTTAGCATCTCATCCTCTTCGCTTACATCTAGCGCATTTGGGCGTGAGGATACCGCTCCTATATCTACCATATCAGCACCATCATCTATCATCTTCTCTATCATCTCAATAGCACCATGACCGCTAAACCTACTTGAAGCGTAAAAGCTATCATCATTTGCATTGATGATACCCATAATCTTCCTCTGGTTGGGTCTATCTATCTGTAGAGTTGCTTGCAACATAGAGGCTAGATCTTTTAAGCCAAATGGTTGTGAGAGAGCTTTTTTTGCAACTCTTTGTAGTTGGCGTGGTGTAGCTAAAAGTAGAGCATCTACTTTTGATGTTTGAGCGATTACAGTCCCTCTTGGTACAGCCAAATCTGCGCCTACACTAAGTGCATCTTGTTTTAATATATTGGCAGCTCCAACATGAAGATCTTGGATTAAGATATGTCTCATAGATGATTTTGAATCTAGTATCTTTAAAGCTGCCTTGTCAACACCCATGGTTGTTAAAAGATTGCTAATATCGCTAGATAGATTTAGTAATTTAGCTCTCATGTTGCTCTCTATCTTTTAAAAATTGTGACAACAGCATAACAAGCACTACTCTTAAATTGCCGTTGAGCTCTAGTAGTCTAAAAGCGGTTGTAAATGCATCTAGTTGAGAAGAGCCTAGCTTCATCTTCTGCACATAAAGAGCTTGATAAAATATCTGCTCTACTATCTCTTTTGAGCCATGTCTGCTCTTTTTTTGAGCACTTGAGACAAAGTTTAACATCTGATCTATGGTGAGGTTTATCAGATCTATATCGATACCGTTACTGCGTCGCTCTTTAGGTATAGACTCAATCATCAATCTTGATCTAATCGTAGGAAGCAGTACTGAAGCTGTTGGAGCTACAATAATAAAGATGATATTAGACGGTGGCTCTTCTAGGACTTTTAGAAGAGCATTTTGTGCCTCTATGCCAAACTTTTTGGCACACAAGATAAGATATTTGTTGCTTGACTCTGCAACATAAGCCTTTGCTATAACTTTCTTTGCATCATCTAGTAGAAAATCATCTAAAACAGTGCCCTCTACTATATGTGGACTAAGCTGCTCTTTTAGAGTCTCAAACCTTGTAGAGATATCTTCATCAATAATAATACGACCACGCTCCAAATCACTCATCAACCTCAACCTCACCAAAAAGAGCTGCATTGAGTGAGAGCTCAAAGAGTCGGTAGAGCTGTAGTAGCTCTATGTCGATTTTTGGGTCATAAGAGCTTAGGTGTATAGAGTTTGGGTACTCTTCGTTCATTATCCAAAGTGTACTATTGGTAGATGATTTTGCTATCTCTGAGCGTGGATCACTACCTTTGCCGATATACCAGAAAAAATACCTATCTGCAAACGATAGCTCCAGAAGATCTAAGAGCATCTGCATAGACTGCCCGCTACTCATCTGAACTGATTCATAATGCAATCTATCAAGAGCAACAACACTAACTAGAGGTCTCTCTTTTGTCAAACTGTTGATCGATGAGCTGATGTAGTGTTCAAACCACTTGTATCGTTCATCGGTTAATAAAATGGCTGTCTTGCCCTCTAGAAGTTGTGAGACTGTATGTTTAGTGATAGCTGTCCACTCAAACCGCTGCTCCTCAATCCAGTTAAAAGATGCCCCTTCATTGCGAATAGCATCTAACATCCATCGTGAAAACTCCTGCATAACTCTCTACTAGCTATCTAGCTCATAAGCACCATGAAGAGCTCTGACTGCTAACTCTGCATACTTCTCATCAATCACCATTGAGACTTTAATTTCCGATGTTGAGATCATCATAATGTTGATATTTTCATGTGCCATAGTAGCAAATGCTTTTGCTGCAACTCCAGTGTGTGACTTCATACCAACACCAACTATGGAGACTTTACAGATATTTTCATCATAACTAGCCTCTTCTATCTCACCTCTATTTACAAATGACTCTACTATGGGTTTTGCATCTAAGAGCTCATTGATTGGGACAGTAAAGTCTAGATGTGTTTTATCATCTACTCCAAGCGTCTGGATAATCATATCGATATTTACACTACTCTTTGCTAATCTTCCAAATATATCAGAAGCTATTCCTGGTCTATCGCACACTCCACCTAGTGATACTCTAGCTTGATTTCGATCTAAGGCTACGCCACTAACTAGTGGTTCTTCCATGATATTACTCTCCTTTGTTATTAAGGTTCCCTCTGCGTCTGTAAAACTTGATCTTGTTACTAAGTTAATCTGTAATTTTTTTGCCAGCTCAACTGAGCGGTTTTGCAACACTTTAGCACCAAGTGATGCTAGCTCTAACATCTCATCATAAGAGATCCGATCTAGCTTTTTTGCTTTTGGCTCTATGCGCGGGTCTGTTGTGTAGATGCCATCAACATCTGTATATATTTCACACAAATCTGCTCTAAGTGCTCCAGCAATAGCAACAGCAGAGAGATCACTTCCACCTCTACCAAGAGTTGTAACTCTACCATCGCTATTGACACCTTGAAAACCTGCTACTACTACCACTTTGCCACTATCTAAAGCCTCTTGTAGAGGTTTTGGATCTATGCTCTCGATGCGTGCTCTAGTGTGAGTTGCATCTGTAACTATGCCTGCGCGTCGTCCGCTCATAGACTCCGCTAGTACTCCCCTCTCATTGAGAGCTATTGAGAGTAGAGATGCTGTCACTCTCTCACCTGAACTAAGTAGCATATCAAGCTCAAAACTCTCTGGATTATCACTTAGCTCATTAGCATACCCTATGAGCTTATTGGTCTCACCGCTCATAGCAGATACAACAACTACAACACTATTGCCAGAGTCTACACTCTTGCTTACTATGTCACATACAGACGATATGCGCTCTAAATCTGCCACACTCGTGCCACCAAACTTCTGAACTACTAACATCTACAGATACCCTTTAGATAAAAAATAATTGACCACCTTTTCATAGATGGGCTTTTTAAAGTGTGCCATAACATCTGAAAGCTGGTCTACTTGAATAAACTTATAGTTTATAAACTCTGGATTTTTTGTACATAAATCAATAGCATCTATATCTCTAAGGCGAACCATATAGTAGCGCTGTGTCTGTCCATAATATGGACTCATTTTTGTAGCTACATGGCGTGGGAACTCATACGATATCCACCCTGGATACTCGGTAATGATCTCTACATCATCTGTCCCAATCTCCTCTAAAAGCTCACGAAAAAGTGCCTCTTTAGGAGTCTCGCCCTCATCTATACCACCTTGAGGAAACTGCCATACATCAAACATATCACTTCGCTCTGCGATAAATAATCGCCTATCTTCTGGATAAGATGGTGGGACTATCACTGCTGCAACATTAGGACGATACGGCTTGACGCTTAGCATAGATAGACCTTTTTTTAATGCAATTATACTCTCATTGTTATTAAAGATAGATTGAATCATTATAATCTCTAGTAGATTATTTGGCTATCATAAGCAGGACTCTTGCCATACTATAATCCTTGTTTGAGCCAAGAGATAAAGAGCACCTACCTCACATACTCTGCTCTATCTTTGCACATATATTTCAGGTGACCTATGTTATTAGTATTGTTTTCATCCATATAGCAACATCCAGCTTCAAAGCTTGTGCAAGTGTAAGTATTATTGTTATTTTTAAAGGTAACTTCTGTACCATCTTGATTTACACCATAGTGCGTGGTACCGCCATAAGAAAGGTCTATTCCAAATATTTCGACACTACCATCATCTACAAAGCTCAAGGTTCGTATATCATCCTCCCAACCCCCAACAATCTTTTCAGTTCCCAACATAACCCCATTGCCATAATATCCAAGATCATTTTTTGGTTGCAATGAGTTGTCAACTATAAAGGCTGAAGTACTATTTGTGTCATTAGTGTCACTACTGTTGCTATCGCTCCCGCACCCTGCCACTAAAAATAGTAAAGCTATTAGGAGTGTTGTGTTTATATGTCTCATTTTTCTATCCTTTTAGCTAGCTCTGCTCTTGCATTATTTTGCTTTTCTAGATACTTATCTGTAGCATTATCTTTATTCTTTTGATATTCCAATATCTTTTTCTTGCTCACTCTTGTACCGTTCAGCACATAGGTTATATCACCACTTGCATTAGTAGTATATGTTCCACTAGAACTTGCTAACTCATCATAGAGCATTCTTAGTTCACTAAATCTTGGTAATGCTATAAGTAGATTTACTTTTTCATCTGCTTTTTTGGACAACAAGATAGCTCTCATCTCGCCATCTACTATCTTTGCCTCTTTTGTGCTCAAACCCATTATTTTGGAAAAATCTACCAAAATCTTATTATGCTTTTGCATATCCTGAGTTTTAATTTCTACACTATTAGGACTATAAGCAGGTACTTCTGCTACCAATGAAGCACACATCATGCTCAACGCTGTTATTGTTGTCAATAAGGGGGGGGGTTCGTCTCATCCTATCATCCTTTTATGTGATAGGATAAGTTTAACTAAAGCATATAGAGTTTAAAGTAAATGCTCTCTTGATGCTCAAATAAATCTTTTTAGCAGTGGTACTTTTTGTAACATAGAGGTTTTAAAGTAAAGGCCTCTTTAGTAGATTATTTGGCTATCATAAGTAGGACTCTTGCCATGCTGCAATCCTGTCTGGTGTCACTACATGTAGTCTAGACTAAAGTCCCAGTCTCTAAGGTGGATTGATTATACATACGCTACTAGAGTAGATCTTAATGATAAAGAAAAATCAGTAAAGAAGATGTCATCAAGAGCATTGTTATCAAACATAGATTATACTCTCAACTATGCTTTTATATATACATATACCTTTTTGCGATAGTAAGTGCCACTACTGTAGTTTCAACTCATATACAGATAAGCTTTATCTAAAAAGAGCCTATTTGGACTCTCTCATAGAGCAGTTTGAGTTTGAGGTAGAGCGTCACAACATAGAGCCAAAATCACTAGAGACCCTGTTTATCGGTGGCGGAACACCATCAACAATAGATGCTTCGCTCTACATGGAGCTATTTGACAAGATTGGCAGATATCTTAAAGTTGGTGCTGAGATAACAGTAGAAGCAAACCCACACAGTGCCACAGAGCAGTGGCTATCTCAAATCTACTCTCTTGGTGCCAATAGAGTAAGTCTTGGTGTGCAGAGCTTTAGTGACATTAAACTTAATAAACTCGGAAGAGAGCACACAAGAGCGGATGCATTTAGGGCGGTTGAGGCTGCTAAAAAAAGTGGATTTGACTCCATCAATATTGACCTCATATATGCACATTGTGATGATACACAAGAGCTACTACTGCAGGATCTACAAAGTGCCTTCTCTCTACCCATAGATCACATCAGTGCTTACGCTCTTACCATTGAGAGTGGAACTCTTTTTGCTAAGAGACCTGAAGTTGCATCTGAAGATCTAGAGCTAACTAAAACTCTCTTTGAAGAGATAAAAAAGGGTGGGTTTGAGCAGTATGAGATCTCAAATTTTGCACAAACTAGATCAAAACATAACCTTGGATACTGGCAATACAGACCATACATAGGACTAGGTGCTGGTGCTGTTGGATCTATAGAGCAAGTGCGCTACTACCCGCACAGTTCTATTGAGCTCTATATCAAAAACCCACTTTATAGGCGAGAAGAGAAGCTCAGCTCTGAAGATGTCAAAAGTGAAAAACTACTGCTAGCCCTTAGATCTTGTGTTGGAGTAGATAGAGCTCTTTTAAATACCCAAGAGCTACAAAGAGCTCAATGGTTATGTGAAGAGGGTAGACTAAAAGATCAAGATGGGAGATTTTACAATAGAGATTATCTATTAAGTGATGAGATAACACTCTACATTCAAGGAAACTAGTATATAATATCGAAAAAAATAGGCTTAAGATGTTTGGGATCGGTTTTGCAGAACTTCTTGTCATTGTTATAGCTGCTATACTATTTTTGGGTCCAGATAAGTTGCCACAAACATTAGTTCAAATAGCAAAATTTTTCAATGAGACAAAAAGAGCGCTCACAAGTGCAAAAAACTCCATAGAAGAGGAGCTTCATCTAGATGAGATGAGGCGTGAAATTAGCTCCTTGAGAGATGAAGTAAAAAATAGCAGAGCAGATCTAACAACTCTAGATGATCTAACACGAGTTGAACCTGAACTCAAATCATCACCAATAGAGCCAAAAGTTGTAAAATTTAGCAAAGAGAAGAGTAGCAAAGAGGATGTTTGAAAACCTACGACCACACCTAATAGAGTTACGCCAAAGAGTTGGCAGATCTGTAGCAACTGTTGTGCTCTTTTTTATAGTTGCGTTTATATTTCATGAACCACTTCTAAACTGGGTTATAGCCCCTCTTAATGATGCTCTAACTACCCTTGGTAAAGATGGCATAGATGTAGCCGACGGTAAAATTGTCTCAAATGGCTCGGGAGCCGTTGTGACACACATAGTTGGCGGTGTGTTTTACGCATCTATTAAAGTAGCTTTTTTAGCCTCTCTTCTACTGTCCCTGCCTGTTATATTGTGGCAAGTATGGCACTTTATAGCACCTGGTCTATATGACAATGAGAAGAAGATGCTTCTACCATTTGTAGTTGGTGGAACTGTTATGTTTACTACTGGTGCCGCATTTGCGTACTACATAGTCACACCCTTTGGGTTTACTTTTCTCATCTCGTTTGGTAGCTTTGCGTTTATGCCACTTATTGCTATTGAGGAGTATGTTGGCTTTTTTACCAAAATCATGTTTGGATTTGGACTAGCCTTTGAGCTACCAATCTTTGCCTATTTTTTAGCTCTTCTAGGCTTGGTTGATGATAAACAGATGAGAGATTTTTTCAAATATGCTGTTATTATTATCTTTGTAGTAGCTGCTCTGCTTACGCCTCCTGATGTGATCACACAACTACTGATGGCGGGACCTCTTGTATTGTTGTACGCTATCTCAATATTTATAGTCAAAGCTGTAAATCCTCATAAAGATGAAGAAGTTGTCACTCCTAAGAAGTAGCTACGACTTTACCCTACCCTCTGAGCTAATCGCTACTTCACCAGCACCCACACGCGATAGCTCTAAGCTACTGGTCTATAACCGTGCAACAGATGAGATTACACATGCTATATTTGCGGACATTGAGCAGTTTATACCAGATGATTGTGCTCTTATATTTAACAATACCAAAGTGATTAAAGCGAGACTTTTTGCAAAGAAGCTAAGTGGTGCAAAATTAGAACTTCTAATCAATAAGCCACTACCACACAACCGTGTAAGCGTCTACATAAAAGGCAGAGTTAAAGTTGGTACAACTATGCTATTTGATCAAAACTTAAGTGCTGATGTTGTAGAGCTCGTGGATGATGGTAGTCGTATAGTAGAGTTTAAACAGAGCAATCACATAGTAGAGTACACTACCCTACTGCGCACTGTAGAGAAGATTGGTCACACGCCATTGCCTCCATACATCAAGCGTCAAGATAATCTAGATGATGAGTCCAACTATCAGAGTGTTTTTGCACTCAAAGAGGGAGCAGTTGCTGCACCTACTGCCTCACTACACTTTACAGATGAGCTTCATAGCAAAATATGCAAAAAACATACTCATGACTATATAACGCTACATATTGGCGCTGGAACCTTTAAGCCTGTTGAGAGTGAAATTATCACAGATCACCCAATGCACTCCGAATACTTTGAGATTACAGATACCACAAAACAGATCATAAACTCTACTCAAAAGATACTCTGCGTCGGTACAACAACTACTAGAACTGTAGAGTATTTTGTGCGAACAAGAGAGCTTAGTGGAGAGGCAGATCTATTTTTGCATCCACAAAATAGACCACAAAGAGTAGATTATCTACTGACAAATTTTCACCTGCCAGCATCTACGCTTATCATGTTAGTAGCATCTTTTGTTGGTGTCAAAAAGACTCAAGAGTTATACGCTAAAGCGATAGAGCATCGTTACCGTTTCTACAGTTACGGTGATGCTATGTTAATCATCTAAGGAGATATAATGGGCAATATATTTATACTAATCACCATCGCTATCATAGTATATATGATAGCAAAAAGTGTCAAAACATCATCTATGTCACGCAAACATGAGCCGATCACTGCAACTGCAAAAATGTTAAAAAGAAGCGACTTGGGGCTATTTGTAGCTCTTGTGGCCAAAGTTGCTAAAGCAGATGGTAAAGTTGATGAGCTTGAGGCTCAACTTGTAGGTCTACTCTTTGACGATATATGTAAAACATTTACAAATCCAAAAGAGGCAAAAGAGATCTTAAAGGAGATCTTCAATACTCACAAACAGACTCAAGATGACATAGAGCAGATAGCCACAACTCTTAGACTACTTACAAGAGCTCAAAGAGCTAAGCAGCAGCAGTTTATGGGGTTTTTGATACAGCTAGCATTTGTAGATGGTACAGTTAGTCAAGATGAAGAGAGAGTCTTAAAGCGCATAGCAGAGTCTCTTAAGATAGAGCCTAAGATCTATCATGGTATATATGATCAATTTGAAAAACTGGTTAAAAACTCTCAACCACAACTATCTTTAGATGATGCTTGTGCCATACTTGGGGTGAGTATCGATGATGATCTAAGCACAATTAAAAAAGCCTACAGAAAACTTGTTCGTGACTATCATCCAGATATCATTAAAGCTCAAGGTGCAGATGATGATTACATAGAAAAAGCGACAGCTAAAACACAACAGATCAATCAAGCCTATGAGCTAGTTAAGAGAGATAAGAGATCATAGTCTTACTATGATTTTTAAAATCTCCTACCTATGGTAAATTCGAAGTTTGATGTCTTGTCATCACCATCTGGATTTATGGCATTTGCGTAGACTAGCTGTAGTGGACCCATAGGTGAGAACCACTCCAGTGATACACCATAGCCTCCTCGCGAGAACTCATCTAAGGACTCTTCACCTATCCAGCCCCAATCTACAAATAGACCAAAGCGCATCTTAGCTGATGGTAGTAGTGGAAAACTAAGCTCAAAGTTATTCGATAGTGTCTGCTTGCCACTAATACGAACTGTCTTACCCGTTGTTCGACTTGTATAGTATGGCAACTGATACGGGCTATATCCTCTAACTGAACCTATGCCACCCATATAGTATCGCTCAGCATATGGCAAGTACCCTGTATCTTTAGCAAAGTAGTAGCGCATTTTATATCTAAATATAAGATCAAAATTTACAAGTTTCTCTAGTGAGTTGTATTTGCTTAGTGTTGTTCTACTCTTAAAGTAGTCCGCTTCAGCACCAATACCACCCTTCTCAAAACCTTGTGTAACTACCCACCCCTCTCTAGCAACATAGTAGTTATCGGTATTGTCAAATGTTGCACCAATAGAGAGAGCACTTTTAGAGTAGCTCTCAAAATATCTCTGTCTACTCTCATCATATGTTGTTGTATTGATATCATAATAGTCAACATTTGAGTAAGTATAGTTTAAGTACCCTCTAATATGTCTAGAGAAACGGTGCCCTGTTCCAACTGTAATACCATTTGAGCGTGTGCTATATGATGAGTACTCAAAGTCATTGTAAAATAGTGAAAAATTGCCACTAAAATCACTATCGTTAAGTCGTGGATTTGAGATATTAAAAGAGTAGCTACTGCTTTTTTGTGATCTCTCAGCTTGCACTCCAACATCTATGCCAGAACCAAAGATATTGCGATCACTCAAACCTACATTGAGAGAGAATCCACCATAGCTACCATACCCACCACCAATTTGTATCTTACCTGTAGGAGTCTCTTTGACTTTTACAACTAGATCCATAGTGCTATCATCAACTCTCATCTCTTCAATAATTGAACTCTCAAAAAAACCTGTTCTACCAAGAGCATTTCGTGAATCTTTAAGATCTGTAAGGGAGTATAGATCAGTTGGTCCAAGATAGAGTTCACGACGGACTATGCGATCTAGTGTGCGTGAGTTGCCAGATATAATGACATCACGAATATACACCTTCTCTCCAGCCGATATGCGGTAGATAACATCAACAGTTCTATCATCTGTATTTTTTCTAATGTCTGGATAGACCTGCGCATACGCATAGCCCAAATCTGCTATATGTAGCTTCAATCTCTCAGAATCATCACGAAAAGTCTGGATATTAAATGGCTCTGATACCTCTAGTCTTAAAAGCTCTTTTAGCTCCTGCTCATCCACAACCCTCTCTTGCTGATAGAGTTTGATGCTGCTGACGCTATACTGATCACCCTCTTTGATATCATAGTCAATGGTAGCACTATAGTTATCAAAATCTACCCTTACAAACGGTTCATCAACCCTGATATCCATATAGCCGTGTTGCATGTATTTATCTGCAATTCTAAGAGGATCATACTCAAGCTGTTCTAATGCCATCTCACCATCATTACGACCCCAAAACCAACCCATAAACTCATGCTCTTTGTTGACTATGACCTTATTAAAATCGCTACTACTTAAGTTGGTTGCACCCTTGAGTCTTAAACGCTCAATCAAGATCGTCTCCCCCTCATTGACAATAAACTCAAGATCTACTGTGCTATTGCTATTGTGTTTAACATTGACTTCAACAATAGAGTCTAGTTTACCCTCATCTTCTAGCACTTTTAAGATACGCTCTTTAGCAGACTTAATCTTAGACTCATCATAGAGCGTACCGCTCTTGATCTGGATTGTCTGCTCTATAAACTCATCATCACTCTCTTTATATCCTACTAGCTCCACCTCAGAAACAGTTGGCTTCTCAACAAATACAAGAGTTAACACACCATCTTCAAAAGTTGCATAGATATCATTAAAATAGCCCTGTCGATAGAACTCCTTGATCGCCTCATCTACCTTTGCGCTCTCTAGTTCGTCACCAACTTTAAGCTTAAGCATACGCTCTGCTGCAATCGGCAACATGTGGGCTAAGCCGCTATATTTGATCTGCTCAATACTTTGTGATGCTTGTAGCAGGCTAAGAGATAGCAGTGTTACTGTTAAGATAATATTTCGAATCATATCACTCCTTAAAGAGATGAGATTTTACCACCTTAGGGGTTAATAGAGTATAAAAAAGGCTTCTCTAATGAGCTTATGGGTAAAATAAACCATTAAAAGGGGGTTTGATGACGATTGGTATTATAGGTTTAGGTTTAATGGGTGGCTCACTTGGTCTTGAGCTTAGGGAGTTGCCGTTTGTAAAAGAGGTTTTAGGAAGTGATCACAACAAGGAGCACTGTAGTAGTGCGCTCAAACTATCTCTAGTAGACAAGATAGTCGAAGCCAAAGAGATAGTAAAGTGTGATACGCTATTTTTAGCTGTTCCTGTTGATGGAATCATAGAGATCATCAATAACCTAGCTCCACTCATAGATCAAAATAGCACCATTATAGATCTAGGAAGTACAAAAGAGCGCATAGCCTCATCCATACCACCATCAATACGCCACAACATCATCACAGCACACCCACTAACAGGCACAGAAAACTTTGGTCCAACAGCAGCACTCAAAGATCTATATAGAGACAAAGTTGTGGTACTTTGTGATATGAAAAAATCTGGCAAACTACAACAAGAGGTGGCAGTAAAGCTCTTCTCTGCTCTTCACATGCGCCTACACTACATGAGTGCTAGCGAACATGATCGTCACGCTGCCTTCATAAGCCACATGCCCCATGCCATATCTTACTCCCTTGCCAACACAGTTCTAGCACAAGAGGATAAGAGCAATATCTTAGCACTAGCTGCTGGTGGATTTAGGTCTATGAGCCGCTTAGCTAAGAGTTCACCTGTTATGTGGGAAGATATATTTAGGCAAAACTCAGACAACCTAGTAGAGGCGATAGAGCTTTTTGAGAGTGAGCTTAGTGCTATGAAAGAAGCTATAAAAACAGAGAACTGGAAAGAGTTAGGTGAGTACCTACATACTGGTCAAAAGCTACATGAGCTGATCTAAAACCATGAGAGATGTTATCGTCATAGGAGCTGGAGCATCGGGGATGATGGCAGCGATTATGGCAGCTAGAAGAGGCAAAAGAGTTCTTATATTAGAGAGACAACATGCCTGTGGAATCAAACTAAAAGCTACAGGTGGGGGTCGCTGCAACCTTACCAATACTCTTAATAGCAGTGAGTTTATGAGTCGCTTTGGTAAAAGTGGCAGATTTATGAGCGAAGCACTTAAAGTGCTAGATCACCATAAACTTATAACTTTTTTTGAGCAGCTTGGTGTTAAGACTCACTCTCCTGATGGATATAGAGTATTTCCCGTAACACACAATGCTCAGAGCATACTAGATGCTCTAGTGCTTGAGCTTACAAATCTAAACATAGAGATACTCTGCTCTCAAAATGTGCTCAAAATAGAGACTATACAGAAGAGAGTTGCTGCTGTCTATAGTAATGGTAGATGTTATCCTGCTAAGAGTGTTGTAGTCTCAACAGGAGGAGCTGGGTACCAGAAGCTTGGTGGAAACTGTAGTGGATATGATCTACTTAGATCACTCAAACACACAGTAACAGATCTACATCCTGCCATGTTGGCACTTAAAGTTAAAGAGCGCTGGGTTAATAAGTGTCGTGCAGATACTCTTGGTTCAGTGCAGATCAAAATTGATCTTAAAAAGAGAAAATCCATAGCTACTGGTGATCTCATCTTTACGAAGAGTGGTATCAGAGGTCCAGTGGTGTTAGATATATCAAGAGAGATCACGCCACTACTCTCAAAATATCAAGAGATACCCATACTGATCAAGGCCTTAAAAGATATAGATAGAGATGCCTTAGAGCATCATCTGCGCTTAGATCCAAGCTCTACTATCTTAGAGTCTCTCTCAAAGCTACTCCCCAAATCACTATGTTCTGCTCTACTACAAGAGATAGAGCTAGATTCATCAAAATCATATACCCAGCTCTCTGTAAAAAATAGAACCAAGTTAAGCGAAATATTTTGTCTCATACCACTAACTATTATAGGTGATGGTGGATTTGAAAATGCGATGGTTACGCGTGGAGGAGTAAAGCTTAAAGAGATAGATCCTACTACAATGCAGAGTAGAGTAGTAGATGGACTCTATCTATGTGGAGAGGTTGTCGATTTAGATGGTCCTTGTGGAGGATATAATCTACAATTTGCGTTTGCTAGTGGTGCTCTTGTAGGAGCATCACTCTAGCCATACGCTATCTGTTTAGGGTCTAGTTTGTCGTCTGATTCTGATCTTCTGTTAAGTTTTGATCCCCTGTTGAGTTCTGATCTTCTGTTAAGTTCTGATCATCAGGCTCTACAGATGTATTGGTCTCTGGTTTAAATGTTACTACATAATCAGCAACTGTGCTAATCTGATCATCACTATATGTTTTGATCTGATCATACATGATATCACCATATCCATACTGGTCTATAGATCTGCTCTTGTATTGAGATAGCACAGATGTTATATCTTGAGCCTCCATAGTGCTTATAACTTTTGATACATTGTATGCTGGCTTTTCTGCTTTTGTACCATGACAAGCCATACATTTCTCAAAAAGTCTCATTGCCTCTTTGTTGACAGGCACACCACCAGGATCTATTGAACCATTTTGTTCTACAGTTGTGTTGAGCTCCAGATAGCCAGATAGTATCTCGCCATTTAAGTCTACATCAACACGATACTTTGTTGTTCTATTTTTATCTACATCAGTTCTAAACTCATAGAAGTACTGTATCTCACTAAGAAGGTCTTTAAATTTGTCACCAATATCAGTACCTGTAGCTTGAATGTAGACACCACCTGTAGCTTGAGCAATATCAGCCAATGATTGATCGTGGAAACCGCCCATAGATATGGTATAGATAGTGGTCTGATTGTCTATGGCTTTTCTTATAACATCTTGTACTGTATTGGAGCTTGAGTTGTCAGATCCATCTGTCATAAGAACTACAATTCTCTTATCTGCCATACTAGAAGCGACCTGCTCTATCGACTTAACAGAAGCGTCAAAGTATGCAGTTGCGCCACCCCAAGAGTAAGTGCTATTTGAGTCTAAAACAAATGGGTACTCACTAACTAGAGTAGATGATGGATTGTATAACTTTGAGTTTGGATGGTATATATCTATGATAAATTTTGCCATTTTTTTATCGCGTAAAAAGCCGTCGTTTGGATACTGAAGACTTACTTTTTTATCTGTAATGCTACTTTTAAGACCAAGAGAGTTTACAAATCCACGATCAACAAACTTAACATTGCTGTCAAAAATGGTAAAACCGATCTCAGAGTCTCCACTCAACTCATCTATAAATGATTTTGATGCTGCATATACTAGATCAAAGCCTGTATTTGCCTTAGAGCTATTTGTCTCTTGATATACAGCCTGCATAGAGCCGCTAGCATCTAGAGTAAGGACAAGATCTGCATTTAAATTGTTGAACTTATAGCTATTGTAAGATACTAGATCTTTATCTTTATATAGTGCTACTTGAGAGTCTGGTATGCCAAGCACGGCTCTGCCTATTTTGGTATCTATAACAGTATATTTAAACTTTTTCTCAGATGAGTTGTAGCTCAAAGAGACACCGTCACTATTGACTCTTACTGCAAAGCTGTTATCATCAGTAGCGGTTGAAACTACACCCCATCTCTGATTTGGATTCTCAAATAGTGACACATTAGAGCGCATTGTATGATACCCATTTTTTGATATCTGGATAAATTTTAAACCACTAATATTGCGCTTGTCATAAAAGCGTCCACAAGAGTCTGTAACCAACGAGCCTGACTGCTCAAGATCAGCAGATATATAGCTTACATCAACTCCAGATACTGGTTTGTACCCTCCAGGGATTGGAAGTGTTAAACACTCCTGCTCCACCTCATAGTTCTCATCACTTGCAACTGGCTCAAGTACAATACCGTTGATATTGCCCTTTAGTGGATACTTTGTTGTTGAGCTTGTCTCACATCCGCTCAGCAACAAAAGTGCTACTACCGAACTAGATACTATTTTTGTTAGATTCATTCTCTACCCTTATCTTACGTTTATATACTCTTTGTCTGTATTATAGCAACTAAGGCTTATAACTTCTTAAGATATTGTATTAAAACTATCAAAAACTAACTTTTTGTCCAATTTACTACCCTATTCCCACTCATCTAACTCTCTTTTGGTGTGTTTATCTTTTTTGTAGCGACGCGCGTTGATGCTTTTTTCTAACTGGTTGGCACTATATAGCAGATCATCTTTGATCTTCTGTATGTCATCTTCTCCTGATGCATAACGCTGCATTTTATGTACCAATTTTTCAAGCTGATTGTAGTTATCTTGATAGAGGTTGATTGCAGAGACTCTATCTAGATAGCGGTTACCATTGACTATCTTTTTCCTATATGCAGATATATCAAGCTGATCACTTCTGCTAAGATATGAGATTACACTGTTGTAAAATCTCTCAAGAGCTCGTATATACCTAAGTCTTTGTGTCTCTTCTAATCTTTTTTTGCTCACTTTTGCCATTGTTACGCCTGTTTATGATTTACTGATACAATTATAACAGTAAACTCTAAAGGAAACAGAATGATAAAAGGACTTTTAACGCTACTATTAACTCTTAGTGCCGCACTGTATGCAGAGGTGAGCAATATCACAACAGATGCAGAGTTTGTAGCTAAAAAAATACCGATAGTAGACATAAGAACAGCACCAGAATGGCGTGATACAGGGGTTTTAAAAGATGCCATCCTTATCACTTTTTTTGATGAAAATCGCAACTATGATATCGATAAATTTGTTAAAGAGCTAAATAGCGAGCTCAACACTAGTAAGGAGTTTGCGCTCATATGTAGATCAGGCGCACGCTCTGCGCTTGTAGCTAAGATGCTCTCTCAAAAGTACAACTACAATGTTATAAACTTAGTAGGCGGCATGAGACATGTAGCCACAACAGATCTACAGACTAAAAGCTACAAATAGACACTCCAAGCTCTCAAGTCTCATTTATATCTTTCACAACCGAGCGGTTGTGATCTATAAACACCTCTATCTCATTGATACTCTCTATATTGATAATTAGGTTTAAACTTAAGAAGTTTAGTTTAAAAGCTACAGGACGACCTTTTGTGCTAAAATGCTAGTAGAGTCTAAATCATACTGCTTGTCTACTATAGCACTCTGTATATCACTACTGCTATGTATTTTAGAGTCATATAGTGCAACTATCACCTCATCGTCTTCTTTGAGAAATCTACTCTCACCAT
>Ga0256834_1000349_pt1 | contig 33891 bp, 30 predicted proteins | sample 4281140metaG_FD_190536 | JGI IMG/M metagenome (GOLD analysis project Ga0256834, IMG submission 190536) | Hydrothermal vent microbial communities from East Pacific Rise, Pacific Ocean - 4281-140 | ecosystem: Environmental > Aquatic > Marine > Hydrothermal vents | place: Pacific Ocean: East...
CAAAGGCTGTATTTAAGCTGTTGTGGAAAAAAGTACAAGATAGAGATGAGATTTTTGCTTTTGTAAAGAATCTATCAAAAGATGGAACATATTATTGGGTATTTGCAAATGTTACTGCTTCAATTGATAAAGTTGGGAATATCATCGGCTACTACTCTGTACGAATCAAACCAAATGATGAAGCTATTAAAACTATATCAACTCTTTATAAAGAGATGATAGGAATTGAACAAAGAAGTGGAGTAAATGAATCACTAAAATTTTTAAATAGAAGATTAGAAGATAAAGGAGTGAGTTATGATGAGTTTATTATCTCGTTACAAGGATAAAGCACCAAAAACAAAATCATCATCTTTAGCTGATGAGATAAAAAATGTAGCAAAAAATGCATCTGAGGGGGATTTAGAATCAAGAATCACTCATATAGACTCAAACGATCCTTTGGCTGAAGCTGCTTGGTATATAAACAATATGTTAGACCAAGTTGAAGCAACATTAAGAGGTTCAGTTTTAGCAATCGATAGTGCAAGTCAGGGAAAAAATCATAGAAAAGTTTTTGATGATGGTCTTAAAGGGTTATTTAAGTACAACACTAAACTTATAGCAACTGGAGTTGAAGCTATTATAGAAAATAACAAAAGTAAATTGCGTTCTGATCTTGCAATAGAGTTTGAAGAGATAAGCGGTGGATTAAAGAGTGGTGTATCGATACTTCAAGAGAATATAAATAATTCTCTTGCAAATGTTGCTGATATTAGTAACATCGCAGAAGATACAGCAAAAGCTTCAAATGAAAGTTTAAGTGCCACTCAAGCACTATCTACTGATATAAATCATTTAATAGAGTTAATCTCTGGTATTACAGATAGCATTGACTCTCTAACTGATAGGTCAAATGAGATAAGTTCGGTTGTTGAACTTATAAAAGATATAGCAGACCAAACAAATCTTTTAGCACTAAATGCAGCAATTGAAGCAGCAAGAGCTGGTGAACACGGTAGAGGTTTTGCCGTGGTTGCTGATGAAGTAAGACAATTAGCCGAGAGGACACAAAAAGCAACTTCAGAGATTTCTACAACTATCCAAACACTTCAACAAGAGGCAAATGAGATGCAGACAAACTCACACGAGATTAGTGAGATAACAACACAATCTGAAGAAAAAATTGGTGTTTTTCAAGGCTCTCTAAATAAACTGAATGAGGATGCAAATCAGACTGCTAGATTATCTAAAAAAGTAGAGTACCAAAGTCTTGTAATTTTTGATAAAATTCAACATATTTTATTTAAAGCAGATGCTTATGAGAGAGTTTTAAACGATGATAGGGATAGTTCCTCTATGATTACTTCTAGAGATTGTAGAGTTGGAGAGTGGTATCCAACTGAAGGTAAAAAAATATTTGGAAAAACAAAAAGCTTCTTAAAAATGTTCGATCCTCACGAAAATCTACACAAAATGGCAGAAATCAATGTAAAAAAAGTAGCCTCACAAGGTCTTAGTCCAGATATAGCATCTGAGTTGATAGAAAATTTTAGAGATATGGAAGCATCTTGTACAAAATTCTTTGATATTCTTGACGATATAGCAAGGGAAAAAGTGGTGTTAGAAGCTGAAAATGCATAAAGTTGTGGTGAGAGCACCACAACCTCTACATTAAATCTCTTTAGCTACTTTAACCCAACTAGAAAGTGCTTCCAATGATGGCACTTGTGGAACAATAGGAGTTTTTTTGTTAAACTGCACCATATCACTATGAAGTGAAGTTGCATTTACGGTTGATAATTCTTCAACAGAACTTATACCTACTGTTTGCATAAGTTCTGCAAATTGTCCTCCGACACCTGGAAGTTTCATAAGATCTGCCATACTTGCCCATGCTCTTAATGCATCTGCATCTACTTTCATCTCTTTGGCAGCTTTAGAGACATTGTCCTCATCTCTTAAAAATGCTAAAACCATATCACATGTTGTATTTACACCAATTTTTCTTAATTTTTTTCCATATGCTGGTCCAATACCCTCAATCTCTTCAACTTCATAACACTCATCCATATCTTCAACGCTACCATGGAGTTTTTGTTCTGCTTGTTTTATATCACTGTTTGCCGTTTCTAAATTAGCTGCCAACGATTCTTTTTCAAGCTCTGCATCTTGGAGTTTTGAATCATAATCACTCATAGAAGTTTGCATCTTGCCTTCCCATTCAGAGTTTGTTGAATCTATATTCGCTCTTAATGATTTTTTTTCAAACTCTGCATCTTGGAGTTTTGAATCATAATCACTCATAGAAGCTTGCATTCTGTCTTCCCATTGAGTTTCTGACTCAAGAAATTTTGCATTCCAAGCTTCATCATTTGCTTGAATTTTATCATCACATCCACCTCTAAGAAGCCATCCTATGATAGCTCCTATCAATCCTGCTATCAACAGGCATATTAAAATTTGTACTAATAAGTAACTCATTATTTAACTCCTTCAACATTAAATTCTATTCTTCTATTTTTTGCTCTTCCTGCTTCTATATTATTGTCAGCTACTGGCTTACTCTCTCCAAGTCCAACCGATTTAAGACTCTTTACTGATACACCTTTGCTAACAAGGTAAGATTTTACTGCATTTGCTCTTTTAGCACTTAAAGCTTTGTTGTACTTTGCACTTCCTATTGAGTCAGTATGTCCTGAGATTGTTATAATATCTTTTGAACATTTCTTTGCAACATCTGCCAATGTATCTAAAAGTTTATAACTCTCTTTTTTGACATCTGCTTTATTATACTCAAAATGAATCTTATCTTTTGATAATATATCTTTAAATTGTTGCTGGCATGAGACTGCTACTGGTGCTTTTGCAGGTTCTGGCTTTGGCTCTGGTGCTTCTATATCATAAGAACCTTCATAACTGCTATACAAATTATCTGTTAAACTTTTAAGCAGTGGCTCTTTTTGCTCAATACTACTTACAAACCCCTTAAAAATAAAGCTTGCATCAGAGATTTTAAATCTACCATAATCAACAATTTCCAACTTATCAATACCAAGTTTTGCACTCTCTAGCCACATATCTGGAGCACCTTTAATCTCTTTTAATTCATCAATTATATTTGAATCTCCAAACAGTATCTCAGCTTGTGATATTAACTCTTTATGAACTTCGGCATTTGGCACATATCCACTAAGTTTTACCTTACCATCTTCACTTTTTACAACATTTAATTCATATGGCGAAGGAACAACAATGGCAGGTTTTTGTTTAACTACAACAATTGGAGCTTTTACCACTGGCTTTGAAACTACTAGTTGGTTATCAACAGATTCAACACCATCAATACCTAAAGCAACTCTTTGTGCCTCTTCTTTTAATGCCTCATTTGGAGCACTCCCTGTAAGAGTCATAACTCTGGTCATCTCTAATGCTTCACCTTTTAGATTAACATTAACCCAATCCATCTGCTTAGTTGCATATGCACTGGTTGCTTTTGAAACCAAGTCATCTTTTACCGCATCCGCTTTATCCATAAAGCAGAAGTAAGATAAAACCCCTATGAGTATTGCACCTAAAAGCAATAACATCATTTGTCTCATGTACATCCTTTATATAATTGTAAATTTTAGTCAAAAAAATAGACTAATTAAAGTCTATTGTATTATATAAATTCTTATGAAAAGTAAAAAAAAATTGATATTTTACAGATAATTCTAGCTTTTATATTAAAGGGTGTCTCTAAACAAACAATTTACATAGTTTGTGTATAATCCTGTTTCTTTATAATTATACAAGGAAACACAGATATGAAAAAAAGTTTATTACTTATTCTAATGATTTTTAATCTTTCACTTTTTGCATTTGAGCAAAGTGGTTTTTTAACAGTTGATGAAGCGTTTAAAGTAGATGCGACCCAAGATAACCAAAAAGTAACTGTAAATATAGAGCTAGGTGAACAAATCTATCTATATGCTGATAAGTTAAAATTTACAATAACAAAACCAAAAGAGTTAAGTATCGGTGAATTTTTGAAACTACCAACCCCCAAACAACATGACGATTATATGGTCTTTCAAGATAAAAATATAGATATTGACATCCCTCTATCTCTTATAAAAGAGAAGGTAGGAGAAGGTGCTTTTACTCTAAAAATAAATTATCAAGGCTGCACTGAAAAAGGTCTTTGTTATCAACCTCTTAACAAAAGTTTTGATTTTCATACTTCAAATGCTGTATCAAAAAGAGCAAGTTGGAAGAGTGAAGCCGAACCTAAAAGTGAAACAAACACCGCCACACAAGTTGTACAATCAGAAGAAGATCAAATTATTAATACACTTAAAAGTGGTTCAATGTTTACAATTTTAGCTATATTTTTTGGCTTTGGACTTCTTTTATCACTCACTCCTTGCATCTTCCCGATGATTCCAATTTTATCATCAATCATTGTTTCAGAATCTGGAGATGGAAAAGATAAAATGAGTGCAAAAAGAGGACTTTTTCTCTCAGCTGTTTATGTATTTTCTATGTCCGTGGCTTATGCCTTTGCAGGGGTTTTAGCAGGGCTGTTTGGAGCAAATATCCAAACAGCTATGCAAAATCCTTGGGTCATCTCAACATTTGCACTTGTTTTTATTGCATTGGCATTTTCAATGTTTGGATATTATGAGATAAAACTTCCTTCAAAACTACAAAGCAAGATAAACAAAACTTCAGATAAAGCAAAAGGAAACGGTGGACTTGTAGGCGTTGCTATAATGGGATTTTTATCAGCTCTAATAGTTGGTCCTTGTGTAGCTCCAGCTCTCGCTGGTGCTTTAGTTTATATCGGTCAAACAGGAGATGCACTTCTAGGTGGTGCAGCTTTGTTTGTAATGAGTCTTGGTATGGGAGCACCTCTTTTGGCTATTGGAGCTGGAGCAGGTAAGTTTATGCCTAAGCCTGGTGGCTGGATGACACTTGTTTCTCAAATTTTTGGTGTTGTTATGCTTGGTATCGCTATCTGGTTACTTTCACGGATATTACCAGGGGAAATTATACTATTTTTATGGGCTCTATTTTTTATTGCAAGTGGAGTTTATGCAGGTGCATTTGATAGTGTTAAAGAGAATACTAAACAAGTTATGAAGATGATAAAAGTTATTGCAATTACCTCTGTTATGATTGGTGCTATTATGCTAATTGGTGCATTTTCAGGAGCAACTGATCCACTAAAACCTTTTGCTAAATTTGGCGGTGGAGCGATGGCTATATCAAATGTTCAAACGAACAGTTTTAAAAAAGTAAAAACTATAAAAGAGTTAGAGTATGAAGTAAAAAATAGTGATAAACCTATCATGATAAAATTTACAGCTGATTGGTGTGTGATTTGTAAAGAGCTTGAAGAGATTACTTTTGTAGATCCAAAAGTTGCAAAATTGATGTCAGAGTTTAAACTTTTAAAAATAGATATGACTAAAAATAGTGATGACGATAAAGCACTTTTGAAAAAATTTGATGCAGTTGGACCTCCAACAATTATATTTTACGACAAAGATGCAAATGAACTTAAAAACTTTAAAACGATAGGTTTTAAATCACCTGAAGTTTTTTCAAAAACTTTAGAAAATGTATTAGGAAGATAGATGTTACTTACAATTGGAGCGATATTTTTTATCTATATTTTAACCAAAGTATATATTTCGGTTATGGAAATTGGATATGTATCGGATGAGAAAAAGAACAAAGCGGTTATCTTAACACCGTCAAACTATATAAAAGCAGCAGAGTATAAAGTATCTAGCCAAAGGATGGATATAGTAAGCTCACTGATTGAGTATTTAATCTTTATCTTTTGGGTTGGTTTTGGATTAAAATGGCTTGAGGGTATGATACAGATAGACGACATTGCTATGAAATCTGTTGTTTTTATCCTTGCCTTTGGGGTAATTGGATTTTTCTTTTCACTTCCATTTAGTCTTTATCAAACTTTTGTTTTAGATAAAAAATATGGTTTTTCAAATATGGATGCAAAACTATATATCATCGACACTCTAAAATCTGCCCTGATATTTGTAGTGGTGGCAAGCCTTTTAACTTGGCTAATTTCGAAGATAATTATAAACATCGATAGCTGGTGGCTTTGGGGATTTGGTTTGATATTTGGAATCATGATTATCATAAATGTCATCTACCCTACTCTTATAGCTCCTATATTTAATAAATTTACTCTTTTAGAAAATGCAGAACTTAAAGAGTCAATTGAAAAACTACTCTCTTCAGTTGGACTAAAAACTGAGGGAGTTTTTACAATAGATGCAAGTAAAAGAGACAATAGACTAAATGCCTATTTTGGTGGACTTGGAAAATCAAAAAGAGTTGTTTTATATGACACATTAATAGAAAAATTAAGCAAAAATGAACTTTTAGCAGTTTTAGGACATGAGCTTGGACACTTCAAGAATAGAGATATAATCAAAAATATAGCCACAGTAGGTACTCTTCTTTTTATCATGTTTTTGATATTTGGAAACTTGCCACAAATGCTTTTTGATGCGATAGGAGTTGAAAAAGAGCCCTACTCTATTATTGCTATGTTTTTGATATTTTCACCAATTCTTTCGCTATTTTTTATGCCTCTATTTGGGATGATGAGCAGACACAATGAATATAATGCTGATAAGTTTGGTGCAGAGTGTGAAAGCAAAGAAGAGTTAGCATCTGCACTGATAAAGTTAGCAAATGAAAATAAAAGCTTTCCAAAATCTCATCCACTATTTATATTTTTCTACCATTCGCATCCACCACTTGTAGAGAGACTAAAGAGACTTGGTGTAAAGATAGATGATTAAAGAAGCTTTAAAAAAAGCATCTTTAATCCTTAAAAGTCCAAAAGAGGCTTCTATTCTCTTGCAGTATCACTTAGGATGTGACCAAGTTTATCTACTTCTAAATGAAGATAAAAAGTTAAAAGAGCTAGAGATTTATGAAAAACTAGTTCAAAGACGACTAAAAAATGAACCCATAGAGTACATCACAAATGAGGTCAGTTTCTACTCAAGAATCTTTTTTATAAAAGAAGGAGCTTTAATTCCTCGTCCTGAAACGGAGATTTTAGTAGATTTAGCAGTAAATATTTTGAAAAAGAACAAGGCTTTTAATATCGCCGAAATAGGTACAGGAAGCGGTATTATCTCTATAATGTTAGCAATTTTGATAGATGATATAAAAATCACTGCTACTGATATCTCAAAAGAGGCATTAGAGATTGCTATGATAAATGCTTATAAATTTGGAGTAGAGAAAAAAATAGAGTTTATCCACACCTCGTATCTTGATGGTATTTATGACAAATTTGATATGATTATCTCAAATCCACCTTATATTGCAAACGATTTCAACTTAGAAAAGAGTCTCGATTTTGAGCCAAAAAATGCTCTCTTTGGTGGGGAAAAAGGAGATGAAATACTTAAAAATATCATCGATATTTGGATAAATTCAGACGCGTCTTATCTTTTGTGTGAGATAGGATATGATCAAAAAGAGCCATTAACTAATTTTCTTATAGAAAAAAATATTAAAGAGTTCTCTTTTTATAAAGATTTATCATCGCTTAATCGTGGATTTATAGTTCAAAGGTAGAGATTTGGAAAATATTATAGAGTTTAATGATGTACATAAATATTTTGGCGAAAAAAAAGTTTTAAAAGGTTTAGATTTTGCCATAAAAGAGGGAAATGTCTGTGTTATTATGGGGCCTTCTGGTACGGGTAAATCAACTGTGATAAAACTTATGGTAGGACTCTTAAAACCTACAAGTGGAAAAGTGATAGTTGAAGGAGTAGAAGTTGCAAAAACTGATGAGAAAGAGCTTCTATCACTTCGCCAAAAGATAGGTTTCGCTTTTCAATTTGGAGCCTTATTTGATAGTATGACCATAGAAGAAAATATCTCATTTCCACTTCAAGAACATAGCAATTTAACCAAAGAAGAGATAAAAGAGGAGGTAAAAAAATCATTATTTATGGTTGGTTTAATTCCAAATGAAGTGATGAAAAGCTTTCCCCATCAACTAAGTGGAGGGATGCAAAAAAGAGCAGCAATTGCAAGAACTATAATCTTAAAACCTGATATAATTCTTTATGATGAACCAACCTCAGGACTTGACCCAATCGCAAGTGACCTCATAAGCAGGCTCATTGTAAAACTGCAAAAAGAGTTAGGAACTACCTCTGTTGTGATAAGTCATGATATAAATGAGAGTTTTAAAATCGCAGATCAGATGATTATGCTCTATGATGGAAAAGTATTGGCCAATCAAAAACCTGATTTTTTTAAAACTACAGATAATCCTATTATTAGACAATTTATAGATGGGATAAGTGAAATGTAAGGCTTTTAAGCCTCACACTTACTCAACTGCTCTTGGGCTCTCTCAATAAAAGAGTCTGGTGTATCATTATTTTGATGGATTGAGATGCCATAATTCAACTCTACTTTCATATTTACAAATGTTCTAGCTTCAACTATACTCTTTACCAAATGTGCAATCTTTTGGGATGATTCAAGTGAACACTCAGGAAGCAAAATTATAAATTCATCTTCACTCCATTTTGCTATCACATCATGTTCTCTTACCTCATATTTTATACACTCAAGAAGTTTATCTGTACCCTCTTTGATAAAAAATGCGTCATCTTTTTCCCAATCCATTTTAAAAAGAATTACTGCTAAATTTTTTTCATTATTCCTATCGTTATGGATATCAGAATTTGCAAAAGCATTTAACTTCTCTTTGGTGTATTTACTTAAAAAATCATCAAATGAAACCTGATCTCTTAATTTATCAGATCTTAAAAGTGCTTTTAAGAAAAACATTTTCTTTCCTACCATTATCTTTGCCTGCCTTTAATTATATTCAAGTACATTAAGTCTATTTATGCACTTAAAAGCATATCGGGTTTAAAAAAATTTTTGTTAATTTTTTTTAAACATTTAGGTAAAACTCAACAATAGTGTTACTTATCGAACACTTGGTAAATTTAATTTAATTTAATCTACAATATATTGTTTTAATCATAAAGAATTATCAATATTCTTAATAGTACAAATTTTTTGATTAGTTTCTCTTAAAACTATCTAATGAAATACAATTTTTAACCGATATTGTAAAGGTAGGCTAGTGGCACTTGTTTTAAACTCCTCCTCTTTTTGGTGCTACTAGTTTCTACCTATGTTCTAACGCCTTAACTAAATCCTCTTTTGTATCAATTCCAAAACTTTTACTCTCTACCTTTACCATTGCTATACTCTTTCTATGATAGATTGCTCTTAATTGCTCTAATTTTTCTATATCTTCAAGAGTTGCACTTGGTAAAAGACAAAACTCTGAAAGAGATTTTTTTGTAAACCCATAAATCCCAAGATGCCCAAAATAACCATTATGCTCTTCTCTATCATAAGGAATTTTACTTCTTGAAAAATATATTGCATACTCTTTTGAGTCCATAATTACTTTAACATGGTTTGGATCATTTGCAAATGAAGGGTCAATCTCTTTATAACAACTAACCATCATAATATTTTCTCTCATCTGTTTTGCTTTTACAACTCTTTGATATACACTTTGTACAACTTCAGGCTCTATAAAAGGTTCATCTGCTTGTACATTTATGACAATTTCATCATCATCTATACCTAAAATATCTACCGCTTCATTTATCCTATCTGTTCCACTTTTATGATTTTCAGAGGTCATTACAGCTTTAAACCCATACTTTGAAGCTACATCAATTACCTCTTTTGAATCTGTAGCTATAGCAACTTCATCGATACCACTAACACGATTTGCTGTGGCTATTACCATAGGTACTCCATCTATATCTGCTAACACTTTATTTGGAAATCTACTAGATGCAACTCTTGCTGGAATAATTATCATGACAGCCCTTTTTTTGTAAGATGATAACAAAAAAGGTCTTTTTTGTTCTTATATCAAGAGGAGAGTGGATATCTCTTTAACAGTGATTCGCACTTTTTATATAATTTTATATCAAAATTCAACCCCAAAGGTGAACTTTTAGATATAGGTTCAGGATGTGGAATTTTAGGACTTTTAACAAAGAGAGATTTTCCTATATCTTTAACACAAATTGATATACAAGAACATAATGTTTTTTTAAGTAGCAAAAATGCTCAAGTAAATAACCTTACATCTAGCACTGTAAAAGGCAACTTTTTAACATATAATTTTGACAATCAATTTGATTTTATCATCTCAAATCCACCATATTATCACGATGGAGTAAGTAAATCAAAAAATGAAGCTTTGCATCTAAGCAGGTATAACATGCATCTGCCACTAGATGCATTTGTAAAAAAAGTAAGTAAAATTTTAAAAAATAGAGGGCATTTTATATTTTGTTATGACGCAGGTATGATTTGTGAACTTATGACAAATTTAAAAGAGGTTAAAATGCAGGTTGAAGATTTACAATTTGTTTATGGCACAAGCAAAAAGAGTTCATCTTTAGTTTTAGTCCATACTAGAAAAAATTCAAAGTCAAAAACAAAAGTATATCCACCACTTATCAATATGGAAAAAGATGAACCAACCAAAGAGGTAAAATCTATTTATCAAAAAACAAGGACATATAGTATAAAATGCAAGGTGTTATAACAAAAGAAGGGTTTAACTTTGGCTTTGACCCTTTTAAATGTTCTTCATGTGAGGGAAATTGTTGCATAGGGGAGAGTGGCTATATTTGGTGTACTCCTAAAGAGATTGATGATATGAGTCAGTTTTTAGGAGAAAAAAGAGGAGAATTCACTCTTAAATATACTAAAAAAGTTGGCTATAAAATCTCTCTTTGTGAGATAGAATCAAAAGGGAATTTTAGCTGTATCTTTTTTGATTTAGATAAAAAGGCATGCCAAATTTATCCAGTTCGCCCAAAACAGTGTCGTACATTTCCATTTTGGAAACATTTTAATGAAAATATAAAAGAGGTAGTAAAAGAGTGTCCAGGTATTATTATTTAATTCTTTTGTCAGTTTCATTTTTAATTTTAGGCTGTAGTTCTAAAAGTGAATATGTACCAGTAAATAGCATAAAGATTTTAGACTCAAATTTAACATCCAAATTCCCACAAGAAGATACTCTAGCTCTTCTAGCCCTAGATGCAAGTGGTCGGGCAGATTTTAAACAAAGTATGAACTATTATACGAAGCTATATAACCAAACACACAAAGTTTTTTATGCTAAAGAGGCTATAAAAGATGCTGTAATAGTTAAAGATTATGATAGTGTTAAACTACTTTTAGAAAAAATTGCTTCACAAAAACATGATGACCCTATTTTAAATGGATATCTTATAGCATATTATATAGATAAGCAGATGTTTGAAAAAGCTAAATCATTGACAGATTCACTACTAAAAGATAAAAGAGATGCAAAAAACTTAGAACTCGCTGGTTTGGTTTATCAGGGATTAGGTGAAAATAAAAGAGCATTAGCCCTTTATGAAGAGTCTTATAAGCTAGATAGCAATGAGTATGCGATTATAAAAATGGCTACTCTTCTTTTTACAAAAATGAATCAACAAACAAAAGCAACAAGACTACTTGAAACTCATTCAACACTAAAAGGGTGTAGCGAGAATATTTGTGGAACATTGATACAGTTTTATTATCAAACTAACGACATAAAAGGTATCGAAGGAGTACTTAAAAAACTCTACTTCAAAACAAAAAATCCTCAATTTGCAGGAGAGCTTATACAGCTATACGCAAAAGAGAAAAATTATAGTGAAGCTATAGCATTTTTACAAAAAACTAAGCTTGATGATTCTATACTTTTAGATATATATACAGCAAAAAAGGATTATAAAAATGCTCTTAAGCTTTCAAAAAAGTTATACAAAGAGAGTGAAAATCCAATTTATCTTGCAAAATGGGCAGTTTTAGAGTATGAAACAAATAATAAAAAAGACTCTAAAAAACTACTTAAAAGTGTCACAGAAAAATTTGAACAAGTGATAGAGATACTAAAAGACCCACTATATTATAACTATTATGGATATCTATTAATTGATAAAAATATTGATGTTGATAGGGGAATAGAGCTTGTAAAAAAAGCATTAGCAGTTGAGCCAACTTCACACTACTATATAGATTCACTTGCTTGGGGACTATATAAAAAAGGAGAGTGCAAAGAGGCACTTAAACTTTTAGAGCCTATTTCAAAAGAGAGTGATGAAGAGGAGATTTTACAGCATGTTAAAGATATTAAAAAATGTATTGAGGGAAAAAAATAGATGATACTTGATGATATCATAAGAAAAACCAAAGAAGATCTGAAAAAAAGAGAAAAAGAGATGCCTTTTGATTGGCTTGGACGCTCTTTAGCTTACAATGCTTATGCTCCAAGAGATGTCAAACCTTTTTTAACAGCAACAAAAGAGGATCCATATAGAATTATAGCTGAAGTTAAAAAAGCTAGTCCTAGCAAGGGAGTTATAAGAGAGGATTTTGACCCACTTGTAATCGCTCAAGAGTATGCAAGAGCAGGAGCAAATGCTATATCAGTTTTAACAGAACCTCACTTTTTTCAAGGTGATTTGGAGTATTTGACTGGAATTAGGCGATATGTCCCTACTCCACTTTTGAGAAAAGATTTTATAATCGATAGATATCAAGTTCTTGAAGCGGCTGTTTATGGAGCTGATTTTGTTTTACTCATAGCTACAGCTTTAAGTAAAGATAAACTAAAAGAGCTTTTAAACTTTACTTGGAGTCTTGGACTAGATGCACTTGTGGAGATTCATGATAAAACTGATCTTAAAAAAGCCATCTTTGCAGGAGCGGATATCATAGGAATAAACCATAGAAATCTTGAAACATTCCAGATGGATTTAACTCTTAGCCAAAAGCTTATTCCTCTTATTCCAAACGGAAAAATTATAGTTGCTGAGAGCGGTATAAACGATAAAGAGACTATTGTAAATTTAAGTAAAATTGGTGTAGATGCATTTTTAATAGGTGAGCATTTTATGAGAGAGGATGATATCTATAAAGCGGTGAGTGAATTTAGAAGTGTCTAAAACAGTCTGGGCAATAGAGTCTTTAACAGAGTTTTTTGCAAAATTAGCTGCTTTTTTTGTTTTAGCTCTTAGCTTTTTGGTTGTTTATGACTCTATCAATAGATATGTTTTTAGTGGAGGGTCAGTTGGACTTCAAGAGTTAGAGTGGCATATATTTGACATTATATTTTTACTTGGACTCTCTTATACATTAAAACATGATAAGCATGTAAGAGTCGATATATTTTATGCAAACTTTAGCCAAAAAACAAAAGCTATCGTAGATATTATCTCTTCACTTTTTTTAATTCTGCCATTTGTCATTATGATTATATATGTCAGTTTTGACTATGTAGCACTAAGCTTTGCACAAAATGAAATCTCCGCCGATCCTGGAGGATTATGTTGTCGATATGCCATAAAATCTATGATAATAGTAGGTTTTACTCTTTTAGGTCTTCAAGCGATTGCCCAATTATTAAAAAATATAGAAAAACTAAAGGATGCTTCTAAATGATTGGCATCTATATGTTTTTAACTGCTCTTGCTCTTCTTATGATAGGTTTTCCTGTAGCATTTGCTTTTGGAAGTGCTGCTGTTGTATTTGCATTTTTTACACCTGATGTTGGATTAGATATATTTAGACTTTTACCTTATCGCATCTATGGGATTATGCAAAACTTCACACTTATGGCAATTCCTCTTTTTATCTTTATGGGATTAATCCTTGAAAAAAGTAAAATTGCTGAAGCACTTCTTATAAATGTTGGAAAACTTTTTGGAAATATTCGTGGAGGATTAGCGATAAGTACAGTTTTAGTTGGTATGGTATTAGCGGCAAGTACAGGCATAGTAGGGGCTAGCGTTGTGATGATGGGAATTATCTCTCTTCCTATAATGATGCGATATGGTTATAGTAAATCATTAGCAAGTGGCACAATAGCAGCAAGTGGAACGCTAGGGCAAATCATACCTCCTTCAATAGTTCTTATCATCCTTGGAGATGTTATGAGTGTTAGTGTTGGAGATCTATTTCGTGCAGCTGTTGGTCCTGCTCTTGTTTTGGTAACTCTTTATATACTTTATATTCTATTTATCTCATACAAATATCCACATATTGCACCTGCTATAACAGATGCAAATGAAGATAGAAGAAGTGTCATAATTCAAGCAATAAAATCAATCATCCCTCCACTATTGTTGATAACTTTGGTACTTGGAACCATATTTACAGGAGTTGCCACTCCAACAGAGTCAGCTGCGTTTGGTGCTGTTGGGGCGATAGTGCTTAGTATCTTAAATGGCTCTTTTTCATTTGGAAAGATAAAAGATAGTAGCTTAGAGAGTGTAAAACTTACATCTATGATATTTATGATACTCATCGGTGCTACTGCATTTTCACTTGTTTTTAATGGAGTTGGTGCAGATGAGTTAATTTTAGAATTTTTTGAAGATGATATAGGCAGTAAATGGGCTTTTATAGCAATTGCTATGTTTGCTATCTTTATATTAGGGTTTTTTATCGATTTTCTTGAGATATCTTTTATTCTTATCCCTATACTGCTTCCTATCGTTGAGTTATATGATATAGATCCTATTTGGTTTGCTATTTTAGTAGCTATGAACTTACAAGCCTCTTTTTTAACTCCTCCATTTGGATTTGCCCTATTTTATCTAAAAGGTGCGGCTGGGTCTTTGGTAACTACTATGGATATATATAAAGGGGTTATACCTTTTATAGCTCTTCAACTTATAGCGCTATTTCTTATTATTGGATTTCCTGAAATTGTGGGATTATTTTTAGATTAAGAGCATCTCTAAAAATCCTTAATGTTACATACTGTAATCAAATAAAAATTTTCTTACCTTTTTACCAACTCCCCTTAATAATTTTCCTTTAATGACGATGATTATTGAAAGTATACAAGGGGATTACCATGTCAAAAAAGATAACAACATCTTTACTCTTAAGCTCACTACTATTTACAGGATGCATTGATTTATCAACTGAAGTATCTGATGATGTGACTAAAGAAGATAAGATAGCAAATCATTTTACAACTCCAAACAGTAAAATTATCACTGAAAACACAAAAACAATATTAACTGCTAGAGTTTCTGATACAAATCAAATTATCTACTCAATATCAGGTGGTGCAGATAGTAGTAAGTTTAATATAGATTCATCATCAGGAGTTTTATCATTTAAAACTAATCCTGATTTTGAAAACCCAACAGATGTAGAGGGAGACAATATCTATGAAGTAACAATCAAAGCAACTACTATTGACTTAAAAACAACAACTCAAGATATAACAATTACAGTAACAAATATTGCAGAAGTTGTACCTGTTTTAGAATCATTGAATGTAAGTGTTACACAAAATATTTCACTAGGAACTATAATAGGAAACTTAACAGTTACAAACAGTGGAGATAGTGATATCACTCTATTTACATTAAGTGGAGATAATAAAGATGATTTTGAGATAGATACACAAGGAGCAATTTCAGTAAAAAACCAATTAAATTATATCACAAAACCAACATATAATTTAACAACAACTGCAATAAATGAGGCAGGTCATAGCAATGAGGCAACTATTACAATCACTATATTAGAGCCAGATACTACTAGTCCAGTATTTACAAGTACAAACAGTAAAAATATAAGTGAAAACACTACCACAGTTCTAACAGCAACTGCAACAGATGCAAGTGAAATTACCTATTCATTATCAGATAGTGCAGATAGTAGCAAATTTGAACTAAACTCAACTTCAGGTATTCTTACTCTCAAAACTCCTGCTGATTTTGAAAATCCAGCAGATGCAAATAGTGATAATATCTATGAAGTTACACTTCAAGCAACAGATAGTTCACAAAATAGTACAAGCAAAGATGTAAATATAACTATAACTGATATTGCAGATATAGCACCAACAATAGAGCCATTTACAATAACTATAAAAGAGAATACTTTAGTAGGAAGCAAAATAGGAGATATAAATATCACAAATAGTGGAGATAGTGAAATAAATATATTTACATTGAGTGGAAATGATTTTGATATAAACTCTTCAGGTGCAATTTTAGTAAAAAATGCCCTATCATTTGCTTTGCAACCTCTCTATAATCTAACTGCATCTGCTACAAATAGTGCGGGAAGCAGCAATGAAGTTACTGTCACAATCAATATAGAAGAGGTTACAGATGTGATACCAAAAACTGGTCAAACTACCAGTAAACTAGACTTTGATGATGGTTATTACCAAAAAGGTCTTGATAGAACATTTACAAAAGTTGATGATATTGTAACTGATCCTACAAATCTTCAATGGCAAGATATTCCAGAGATTGATGGAACAAATAAAGATATAAACTATACTACTGCACTCTCTTACTGTACAAACTTAGATGGAGGTTGGAGAGTCCCAACAGTTAAAGAGCTTCTATACTTAACAGACAAAGGAAAAAACTATGGTGTATATGATGAAGCTTTTATAAACAGACAAACTGGAAACTCAGCATTTTATTGGTCATCTACTCAAAGTGCTTTTTATCCAGAAAGAAATTGGGGAGTTTGGTTTAGTGACGGTGCTACAGAACAACAAGATAAAGCAAATTTAGGTCAAATCAGATGTGTTCTTGGAACTAAAAAAGAGAGTACATTTACAAGAGATGAAATTTTTGAGATTGTAACAGACCATACTACAAACCTTATCTGGCAAGATGATGTAAGTGTAGCTATAAGTAGTGGTGAAAAAACTTGGGACGATGCTATAACTTTTTGTGAAAATTTAGATATTAACAGTAAAACTAATTGGAGAGTCCCAAATTTCAATGAACTGTACTCAATAGTAGATACAAGCAGAGAAAATCATGCAATAAACCCAGTTTTTCAAAATGTAAATAGTGTAGAATACTACTGGTCTTCTACTTTGGATAATTTAGATAATACTCAAGTATGGAATATTGGATTTAACAGAGGAAATATTAAACGACTACCTATAGGAACAACCTCTACAACAAGATATATAAGATGTGTACATTCAGCAGAGTAAATTAATATTTTGTGTCAATTCACACAAATTGACACAAAATAGAGAAATTTTTACTCTGCTTCTACTGCTGGAGCTTTTTTAGTTTTACACTTTTCACACATAACTTTTTTTCCATCAACTTCAGTACAACCTGAACATTTTTTCTTCTTTGAATCACACATGATTTTTTCTGAACTCTCTTTATGTTCTGTATGGCTTTTGTGATCTTTTTTATCAGCACAGCCACAGTTCCCACAAGCAAACGCAGTTGTTGCAGCAAATAGAGCAGTAACCATTGACGCAATTATAATTTTTTTCATATTATTCTCCTAAATTTTTTATTTTAAACATGAAATAGGATTTTATAAAAAAACTGTGTAGTCATTGTGTATACTCAATAGTAAGTGTAACATTATTATCAGGTTTAAGATATTTTATATTGATATCAACTTCACTTTTACTTCTTGATTTTAATGTAACTCTACTCTTATCAAAAGATATTGATTTTATCTCAGTCATTGGGTTTTTAAAGAGCCTAAGATAAAAATTATCTATAGAAGTAGTACCACTATTTTTTATATTTACTATTACTTTATTGTCATCTATAGAGTAATTTAAACCACAATTTTTATTTTCTCTGACCCTTTTTAAAATTGAACGACCATCAAGGGCTTTAAGGGTGGGATGCTTTGAAAGATACTTAAAGTAACTCTCAATTATCTCTATATTGCTACTATATGCAAAAAGATGAGTATGTACACTTAGTGTATATATACCATCTAACTCAGTAACAAACTCTGTCTCTTTTTGCATCTGTTTTAAAATCTGCTTTTTATTCCAATCTAAGTTTACCAGATAACTAAAATCATCAGTACCGTGGCGAGGAATCACTAAAAGATTTTGGTACTTTTTATCAAATTCGGGATAAAGATGCTGCTCATTTTTACCTAATATATATTTGAATCCTCCCTCTTGAAGATTTTGTAACATAAGCTCATCTAACTCTTCACGAGGAGGTCTAAATCCTTCAATTGGTTTAGATGCATACTTATCTAGTATTATTTTAGTATCGCTTGTCTCTTGTTTAACATATGATTCATTTGTATCTATAATCTTTTTATGCAGATGGCTATGTGAAGCAAACTCTACATAAGAGTTTCTAGATATCTCTTTAACCATATCTTTATGCTCACTATTTTGTGCCAAACTTGATACTATAAATGCAGTTACAGGTATATTATATCTTCGTGCAAGGTCACTAAATCTTTTAAAATTATCAAACTTATACTCTGTATCTTCTGAGATAAAAACTGCATTTTCTCTATCCATATAAGGGTACTTGCTAATTACAACTTTAGAAGATAGAAAGTTAATTATTGCATTTGCTATTTGCTTAAAATTATCAAGATTTTCTCCAGAATCATAAAAGATATAAGTAGGAAGAGAGATATAATACCATTTACCCTTACCGTAATATCCATGCCATGCTAAACCAGTTTCATCTTTTAAAAAATTATCTTTTTTATCTTTTGCTAAAGGTGGAGCTGTTTGATTATAGTTTGTTATAAAAAAATCAGGTTTCATCTCTTTTGGTGTCTTATAAATAGGTACTTTATCATAAACAGATGCACTTAATAATATACCACTGTTTTTATTATTTAACGGTGATAACAGTCGTTGTGTGAGAAAGATACCATCTTTAAACTCAATAAAGTTCTTATCCTCACTTAACTGTAATTTTGTGATTTCTGAAACAAAACTATCTCCACTATATTCACCATTTTCATCACTAAATCCAGAAGCAAAGTTGAAAAAAAGATTTCCACCATCTTTGAGAAATATTTTTATACTTTTCTTTGCATCCATACCTAAAGATACTGCATCTGGCACAAAAAGAATATCTTCTTTTTTAAGTGAACTAATCTCATCTTCTTGAAGATATTTAGTCTTATATCCTAGTGAAATAATAAATCGATTAAATAGTTGCAATTTTGAACTATACTCATTTGCATCTTGACCATTTTTTTGATTAACAAATGCAGTAGAGTATGATTTTAAAATATATATCGGCTTATCTAGTATAACAGGAGCAACAATATCTTGATCTTTTGGTTCAATTTGCCATATTTTAAAAAGAACAAATGACATAATAAAAAAGAGTATAGATAGTAACAACAGTAGCTTCAATGCATAGTTATCTTTTTTTGCTTCTATCACTGTATTCATAACAACTCCTTCTCTTCAAAGTAGAGATATTTTTCATACTCATCTTCTAACTCATTTTGATTAACTTTTCTTTTCTTTCTTATCGATTCTCGTAATTTATATAAATTGTAAGCCACTACACCAAAAACCATCGTTAGTACAGTAATCGCTACAACTACATAAGAGAGTATTTCTAACATATTCATATTCTTCCCTTTCTATCAAGTTTTCCCCAATCCATCTGAATATCAAAAAATTCTTCTATAGTTGCAAACACCTTAGCTATATTGATTATATTTACAAAAAATATTCTGTAATAGATTGAATAGAGTATTAGACTAAATTTCTCTTTTGTTATACTTATACAGTATAAAGTAGCCACAACATCAAGAATGGTAAAAATAATCCACCAATAAATAAGCATCTGGCTCTGTCCCGATATTATGGCTATATAAATAATAAAAATATTTGCTAATATTGACCCAATTGGCCAAATAATTGCTTCAAACAACATATACCAAAGCACCATACTCATTGAAAAATTTTGGTATAACTTAAAAAGTTTACTCTTATGTTTTAAAATTGATTGAAGTATTCCTCTAGTCCATCTATATCGCTGTTTCAAAAGATCCAAAAGTGACTCAGGGGCTTCTGTGTAAGAGATTGCATCTATCTCATAATCAATTTTATACCCCTTACCAATAAGAGCTAAAGTTAAGTCACAATCCTCAGCATAAGTATCATCTCTATAACCACCAACTTCTAAAATAGCCGATTTTCGAAACATACCGATTGGTCCTGGGATGATATTTACAAGCTTCAAATATGCCTGAGCATTTCTAACTAAATTTAACCCTTGGATATACTCTAATGCCTGAAGTTTTGTCCAAATATTATCTTGATTTGTCACATAAACAGAACCAGCAACCGCACCAACCTTAGGATCATCAAAATACTGCACCATTAACTCTATTGCATCTGTTGAGAGTTTAGAGTCAGCGTCTACTGCAAGTATCAACTCTCCTTTTGCATAGGCTATACCAAAATTAAGAGCATTTGCTTTTCCAGAATTTGGCTTTTTAAGTGTTGTTAACTGTACTTTGCCTTTTTTATACTCCATATTTTGGGCAATCAAGCTTGTATTATCACGACTTCCATCATCTACAACTATAATTTCATAATTTGTATAAGTTTGATTTTTTAAACTTTCTAAAGAGGAAATGATAACTTTCTCTTCATCAAAACAGGGAACAATAACTGAAACCATTCTCTCATGGGTTGAATCATAACTATTTTTATTAACATTTTTAGTAAGATTGAGCATAGAAAACAGTAAAAGAATAAAATAACGAGCAATAACTATAAGTGAAAATATCAAAATAAGAATTGTACCTGTTTGGACAAGTGAATTTTCATATCTGTAAAGATAGTCTAAATTATAGATACTTAAGAGGAATAGACCAAGAAGCAGTGATACAAAAAATATTAATTTAATCATATAGTTTTTAACTCTTCTTCAGAAAAAAATGATAAATCTTCACCCATTATAAATTTAAACTTCTCTGCATCATAAGTATATTGCAGACTTAGTCTTACATATTGATTTTTTAATCGTTTACAAATCAATGAGAGAGCTTGACTAGGAAGCATATCAACCAATAAAAAGACCAAACTCTTACCAATCTCATTATGGTAGACAATATCAAGCTCTCGGACACAATTTTCAATCAACTTTGGTTTTATAGATTTTTCACCCTCATACTCAATTACAACAATGCTAAAATATACCTGTTGTTCTAAAAAAGTACCAATGATCTCTTTAAATTTATCTTGATTTGAGTAGTAAGTTTTATTTGGTACTAAATCTATATTTTTAAAGATAGAAGTATAAAAATCTCTACCCAAGCTCTTTTCAATAGCATGAATATAAAAGAGTAAATTAAAATGTTTTTCAAAAATATATGAGATACCATTTTTTATTTTATCTCGTTTCCTAATTACAGCTTCTTCGCTTATAAATAAAAATATTGTCCTCAAATTATCATCTCTTATGATATTTAAAAGCTTATCTTTTAGAAGTATATCTTGCAGATTATAGATAAGTATATCAGCTTTTTGTACAAGTTTTATACTCTCTTGGTCTAATTTATCAACATGTTGAAAGTTTATAAATGTATCTTTTTTAAAGATATATTTGTGAAAATTTATAACTTCATCTTTATCAGAAAATAGTATTACATCTGAATTTTCTTTTTTATATCTTTGCATCTTAGTATAACATTTTCCATCAATATCTTTTTTTGCTACAAACTCTAAATCAACTTTTCTGTACAAAACTTCATTTATAATTTGTCCAAGATTAGTTTGACCACTAAGAGAGAAAAATAACTTTTTATGATAATAATTTGCCACCTCAATGATATCGCTTACAATCCGTTCAATATCTTTTTCACTGCACCCTTCAAAATATATATCAGCCCTATGAAAATATAAACTCGCAAAATTCTCTTTTTTTATAATTTTTTGCATCTCATTAATAAAAAATGTCTTACCATACATCTCATCCAATTGATTCCAAGAATCTTTTAAAAACATAAAACGGATAGTTTTATATATTTCATCAAATCCATCCATATTAAATTTCAAATTTTCAAACGAATCTTCAATAAATGAGGACTCTTTATGTGTAAAAAACAACATATCTCCAGATGCATACTCATTATGTAACTTCATTACTGATTCAATTAAACACTCATTTTCTTCTGATTTTAACAAAAAAATTTGGCTTTGATTTAATAAATTATTTTCCATATTTTAAACCTCCTCATTTTTACCAGTTATAGCCAAAGGTGGCATAACACGCATTTGCTCCATCAAGACTATAACCACTCTGATAATGGCGACAATCTATCCTAATATTAAAACTTTGAACAAAAGGAATCTGTGCGACTAATCCATAATTATATAAATAATCACTATTCTCAAATGAGTATCCCAGGCTCAAAATTCCTTGAATAAATCCCCTTTGACCAAAATATCTTTTTACCTTCATCTGCATAAAGTTACCATCAAAAAAACGAACAGGATGATAATCTGTATCTATTTTTGTGTTATATTCATAACTTCCCAAAAAATCTAAAGAGTTTTCAAAATTTTCATATATTGTTTTATATAAGGGAATATTAATCCAACTGAAAAAATAGATATTTTCATCATCAAATCTATTTACTTCTAAATATATTTCAGCTTGTTCTAGATTTGGTAAAAGTATCGCATCGTAAAAAGACAACTGCAAAGTACCCACGATGTTATCAATCATACTTGCTCTATTGTTAACAAATGCCCCATTAATATACTTAAATCCCAATCTCATATCATGTATTGAAATAACTTTTTTATATGACAATCCAATTATAGGATCACCAAATGATTCAAATTTATTCATACCTAGTGTTGCTCTTAAGTTTTGTAAATCGTAGTGTGCTAAAAAGCCAACACTTTTATATCTTTTTTCATCAGTTTTAAAAGTTGATTTTTTTACTTCAAGCGAAAGCTTACCCTCTCTTATCTCTGCAATATTATTAATCTTCACTCCATATGAGGAGTTTTTAATATAGTCATCTTCAAGCATATAGGCACTAAATGCAAGATAACTATTATCACTCTTTTTTAATAAAGATTTTGTAGATAAAATATCTTTTCTAATCATTTTTATATCTGGAAATACTCCCTCTTTTAAAAAGATTTTTTCCTTTCCCTCTGTAAGCATAATATCTTTATATTTTGTCGGTTTTTGCATAGGCTTGCTTACTTTTTTTAAAGCATTTTCAGTATGTTTTAGTAACTCTTCCCCCTCATCTGAATAATCTTGAAATTGAAGTTTCTCTTGCAATTTTAGAAGAATGGTTTTTGATTTATCCCATTTTTTCTCATCTTGTTGTCTCATCAGACTATTTGCATATCGATAAAGTGCAAGATTACCGATATCAGAATTTTTAGATGCAATCTTCTTGTAATGAGATTCTGACTCTCTATAAAGTTTCATCTTATCTAGTACAGATGCATACCTAAATCTAACCCTATAATCTTTAGAGTTTTTTAAAAGATATGCTTTATAATATGGTAACGATTTTTCTGCCTTGCCTTGGAAAAAATAGATTTCAGCAATCTCTTTAGCAGTGTTTAAATCTTTTGTTTTTTTATAATAAGTTTTATATCTCTTTAATGCTTTTTTATAATTCTTCTTTTTGTGATAATAGATTGCTTTTTGCAAAATTTTTATATCTTTTTTTTCATCTGCTATTTTTTGTTCTGCAAGAATATTTTTATAAAGTACCAAAATATCACTATTGTCTGTCTTATCAACAACTTCTTTTAAGACTGACAAACTCTGCTGTGTTTTTTGATTCCAGTACAAATTATTTGCTATAAAAAGTATCGATTCTTCATTTTGTGGATATTTTTTATTATAATCTAAAATCAGTGATAGTGATTTATCTATCTCTCCTGAATCTTTAAGTAGAAAAAAATACTCTTTTAGAGCCTCAAACGAACCACTCATTTGATAGTTTTTTTCTAATATAGCTCCTCTTTCTAAGATAAAATCTTTTCTCCTCTCTTGCGAGACTTTCGTCTTTAAATATCTCTCTTCTTCTAAATTATATGAAGAGTTTTCTATAGCATCTAATGCTTTGTCATACTCTTTTATATCAATATAACTGTTTATTGCATCTGTATCAATAGATAAGAGTGATGGGATATTGTTTTTTTTGAACAATTCATATATAGAGATAATATCTTCATATCTATTGTTCATATAAAGCTTACCAAAATAAGATGCTACTTCTTGAGAATTGGATAATTTTTGACTCTCTACCTTAATCCCGATATCTCGAAGTTTTTTAATATCTTTAGATAATGATAATGCATATTCATAATTTGCATCCAAGCCCAGCACTTCATCAATTAAATTTTGTGCTTTACTAAAATCACTATGACTTATATATGTACGAGCTAGTAAAACTCTTTGAGGAATATTTTCTGGATTATTTTTAATATCCTCTTTTAGAGAGTCAATGTCTATCTCAAGGGCATATAATGGAAGTACAGAAAGTAAAAGAATTATACTGAAAAAGAAACTGAACTTTTGTTTTTTCAAACCTCTATCGCTCCGCTAATAATTTAAATAATTTCATCTTTATTCTTTTATTTCTAATATTTTATCTTTTAGAGACAAAAATATATATAAGAAAAAGTAGTTACTTTTTTTAATTTTGATTACTTTTTGATAGAAATAGGAAAAAAACTATACTTTAAATAAAAAAAGTGACGATACTTAAGTAAAGGGAGATTTATGAACAATATAAAACAATTATTATTTTCTTTAACAGTGACAGCACTCATCTTTAGTGGTTGTGGCACAATAGTTGAAGATAGTGACAAAACAGATAGAATTATCATAGATGATGATTCAAATCCAAAATATAGCCAAAATCAAGAAGGGCTTATAATATATGCTCAAGATTTATCACCCTCTAGCTATAAACTTGAACAGTTAGATAATAATGATTTTAACAAACTAAACGATGAACAAAAACTACAAGTTGCTGATAAATTGTTAAGTACACTATTTTTTGGATACCCTTTAAAAACATTGGAAGATAAAATTGATTCTGGAAATTTTATAACAGATATACAAAGCTCTCTAAAAAGTGTAAAAAATGATACAGTAGAGTTAGAGAACTATATATCAAACAAAGAAAAATTTGATACAAGAAGTGGTGTTACTAAAATATTGACTAGATTTTATGCAATGAAAGAGTTAGATAGTCTTTTTTTAAAGAACTGGACAGCTTATATACTTTCTCAAACTATCATGTTCTCACCTGCTGTTGAATTAGATTCAGCCCAAGAACCAAATATAGACAGAGTTTATAATCGTCTTGTAAAATCATTAGCTGAAGAAAATACAATGCAGTATATGACATATATTCATATGATGAGCGATGATAATTGGAGAAGATTTAGAAGCCCTGAGGATAATGGAAGAGAGATGCTTGAGATATTTTTACTAGATATGGATGATACCCATGTGCCAATTGCAGCAAAAGCATTACAAAACTGGAGATTAGATAAAGCTAGTTATACACTTGTAGTTGGTCTTGATGACAATGCAAAACCATTAGAGCTATTTGGTACTACTATCTACAATGGAGAAGATTTTTATAGAGAACTTGCAAAATCTGACCAATTTACAAAAGGAGCAACAACAAGGCTTGTAGATTTTTTCTTTACAGATACAGATGCAGATAAGAAAGGTGAAATTATAGATAGCATTGTCTCAAGTACACCAAAAACTTGGCAAGATATTTTAATTCAAATTATATTTTCAAAAGAGTATCTAATCAATACCAGCCGTGCAAAAAGTGCAGAAGAGGCATTTTTTTCATTAACTAAGAAGATGGATTATAAACATAGAAGTAGTACATTTTATAATCTTAAAAATGCTCTAAATCTTATGAATCAAGCAAGTATGAAATATAAACTTGGAAAACTAAATCGTGTACCCTTAGATACACTTTCATTTGCTTATTACCATAAATTTATCAGAGACTCTATGCTTAGAGATAAATCAAACCCTGAGTATCTTGACGATTATACAACTTGGAGAAGGGATGGTTGGAGTGATAGTTTTATAGATTACAAGAATTTTAATTATGATACAAATAATGCAATTGCAAGTTTAAACTCTTTGATTGATTTTATTTTTAAAACTACTATATCAAGAGCCCCAACAACAGAAGAGTTACTCCTATTTCAAGAACATATGATTAGAGATTCCAATGGTAAAAAAGTATTTCATTATGCTTTTGATATGTTTAGAACATATGAAGATGATGCTCAAAAACAGAAGGAAACAAGAGCTTCATACAAAGCTAATATCGCTATTTTGATACTTGATTATATTTCAAGACTAGATACAATTTATATGCAAGAGAGGGTAAAATAGTTATGGAAAGAAGAAAATTTTTAAAATTATCGATAGCAGCGACAGTGGTTCTTCCTAGCATATCTTATGCAAAAAAAACAGATTTTAGTCAAATTCGTTTTTCAAATAACAACAATAATGCACAGACTATTATTCTGTTTTTATATGGCGGTGCTAGTCAATTGGCAGGTAATCTTTCAAATTATGAAGAGATTGAAGAAAAATCTCAAAATAGCTATAAAGGATATTTTACAGGTGGAAATAAAATTGTTAAAACTCAAAACAATTTTTGGGAAAAAGCAGGTGGTAGTCACCTTGAAGCGATGTTAGCTGATGGAGATTTAACAATATTTAGAACTTGTTATTCAAAACAGAGAGAAGAGAGCAACAATAAAGCCCATGGTGTTTGTGTCAGTGAAAATCAAAAAGGCTCATTTAATCAAGATAGTGCAGGAATGATTACCAATTTAGCACAAATTTTAGAGAGTAATGGTGTCATAGATAGTAACACAATCATGCCCTTTGTCACACTAGAGGGTGCATCTAGCTTTTTTGAACCAGGACAAATTCAGATACAAAGTTTTTTAAGACCTGTACAAATTGGTGATGATAACTCTAATCCTTTTAAAAGATATATTAGATCGTGGTTTAACTATACCCCTATGGAGAGAGAGATAGAAAACTACAACAATGCAGATAGTGGTTTTGACCCTGCACTTGATGCAAAGATAGATGCATTGGCACAAAAAATAAACAAACCAGGCAAGATAAAAGATGCATTTACAAAAAGAAAAAATTTAGAATCACTTGTTGAAAATATCAAAAGTCAAACTACACCAGATTTAGGTGAAAATGCCTATTCAAAAACTAAGTTTTCAAAAAAAATCGAAACAGCAGTTAAAGTACTAATAGAAAACCCTGATACAAAAGTTGTAACATTGGGAACAGAAGGACTTGGAGGATGGGATGATCATAGTCAATCTACAAAATATATACAAAGATCTGAAGATCTATTTAGGTCACTTAAATCTGCTATGGCTCATATCAAAGCAAAAGAGAAAGATGGCAATATAAATATAATAGTTTTTGGAGATTTTGGACGAAATGTAAACTTAAATAACTCAAACGGCTGGGATCATGGCAATTTACAAAACTTATATATTTTGGGTGGTAAAAACTATTTTACTCATCAAGGGATAGTAGGAGAAACTATCGTAACTGGTAGTGGAGAAAGTAATAGATTGTTTTTAAAACCAAAGATGGGAAGTTATGAATTTGAACCTTTAAGCATAGCAGCTACACTATATAAAATCTATGGAGTAGAAAACCCTGAACTACTAACAGAAGGATATGAGCCTATAAATATATAGACTACTTCCCCTTAGCCTTTTGTATGGAGTGGATATACTGATAATCAATCGGTATATCTTGGCTCTTAGGAAGAGATAGACTTAACTTCTCTATCACTTGATTAAAATCTTCAAAAAGATAGTTTGCCATACTTCCTGGAATCGGATTTATTTCGTTTAAGACAATTTTTCCATCAATCACAAAAAAGTCACAACGAATAAGAGCTCCTTCAAATAGAGTTCCGTAAATTTTTTTAAATGAGAGCTTGAGATTCTCTTCAAGATAAGAGTCTATCTCTGCCTCTTGTACTTTGGAGGTTCTTGAAAAATCAAGATATTTCTTATCAAAATCCAAAAATATCTCTTTTTTTGGCTCTTCTATGATAGAGAAGATAAATTCATCAGTTTTTGTACCCGCTAAATTATACTCACAAACCCCTTCTATAAAAGGTTCAACCAATACCTCATTATCAAACTCATATGCAACATCAAGTGCATACTCCAACTCACTCTCATCTCTAACAACACTAACACCAATAGAACTTCCAAGACAAAGAGGTTTTATGATTACTGGATAATCTAGACTTATTTTATATGCACCCTTTTTTAAAACTTCATAATCTACACTCTCAATTCCCAAAGATTTTGCATACAATTTTGTAAAAAGTTTATTAAAACTAATAACACTTGCATCTACACGAGGTCCAATAAAAGGGATATTAAAAAACTCAAATAAAGATGATAATTTTCCATCCTCCCCATCTCCACCATGAGAGAGATTTAGAGCGATATCAAACTCTATTTTTTTCTCACCTGTAAATTTTTTTTGATAAAAACCACCATTTTTTAGAGTTAGTTTTGGACTCTTTTTATAATCTCCTGAGCTAAATAATTTTGATTTTATCTCATCTGTAGAGATTAGATAAAACTCTCTATTTGCATCACAAAATATATATATTTTTTCACAAGATAGTACATCTTTCATAGCGATAGCACTAACTATACTTATCTCATGTTCATAGCTTAATGCCCCAAAAACAATAGCAATTTTCAATAATTATTCCTTAAGTTAATTTTTTCAAAGCCTCTTTGATAAGTTCGGCTGTCTCTTTTGATTTGCAACTACCCAAAACTTTTTGAATCTTATCTTTTTTAAAGCCTAAACTCTCTAACGCTAAAAGAGCATCTGTTTTTGCAAGGTTTGAATCATCACTCTCATTTAGAGTTAAATCAAAATCACCTAATTCTACCAAAATTCTCTTTGCACTTTTGGGACCAATTCCTGGAACCATTTTTATAGTATTGACATCACTTGACATCACAGCTTTTGAAAAAGCTTCAGGGGTAAATGTAGAACATATCGCTAATGCTGTACTAGGACCTACTCCATTTATCTTGATAACACGATCAAACATTAATTTTTCTAAGGAATCCACAAATCCATAAAGAGAGTGACTATCTTCTTTGATAATTTGTGTGGTATGCAGTGATACAAAATCAGTAGATATTTTAGCAGAGCTATTTAGTGAGATATAGACTAAGTATGTCAAACCATTTGAGAGTTTTAGGTGTAAAAAAGTTGGCTCTTTTTTTACAACCTCTCCTTCTATCGCAACTATCATATATGCTTGTCATCCTTTTCTATTTAGTGTAAACTCTCCCTCTTCTTGATTACCTTGTAAAGTTATCTCTCTTGCAATCTCTCCATCTTTTAAAAGATGAGATGCAGTAACTGGAGGATCTATAATCACAAATATGACTTCATTAAACTCTCTCCAAGCAGAATTATTAATAACCTTAGCTTCAAAGACAGAAGATTGAAGATTTTTTAAATTCTCTATCAGAGTCTCTTTCTCTATTTTAGCATCTTTTAACTCTTTTATTAATAGGTTATGCTCTTTTATCCTGTTTTGGTTCTCTTTCATCTTTAGAATCAACGAAGAGGGTGGATTTACACCTGTCTCTCTTAAATATTTTATACGCTCATATATATTTTGTGTAGTCTCTTTTTCATGATTTATTTTAATTTTTATCTGTTTTATCTTTTTTATAATTTGAGTAATATTTATACCAATATCAATAATATTTGACTCTAAATTTTCTACCTTCTCTTTAAAGCCTCTTTGTGCCTTTGAATCAATTATAAACTTATTACCTTCTCCTTCAACCTTTCCTAGCTCTATATGATTTGAAGCATTTACATTTACATTTGATAATACTGTATCGATATAAACCTCTTTTGCATATATCTCCCCACCTGAAGCTTTTTTGATATGTACGATATCACCAACAACCTTTCCACCATCAAGCAAATCAATTGTTATCTTTTCACCATCAACAAAACCTTTATGTAAATTAATAGTAACATCTCCCCCATGCAAAGAAGAGCTTTGATGTGTCTGACCACCAATCTCTATCACTTTTGCTTTTACTGTAGCTCCATTTCCGACATTGCCCCCTGCTCTTATCTCAGAGGTTTCGATATTTACTCCCGCACCTATTGCATCTGACATTGAGTCGTTGCACTCTATGTTTATCTTGATATCTTTATCATCACCTGTTTCTATTGAGCCTGTTGTTTTAAAACTCACTTCATCTACAACTAACTCATCTCGAATTTCAAACTCATGTTCTCTTACTTCATTTATAAAACCACTTCTTTTTGCGATATATTGAATTTTATCAGCCATATCTCTAGCCTCAATATCATCACTAACTTTTATTTGTGAACTCTCACTTGATAACTCTACCTCTTTTAATGGTAAAAACTCTCCTCTGCAATTTCGTCCTGCTTTACCCTCTTTTTGTTTTATAACTTCTATTATCACATCACCCTCTTTTGCAGTATGCATAAACCCTTTATCTGAGTGATCAACCTTGGCATTAACATCAATTTTTTTAGTTTTATAGCTATAAATGATAGAACCTGGAGTATTTTTTTGCATCTCATAAGCTTTGGATATTGTAAATGTGATATTTTCTTCAATTTTCTTATTTACTCTGATAGAAGAGACTATCTTTTTAATCTCGGCATTCACTCCATCATCAAAACATCCCAAAAGAATCCCTTGTTTTGCTTTTTTTCTATCAAGTTCAGCAATAATTTCAGCTTCAAGTCCATCAAAATATTGAACTTTATCTTGCTTTTTTATTGTTGCCATTATTTGTGTAAAAGATTTATTTGCCCCTAAAGCAATTTTTATAGGAAATTTAGAGCCACTCTTTTTAAATACTTCAACTTTTAACTTTTGAATTATCTCCAATGTTGGATTTAAGATATTTTCCTCTTTAAAAAAACTCTCCCGCTCCATCTCTTTTAACTCTTTATATCTTGAAGAGTCCACATTTTTATAATAAGTTTTAAAAGAGAGAATCTTAAAATCTAAATCTTTCTCCATTAAATTATGTGCTTTAGCAATTTTATTTAAGTCTTTAGCAATATTTGTACTCTCTATCACCTGTTTCTCAAAAGCAATTACCCCAACTATCTCATCTTGATTGTCACTTTTCTTAAATACATCAAATAATCCCACAATAGCTTCCTCTATTTTCATTAACAATTAAATCGACAAAAATGAAAAATATTTTAATAAATGGTATCTCTAAACAGTCTCTACATACAATTTTAATATAATCAAAAATAAAATTAGGAAAAACTTTGAAAATACTCCTTCTTGAAGATGACCCAATACTTTCAGATATAATGTATGATCATTTAGATGAGTATGGATATGAAGTAACTTTATGTGGTGATGGAGATAAAGCTCTTGAAGCAATTGACACCACAAACTTTGATCTTTTCATCTTTGATATAAATGTACCGATGCAAAGTGGTATAGATGTGTTGACAAGTTCTAGGTCTTATCACAAAAATACACCTACTATTTTAATAACAGCATACCAAGATATAGAGCATTTAAAAAGAGGATTTATAGCAGGATGTGATGACTATATCAAAAAACCTTTTGAACTTGAAGAGTTAGACCACAGAATAGAAAATATTAAAAGAAAATTTAACATTGATACAAATCAAAGTATTTTGATATCAGAAGATATCTATTTTGACTACAGCAAACATATGATAAAAATCAAAGACAATATCCATAAACTCTCCCAAAAAGAGTCTCAAATCTTAAACTATTTTTTAAATAATCCAAAAAGAGCAATCTCAAATGAAGAACTAATGCAAAATATCTGGGAGTACCAAGATATACCAAGTAACGCAACTCTAAGAGTTTATATCAAAAATCTTCGTATGATTTTAGGATTTGAAAAAATTCGGACTATTCGTGGGGTTGGATATTGTTTTGAATAGAGATGAAAAAAAAGCACTTTGGAGTTTTATAAGCATCTACACGATTTCATCAGTTTTTCTAATGAGTGTCATTGTATTTTTGTATTATAACAAAGAGTTAAAGAGTCATAAGAAAGTTTGCCAAAAAGATCTTCAAGAGACAATCATGGAAGTAGAACTCCAGCTTTTAAAAGCTTTTGTAGAAAAAAAAGAGTTTATTTTCTCTCCACTAGACTATACACTACAAGTTGGTCTATTTGACAAAAATAGAGAAAAGATAGAGTCAAATCTTAACTTTTGCGATGTAAATTTTAAAGAGACGATGAATGTAAAAGATGAACGGGTACATCGTGTCTTTAAACTAAAAAATCCAATACAAAATATCAGCTATATCGTCGCCGAAGACTCTAGTATGCCATCAAATATAAAAAATCTAAAATACCTTATATTTTTGACTATCTTTATCTCTTCCATATTTATAGCTTTTATCGGATATCTATTAAGCCGAATTCTTTTAAAACCTGTAAATGAAAAAATTGCACAAATCAATCACTTCATAAAAGATAGTGCCCACGAGATAAACACCCCAGTTACTGCCCTTTTGATGAGTGTCTCTGCTCTTAAAAAAAAGGGATTTGGTGAACAAAAACTGTTAAAACATATCGCAATAAGCTCCAAACAGATTTCAGATATCTACAATGCCCTCTCCTATGTTGCATTTAATGATATCAAAAAGAGTGATGAAATAGTAAAATTTGACCTAAGAAAAGAGGTTTTAAAAAGCATAGCATTTTATAAAGAGATTGCAGATGCAAAAAACATAAAAATAGTAGAAAATTTAGACCCTTGTTATATGAAAATGGACAAAGATAGTGCCAATAAACTTATAAACAACCTACTCTCTAACGCAATCAAATATAGCTACAATAACAAAACAGTTTACATAACACTAAAAGATAAAACTCTAACAATCAAAGATGAAGGAATGGGAATAGATGAAAAAGATAAACAAGAGATACTAAAACGCTACATAAGAGGTACAGACCAAGTTGGCGGATTTGGCATAGGACTTGATATCGTAAACTCAATATGCAATGAGTATGATATAAAACTTAGCATCGATTCAAAACCTGGTGTTGGAAGTAGCTTTGATTTGGATTTTTCAAATCTTTCGAGAGAGCAATTATCGATACAAGAGTCGCACTAGAAAGAGAGGTAGTAATATTCAAATAACGCTTTTATGATGAATAGAAAATCATGGGGAATCTATCATTGGTATCTTCATTATATATCTTGGAACTTGCATTTTATATTGTATATAAGCCTCACCATGCAGACCCGTCAAATAATCTTCTTCCTTCATTATCATTTTGTGTACAAATATAAACCCAACTATAGAAAGACCAAACAGTATCAAATTTTGCAACAAAATTGTATATGAGGCAAACATTATTAAATATGATACAAAATATGGATTGCGAGTAAATCGATAAATCCCAGTTGTAATCAATTTAGTTTTTTGATTTTCTAAAATTCCAACCCTCCAAGAGTCTTTCATATGCATTAATGATGCTCCAGATACAATAAGATTTAAAAACAAAAGCATAAAACCTAAAGCCATAGCAAAGAAATCACTTAACAACTGCACTTCTCCAAAAGGCTTTTTAAGAACACTTATCCATACAGAAATCCCAATAAATAAAACAAAAAAAGCAATTGAGCTAGTTGCTTCAATATTATACCCTCGAATCTGTTTTCCTGTTCTTTTGTGAAGAGTAATATTTTTCATCAAAAACATTCCCTGAAAAAGCAATTGATGAAGCAGTATAACAAGTGTGATTTTTGACATTGTCATCTCCTTTCATCATGCTAACAAATTCTTTCTTGTGGAATTTTATAATTTAGGATTATAAATCCATCAAGCTACCATTTTTCCCTCCCATAGGATTTGGTATTATATTCCAAAAGTTTCTTT
>Ga0256834_1000350_pt1 | contig 33724 bp, 29 predicted proteins | sample 4281140metaG_FD_190536 | JGI IMG/M metagenome (GOLD analysis project Ga0256834, IMG submission 190536) | Hydrothermal vent microbial communities from East Pacific Rise, Pacific Ocean - 4281-140 | ecosystem: Environmental > Aquatic > Marine > Hydrothermal vents | place: Pacific Ocean: East...
AGTAGTAGGTACTGTTATAATGTTAATGTCAACTTACTTATGGAAGTATAGGCCTTTTATATGGTTGTATAGAATTGATGATTTTTCAGGCAGATATCAAGGGTTGCTAAAATCTCAATATCGAGATAGCTCCGGAAAGTTGCACTCAAAGGAACTTAAACATGTAAAGATTATTAGTCAGAATGGTAGCAGGATTATAGTTTCTTCTTTTACTATTAAAGATGATGGAACCAAGTCCTCATTATCAGTAAGCAAAGGGATGTACGTGGAAAAAACGGAGGATGAACAACATTATCGATTGATATATAATTATTTAAATGAAGGGAGTACTAATCAGGAGTTTGCACCGCATTATGGAACTGATATTGTCAAATTCATAAAAAATGGAAATAGAAAATCGCTTTCGGGCAGGTATTATACAGAAAGAACTCCTTTTCAAACCAAAGGAGAGTTTATAGAATTAAAATGGGTCAACGATGACTTGAATCACGAATTTTAAAATTAGTTAGATGGCAGTTTTACACAAGGAATTTATTAAATATAACAAAGAAATTAAGCTTACCTCAACTAGAGAAGAGAGCTTAAAAAAGAGTAGAAAAGAATTACGTAGAAAAATTCGTAATTGGTTTAAGGATAACAAATCAAATGAATTGCAACCCAAGTTTAGAGGGCAAGGATCATTTGGTATGAATACAGTAATAAATCCTATTCCTACTTATGATGACGATGGGGAGAAGCTGCTTAAATATGATTTAGACGATGGAGTCTATTTTATTGAAAAAGATGATGAAGACAACAAGAAATCCATTAATACTTGGCATGATTGGGTTTACGATTCTGTAGAAAACCATACGGGTAAAGATTCTATTAGAAAAACTACTTGTGTTAGGGTTGTGTTTGCCGATGGACATCATATAGATTTACCGATTTATTATAAAGACGGAACCATTGAATTAGCTCATAAAACTAAAAGTTGGTTAGAAAGTGATCCCAAAGAATTTGTTGAATGGTTTAATGATTTCAACAACTCTCAGCTTAAACGAATTGTGAGGTACTTAAAGGCCTGGAAAAACTATAGGGAGGATAATAATAGCAATCTGAAACTACCCAGTGGTTTTGAGTTAACTATTTTAGCCGCTAACAATCATGTTAAAGACGATAATGACGATAAGGCTTTTAGAGAAACCATTAGAAATATAAATACTGAGCTAAACAAAACCAATGGGTTTAAATGTTTAAGACCTACAACCCCCAAAGGAGAGGATGTTTTTGCTGCTTATTCTGATACTAGAAGAGATAATTTTTTGAACACACTGTCTAGTTTATTAGGTGATTTGGATAGAGCAGATAATGAGAAAAACTTTAGAAAGGCTTCTGAATATTTAAGAAACAATCAATTTGGTGATCGCTTTCCTTTAGGAGAAGACAAGAAAGAAGAAGCTAGAAGTAATCAGCTAGCATCGTCTTTAGGTGCTGCAGCAATAATTCCAAAACCATATGGATATTAATGTAGAAATTGAAGATGTTTTATTAAATCACCCTTCGCTTAATTACGATACTGAAAAGAATCACTTAGAAGGTGAGTTGTTTATTTCTGATAATGATTCTTATGAACTTATTATTGATTTGAATTCATACCCCAAGTCTTTTCCGATTGTTTATGAAACAGGAGAACGCATTCCTAAGAAAATGGATAGGCATATTTATACTGATACTGGTTCTTGTTGTTTTACTACTAGAGCGAAAGCACAGATATTGTTAAGAACAAAAGTAAAAAGTCTACTGATTTTTATAAATAATATTGTTATCCCGTACTTACAAAACAATTCTTATTTTGAAATTAATAAGAAATACAAAACAGCAGAATATTCACATGGACCTTTGGGAGCTGTAGAAAGCTATAGAGATATATTAGACCTAGAAATTGACATGCTTATTGCTCAATTGATATATAGAAGGGTTAAAGGAGAGAAATTATCTATCAGAGATGCTTGCTATTGCGGAAGTGGAATACCTCTAAAAAAGTGTAACAAGGGCAAGCACGATAAGTGCTATAGGGCGTTTAGAAAAATAGATAAAGAAATTTTAGAAGGAGATTTATATACTGACTTTTCGAAACATTTGAATTTATAAATAAACCTATCCTACAATATAAAATTAGTCAAGTATTATTGTTGATAAATAATGGATATACTAACTAAATACGCCCACCAATTTGTACAACTAGAATTACTAAAAGCCAAGTTGGAAGTTTTTCCAAACAAAAACGGGAGAGAAGAGGTTGATTTAATTGTAAGAACAAGTACAGGAAAGCAATATGAGCTTTATTTTCAACCCATTGATTTAGAAAAGGAGAGGAGCGTTAAAATTCTTAAAGAAGAGTTAGGAGATCCCAAAGTTAACCTTTGGATTGCATTGGTGTTACTTATAAAGGATATGGAGCCTGTTTTGCATTTAATACCTTCTAAAGTACTCTCAGAGCCAGATAATTATATATTTTTTGATAATGAGCAAGGGGAGAGGTTTAAACACTTATCTAACTGGGAGATTAAGGTATTTGTCAAGGCTATTCCTGCATTGAGTAAGTATTCGTTTGCAAATATGTTAACTCAATTAGTCTAATCTAAATGCTATATTCTTACATTATGTTAAATAGAAACACCAAACCTAGCCACCTCGGTGCGGTGGCAGGGCAAATAGCGAGGTGAGCGTAGGCCAAATGCGTTGGCAGCATTATTTTGTCTAGATTTTTTGCCCCGAAACATATCGGGGAGCCTAGCGGCCTTGCTCTACCGAAGCGGCTACGCGAAGACGATGCTTGAGCGGCCTAAGTGAACACGTATTAAGGCAAGTTAATAATGTGAACCATACTATTTTTACGATTGAACAGATTCCTGCCTGCGCAGGAATGACGGTTAGTTTGGAGGGATTGCCACGTCTCAATCAGCAAAACGGCTGGATTGTTCCCTGCCTAGCCGGCAGGCAGGCTCGCAATGAGGTATAGAGTGAGAATGACTGCTAGAACAAAGCGATGGCGGCAAGTGGCCCCGACTTAAGACCTGTATATTCGATATTAGCAATATTGATTTTAATATATCCATAGGTTCAATTGTAAAGCGATTGTAATCGGGGTCTCTTGGCTTGCGTTGGGTAATTGCGCCTTAGCGCAACAGCGTGTTGGCAAAAAACTATTAATAGCTGCTTGGTTAGGGCATGGCAGAGCGAAGGATTCGTGCGCTAAAAGGCCGATCGCTTGCGCCCAAGCTGTTTAATAAAAGTAAAGTTGAAATATATGATGGGCTACAGCGATGGCGCAGCGGCTATTTAATATAACGGCTAATTATAGAAGCAAAAGACTGAACTGAGGATTTTCTTTGGATGATCAGATGGAGTAGATTTTCCTACGGTAGTATTTAGGCGAAGCCCGAAGCGCAGCGGAGACATAATATACATTATAGCAACAAAAGGGTTTGTGTGTGGCCGTAATTTGCTTTACATAATATCAGCCGATATGAGTCTAAAGACGTCATATCTGATATTATGCAAAATAGCGAGCTATTACGCAAATTACTACTTTTGTTCTATAATTAATATTATGTTAAATAGCTTGTTTAATAAAATAGGTGAACCTTAAGTCCACCTATCCTATTTTAATATTCTCTGTTTAGTCTTCATCTGAAACGTACCCTAAGGCTTTACGCTTCTCATATATTTCAGTGGCTTTATTGCCATTTTTCATTTTAGCATATACCGCTTGAAGGTTTTGAAGTCCCAGCTCATCATTTTCATCCAATGACAAAACCCTTTCTAATAAAGGAATAGCATTATTATATTCTGCAAATGATTCTTTTTCAGCTGCATCAATATTTTTATTATACTCCTTAATAGACATCTCATTTACTTTATGCATTACTGCATCTCCTTTACTAATGTATAGTACAGATAAATTAATTAAGGCATTCCTGCTATCTGGCTCCAGTTCTAACGCTTTTTTATAATACACTTCTGCATTCTCTAAATCTTTTGTCATATCATAAAGCATAGCCAAATTACCTACAAGCAGTGCATTTCCAGGGTCTTGCTCAATCGCCACCTTCAGGCCTTCAATTGCCTCATCCATTTTGTTCATTTTTATAAGGATATCTACTTCTTGACGTTGAAAATTTAGTTCCTCAGGAAATTTCTTTTGGCCTAATCGTACGTACTTAAGTGCATTTTCAGGATCTTCTTTCTGATTTAAATAAATAAACACAACACTGCTCAGTACACTTTGAGAATACTTATCCATCTCAATAAGTTTCTCATAATTCATTAAAGCATCGTCATACTTTTCTATTTCCTGTGCCATCATTGCACCGTATAAATAGCCAGTAGTATCTGTTGGATTAATTATAGATACATCCATAAAATGATCATAAGCTGCAGCATAATCTCCACTATTATAGTTTTCTACCCCTTTATTAAGAGCACGGCCGTATAATTGATCGTAAGCTAACTGAGCCAAACCGTCATAAGTAGCTCCTTCTTTCTCTAATTCACGTGTTTTTAAGTAACTCTCAGCAGCCAATTTTAGCGCATCTGGGTATTTACTTCTTAAAGCCTCATCTTCTGATTGCGATATTTGATCATAAATTTGAGCTCTGGTGTACCAGGTTTTAGGTTTTTCCATTGTTTTTTCAAACGTAATGGCAGGCTCAATCATTTCAGCTGCTTCTGCTAATTCCCCTTTAGTAAGTAGTGCATTTGCTTTTGTTACGTTTTTACCTTGACCAAAAGCAGTCATTACTGCCCCTAAAAAAATGGTCAACATCATTATCTTTTTCATCTTATTATTCGTTTGTATTTGTTGATTCTTCATTTGTATTATTTTCATCAGTTGGGTTTTCCAGAGCTTCAATATCTTCTTCTAACCCTTCTATAAGTTCAATTTTTGCAATGGATGAAATTTCATCTTTTTCGTTTAGTCGAATTAGCTTCACTCCTTGTGTTGCTCTGCCCATTACTCGTAAATTTTCAACTTCCATTCTAATGGTAATACCACTCTTATTTATTATCATAAGTTGGTCAGTATCAACTACTTCTTTTATCGCAACTAAAGTACCTGTTTTATCGGTAACATTCATTGCTTTTACTCCCTTGCCCCCACGTTTGGTAATGCGGTACTCTCCTACTTCGGATCGTTTTCCATAACCTTTTTCCGATACCACAAGCAGTGTAGCATCTTCTCTGGCTACACATACCATGCCAATTAGCTTATGCTCGTCTTTATCTATACGCATAGCACGTACACCCGTAGCTGTTCTTCCCATTGACCTAACATCAGATTCGTGGAAATGTATTGCCAAGCCTTTAGTACTTGCAATAATGATATGATTATTACCGTTTGTTAGATTTACATCTAATAAATGATCGCCTTCTGCAATGTTAATTGCGTTAATTCCGTTTGTTCTTGGCCGTGAATAGGCCTCTAAACTTGTTTTCTTAATGGTACCATTTTCGGTACACATTACGATAAAGTTATTATTGATGTAATCTTCATCAACTAAGCTCTTCACTGCAATTACAGCCTTCACTTTATCACCCGACTCAATATTAATTAAGTTCTGAATAGCTCTGCCCTTGGTAGCTTTACCACCTTCAGGAATTTGCCATACTTTTTTCCAGAACACTTTACCAGATTCTGTAAAAATGAGTAAATAGTTATGATTGGTAGCTACAAATAGATGTTCTGTAAAGTCATCATCTTTTGTTGTAGCCCCTTTAGAGCCAACTCCACCTCTACCTTGCGTACGATACTCTTTAAGTGCAGTTCGTTTAATATACCCCTCGTGAGAGATGGTTAATACCATTTCTTCATCAGGTATCATATCCTCGGCCGTCATGTCATCCGCAGCATGCTCAATCACAGATCTTCTGTCATCACCATAGCGCTCTTTAATATCGGCTAGCTCTTCTTTAATAATACCCATTCGAATAGATTCGTTCCCCAAAATCTCGTTTAAACGAGCAATTAGTACTTGAATTTCATCGTATTCTTTCTGAATTTTTTCACGTTCCAGACCTGTAAGTCTCTGTAAACGCATTTCCAAGATGGCCTTGGCTTGAATTTCACTCAAATCAAACTTCTTTATCAAGCCATCTTTGGCAATTTCAGGATCTCTTGAACCCCGGATTAACGCAATAACCTCATCTAAATGATCTAATGCAATTAAATACCCTTGAAGTATATGAGCTCTTTTCTCAGCCTCTTTTAGTTCGTATTTAGTTCTTCTAATAACCACCTCATGTCGGTGATCCACATAGTGCCGAATCATATCTTTTAGATTCAGCATTTCTGGTCGGCCTTTAACCAGTGCAATATTATTTACACTAAACGAAGATTGTAATTGCGTATATTTATAAAGATTATTAAGAACAATATTTGGAATTGCATCCTTTTTTAAGTCATAAACAACCCTCATTCCGTTCCTATCCGATTCATCTCTAATATCTGAGATGCCCTCAATTTTTTTCTCATTGATAAGACCTGCGGTCTTTTCAATCATAGAGGCTTTGTTTACTTGGTAAGGAATTTCTGAGATAATGATTTGCTCTTTTCCTGTTTTGGTTACATCGAAATGCGCCTTAGCTCTTAGCACAATTCGCCCCCTACCCGTTTCAAAAGCGGATCTTACTCCTGTGTAGCCATAAATAGTAGCTCCAGTAGGGAAATCTGGGGCAATAATATGCTCCATTAACCCTTCTACAGTAATCTCATTATCATCAATAAATGCAGTAATACCGTCCACAACCTCTGAAAGGTTATGTGGCGGCATATTAGTAGCCATACCTACAGCAATACCCGATGCTCCATTTAACAGTAAGTTTGGTAACTTACCAGGCATAACAGTTGGTTCTTTTAGTGAATCATCAAAGTTAAGTTGAAAATCAACCGTGTCTTTATTAATATCGGTTACAAGCTCATCTGCAATTCGTTTTAAACGTGCTTCTGTATAACGCATTGCTGCGGGTGAGTCGCCATCAACGGAACCAAAGTTTCCTTGTCCATCTACCAATGGATATCGTAACGACCAAGATTGAGCCATACGTACCATAGTATCGTAAACCGATGAATCGCCATGTGGGTGATACTTACCAAGCACCTCTCCTACAATTCTTGCCGATTTTTTATGAGCCTTGCTATAGGTAACACCCAGGTCGAGCATACCAAAAAGCACCCTACGGTGCACTGGCTTTAAGCCATCACGAACGTCTGGTAGTGCCCTAGAAACAATAACTGACATCGAATAATCGATGTATGCAGCCTTCATTTCTTCTTCAATATTTATTGGAATAATGGTCTCAGAGCCAAATTGCTCTTCATTCTCGTCCTCTGCCATTTATAGAGTTATAGGTTGTAAAAAATTCAGTTCCAAAAATACAATTAATTATGGGTTTTTAGGCAACTAAATGAGTGATAAAATAAGGTTTACATGTGCTATTCGTTCTTAAAAGGAGAATAGATTAAGTATTACACTAGCTAGTGGCTAATAAGGGTTTTTCTTCTTCTTATTCTTGCCCTTATATTTAATCAGTTGGGGGTAGTTTTGCCCATAATTAGGATTTTGCCATTTCCAGAAAGGGTGCATTTTACTTCTATAGACATTACCGCCATGCCTATGGTTTATTTGTGAATGGCATTGACTTACAGGGCATTTATTTAAATCGGGTATTCTTATGATTGCTCCAATGCTAAAATACATAGCTGGTGCAGAATGGGTTAGTGCATAATTTAGTCCAGGAATGGTAAGTTCATATCGCTTAATTTCAAGAGATGGCCTCACAAACACCTTAAAATACTCTGAAAGCGATCTTTCAAACGAAACCCCAATGTTTACAAATAGCTTATACTTAATTTGATCGGGGTTAAATTTCTTTTTGCCATATTTAAAGGTTCCAATCATGGCATCTATGGCAATAGTGTGTCGTATAGACCTAAACACCTCTCCTCCAACATAACCATAATACCTTGTTATTGAAGAAGTTACAAAGTCTGTTTTAAATGGTTGTAAATCGTTTGTAAGTGCATTTGGGTAGTACTTAGCTGCAAAAGATTGCTCGTAAGTAACCCCACCTCCAAATCTATACCTATCAAATGTATAACTCACCGCAACTGAAAAAGGGATGCTCCCTCCTGCTCCCTTGTATTTTATCGCCAATGTATCAGTACCTAATAAAAAATCCTCATCTCCAATAGGTATGTTTGAGGAAGATTGAGCATTATTTGTCCAACCAGTATAACCAGTGTTAAGAGAATCTCCACCAATCACATAAAAATTATCAAATAAATACACATTGCCATCCTTTTGCTGCAAAATCCCTGGCCCTTGAATCTCGTGGCTAAAAAAGGTCATCCCAAACCCTGTACTTGCATGCAACGAAAACCCACCTATAAACTTAGAGAAAGCTCCATTTGGATTCTTTTGCTTTTTTTTCTCCATGGGTTGCTGTGCCGTAGCTATGAAAGTTCCAAAAGCTAACACTATACAAATAAAAAAGGGTTTAAGCAGTTTTTGCATTAATTGCTTGTATTACTTAATCACAAGCTTAGAATGATAAATCTGGTAAACTGGAAGTTCTTTAATCCCCAACTGCTCTGCAATTTCGTTTACTCTATCGTATTCAATTTTTGAAATTTTACGCTCAACCAAAATATCCTCTTCTTCATCGTTCATAAAAAAAGAAGTTAAAAATCGAATGATTACAAAGGGGGCTTTAAGCACCTGAGCACATTGTTGTGAATCATCTGCCTCTCCCAGTTTAAATGAGTTATCATGTAAGGCACTTACATCTACCGTTTTATGCATAAGATTTTTAATATGCTCATAAAAAACCGGAGCCCACTTGTCATAGCCTTTAATTAGGTGTTCCATAGCAAAAACCACTGGATCTGTTTTCATCCAATAGCCTCCTTTTGATAATTTCCTTGCCTTTTTGTTTAAAGCCATTTCTTCAAATAAACTTACGCTTCCATTTGACAAAGCAATACCAATAGATGGGGTTAAAAGAATGAGCGACAGAAAATCATGCTCTTCAATTTCTAAAAATTCAGCTTCTTCATCAATAAACTTTTGTTTTAGGTCTGCAACCTCATCAAATATTCCAGGATAGTTGAGTAGAGCATTTACTTCATTTTCGGTAAACATAGAATCAGTTTTTCTAAAGTTAGGTATAAATAGACTGCTGAGCACGGTTAAATAACTGCACCAACAATAAAACTAATATATAAAAGTAATTAATTTCTATTGCATACTTACTGTATATTAGCTTGTAATTACTGCACAATTAGTGCTAACTTGGATTTATATGTACAAATCTATAACAATTGTATTGGCTCTTTTATTACTTTTTGCCTCAAAAAATATGGCTCAAAACTCTTTTTCGGGTCATGCAGGGTTAAACTACTCTAATGTAAGCAGCAAAAATAGCATTAACCCAGATGCCATATTAGGATTAAATGCAGGGTTTACCTATAAGTTATACCTTGATGACCTTGGTTGGGCTGTTATGTCAGGTTTAGACTATTCACAAGAGGGTTTTGCAGGCCAAAGGCTTAATTATATAAATTTGCCTATTTCTGTTGGATTTGATTTTACAAGTTCGTTTAGCTTGTCTGCCGGTTTTCAGTATAGCCAATTAGTTGGAGGAGCGAAGGAAGTAACCCAAGTTACATATTCAAGTAATTTTGCATTTTTGATAACTTTTGAGTTTTTCCCTACCGAAAAATTTGTGACTGGCTTACGATTTGCCAATGGGGTTAAAAACATAATAAAAGCACCAGATGTGCTTGTAATAGAAAATGCATCTACTTACTCTATTCAGTTTTATGTAGGTGTAATACTTTTTAAGCGCCCTAAATAAGCTTTTAACTTGGTTCTTAAAATAAATTCAGGAATGAGCCTATATTTTCAACATCTCTTCCACTCTCTTAATTTCTTCTGACAGTTATCCCCTAGATAGAACTTAGGCTGACAGCTATTCCCTACCCCAAACTCAACTAATTATTAATGGTTTTATACTTTTGCCAATATGAGAACAGCAAAGTCAGATAAGGCAATTGTAATTTGGTTATTAACTGGTGCATTTTTAGTAGCTTCAATGGTTATTTTAGGTGGAATTACGCGGTTAACACAATCGGGATTATCTATGGTGGAGTGGAAATTGATTATAGGTTCAGTTCCTCCAATGAATGAAACTGAGTGGCAAGCCACCTTTGAAAAATATCAAAATTTTCCAGAATATAAGAAGCTTAACATACATTATACGTTAAGCGATTTTAAGTCTATTTTTTGGTGGGAGTATTCGCATAGGTTGCTAGGCAGGCTTATTGGTATTATTTTCTTAATTCCTTTTTTTGTATTTTTAGTAAAAAAGAAGCTTGACAAGCCTCTGACAAAAAAGCTCTTGTTTATCCTCTTTATGGGAGCTTTTCAAGGTTTTTTAGGGTGGTTTATGGTTAAAAGTGGCTTAGTAAATAACCCTCATGTGAGCCATTTTAGGTTAGCGGCTCATCTGCTTACCGCTTTTTTCTTATTTGCCTATATCTTTAATTTAGCATTGGTCATTGGCTGGCCTTCTAAGAATAAAATTAGAATATCGTACTACCGTCAATTGCTTAACGTACTGCTGGGCTTAATAATATTTCAAGTTATATATGGTGCTTTTGTTGCCGGGTTAAAAGCAGGGCTCTTTTATCCTACCTTTCCAACCATGAATGGAGCTTTGATGCCGGATGTGATCAACAATTCGTTTGTCACTGAGGGTTGGACTAGTTTAATTAATTCGGTGGCCAGTGTACAATTTATACATCGGTGGTTAGGCATAACCGTTTGGAGCTATGTGGTATTAATGGGTGTTTTATATGCCCCTTCTATGGCAGGAAAAATAAGATCAAGCTTTATTCTATTGGGTATAATAATAACTATTCAAGCGTTATTGGGTATTTTCACCTTATTATATAGTGTTCCACTTACATTAGGAGTGTTACATCAATTAGGAGCATTGCTAACATTGATGGCTTGGGTGTATGCAGCTCATATTTCACGATTAGCTTAACCTGGGTTATTCATGAGTTTGGAATAAGTAATGATGCGAACAATTTATATCAATTGATTGTCAGGTATTTACGGCAGGGTTAACCCCGATAATTTTAAAATTTAAACCCGAATTATGCAATAAAACTTCGTAATGAGGAGCTAAAGAGCAATAAATCAGGGAGTTTTATTGGTTTCAGCATAGCACCGCTATGGTTAAATCAAAAAACTCATAAAAGTTTTGATTTGCAGCTATTTAGCTACGAAATTGGTTGTCCTTAAATTATAACTAACTGATTATCTTAATTTTAGAATTAGTCGGCTCTTTGGGCGGAAAATTCATGTGAATTTTTCGGGTTAAATCTATTTTACTTTGATTTTGTAACAATATCAAAATAAGCTTCAATCCCGTTGAGTGTTAAGTGCCTATCGATATGGTTAAAAAGAGGAGTCAAAGGTTTTAAAACGTGAGATAAGCCTCCTGTAGCCACAATTTTAATATTTGGGGTAGTCTCAGATTTAATCTTATCAATCATAAACGACACCTGGCCAACAAAGCCCCAAATAGTGCCTCCTTTAATGGCGGATACCGTATCGGTGCCTAAGGCTTTTTCAGGCAATGTAGGTGTTATTTCGGGCAATTGGGCAGCGGTGTTTGATAATGCTCGAATAGCTGTATTAATTCCTGGTGCTATGGCAACACCTTTAATTGCCCCTTTCGCATCTACAAATGTGTAGGTTAGAGCTGTACCAAAATCTATGATTAAACTCTCCGTATTTCCAAATAACTGATTGGCCGCTAAGCTATTAACTAATAAGTCAGTTCCTAGTTCATCAGGATTTTCCGGCTTAATCGGTAATAGTTTATAATCCGATTTGTTTATTACCACTGGTGTAATGCCAAAAAGCAATTCTAATTCGGAACGAACTAGTGGAGTAACAGTGGGTACAACGGAGCTAAGGCCTACCCCTCTAATCTTCTTTATATTTAACTCTTTAACCTGCTCTCTTAAAAGCAATAAGGGCTGATCAGAATGAGTGGAGAATCTATATTCAGTCCATTTACTCTTTTCTTTTAGCCCCACAGTTATGTTAGAATTACCTATATCTACCGCTATAAACATGGCTTTTTATTAATGAACTCCAAAGTAAGTGCAATTACTATTTTAAAAAAAAATATATTTGTACTTACTGTATATGAAAAGAGCACTCTCTGACATCCAACTCGATTTTTCTGAAGACAGGCTATTGGCACTTAATATTGCTATGGCTTTTATTATGTTTGGGGTTGCCCTAAGCATAGAGTCAAAAAACTTTAAAGAAGTGACAAGAAACCTCAAATCAATTATTACAGGGGTGGTTAGCCAGTTTATTTTACTCCCTTTTTTTACATTTTTGTTTGTGTACTTTACACAGCCACTCGAAGGTTTAGCATTGGGGCTTATTTTGGTTGCCGCTTGTCCCGGAGGTAATGTATCTAACTTCTTTTCTAATTTAAGCGGTGGTAATGTGGCTTTATCTATCAGTTTAACAGCCATAGCTACCATACTTGCTATTATTTTTACCCCCATAAACTTTGAGTTTTGGAGTAGTTTATATTTAGGAGAAAAGGTTGGTAAAGGCATTACACTTGAAACCTGGAAAATGCTCAAAACTATCTTTTCAATCTTAGCTGCTCCCCTCCTTTTGGGATTGTTATTTAAGTATAAGTTTTCAAGCTTAGCTTCTAAAATTGCAGAACCCATTAAATTAATATCTTTTATTTTATTGGTTGTAATAATTGCCATTGCTTTTATTCAAAACCTTGGAATTTTTAAGCAATATTATCACTACATAATTTACTTAGTTTTTTTTCATAATGCGATAGCTTTGGGTAGTGCATATTTAGTAAGCAAGCTTGTTGGAAATAATGAACAAGATAGCCGTACGATAAGTATTGAAACTGGCATTCAAAACTCTGGTCTAGGCTTGGTAATAATATTTAGTGTTTTTCAAGGCAATGGAGGCATGGCCATTATTATGGCTTGGTGGGGTATATGGCATATTGTTGGAGGCACTGTTATGAGTCTTATTTTTACAAAAGGGAAACTATTTCAATTTCAACCTTTGAAATCTTAATTTTACATTTTTTTATCTATGAAGTTGGTTAAAAAAGCTATTCACACAACCTTTATTGCCATTATTTCTTTCCTTGTTGGAATAATTTTGCGCTTTTACTTTAAGCGTTGGCAAGTATCTAATTATGAAAACATACCGCATAAAGGCTCTGTTATATTTGCTTCAAATCACCAAAATGCTTTTCTAGATCCTCTCGTCATTTACTTTTCGCAGCCGCGAATAAATTACTTTTTGGTTAGGGCCAATATTTTTCAAAATCCTACGGCCAGATTCTGGTTAGAATCGATGTATATGCTACCCATTTATCGTGTGAGAGACGGATTGAGGTCTGTAGCCAAGAATGATGAAGTGATCGAAAAATGTGTTGATATTTTGACAGATGGAGATCATCCGTTAGTAATTTTTGCCGAAGGGAACCATAATATGAGGAGAGCTTTACGCCCTTTGCAAAAAGGAATTGCTCGGATTGCCTTTGCCACAATGGAAGCCAACAATTTTGAGCTAGACCTTGCCATTGTACCTACTGGGTTAAATTATGGACGCCATACCCGCTTTCGTTCTGATATGCTGTGCAACTTTGGCCAACCTATTTACCTTAAAAAATATACCGAGCTATATAAGGAGAGCCCCAATAAGGCCTACCAAAAACTGGTAGCGGATATTTTTGAAGAACTTGATAAAGAAGTTCTTTCTATAAGGCCTTCAAGCTCATACCAACATATCGAGAATGAATGGTTAAGCAAACGTTCAACTAACAGAGATATGATTGCTCAGTTTGCTAACGATAAAACTTTAATTAAAAGCATTTCAGAAAAATATAAAGAAGAGCATGTGGAAATTCCTGAAGAGGCTAAACATGAGCCTGCCCCTCCATTGCCATCTTTATTGTACAGAATAGCTATGTTCCCTGTGTTTATATATGGATTTTTAAACAGCTTTATTGGGTATAAAATCTTAGATATCTTTATAAAGAAAGTTGTCTCCGATATTCATTTTTATGCCTCTATTAAAAGTGCTATCAACTTAATTCTTGCACCACTTGTATTTTCACTACAAGCCTATTTAGTCTATGTTTTTACAAGTAATGGCCTTATTGCATTGGTCTATTTAATAACCTCTCCCTTTGCGGCCATATTAGCGTTTGATTATAAATTTGCTGTTTTTGAAAGGCTACCTGCCATGAAAGGTGTTGCTGGTTATAAATTTTAGCTCACTTAATGTTTATCGTATCTTCTTGCTTGGTGCGTGTTTTCTGTTTTCCTTTGGGTTTCTAATTTAAACAATCGCTAACATGTTATTTACCGCTCTATTTCATACTCACAAATTAGTTGTTCTCCTTTTTGCAACTATCTATATAATTAAAACAATTCTACTGCTAATTGGTAGTGATAATGGTCTTGAAAAATTCACAAAAATTATAAAGATTCCTGAAATAATTATTAGCCTACTGTTTTTATTAACAGGAGGTTATATGGTAATGAATATTGCAGAATTCGATGTGCTCTTTATTATTAAACTTGTATTTGTATTTACCTCTATTCCTCTAGCTATTATTGGGTTCAAAAAGAAGAAGAAACTTTTTGCACTAATTTCTATATTTTTAATAGTTGGTGCTTATGGGTTAGCCGAAGTGCACAAAGCTCGATTAGGAAAACGACACGATTTTAAGGAAGAAGTTATTACTAACCCTGAGGCTCAAAATTATGTATTAAGCCTTCATGGTAAAGCTTTATACAACGCTCAATGCACCGTTTGTCATGGTGATGATGGTAGTGCAGGCTTATCAGGTGCCAAAGATTTGCGCTATAGTCAAAAATCTTCTGAGGAGGTAAAACACATTATTAACTCAGGAAAAAACACAATGCCTAAGATTAAACCTGCGCTTAATGAGCAAGAGCTAAAAGCACTTGTTAGCTATGTTAATGGCTTAAGAAAACAGGATTTATAACCTTTCAGCTTCTTTTTTTAGAATATGCCAAGTAGCAGAATCTAGCACTTGTTTGGCTTTGTAATTCTTTTTTTGACTATAATTTACAATTTCTTCAGCCCTTTCTTTAGAATATGGGTGTGTGCTTACCCACGACATTAATTCTTCTGCATCAGGATTATTTCCTCCTAGTGTATATAAAAAATTAGCAAAGGCAGTTGGGTCTATATCTGCTTTAATTAAATAATCTACCGATTTAAAATCGGCTTCTTCTTCTAACGATCTATCATAAGCCGAGGAAGTAAGCGTCTTTATAGATTCAAGCAATACTTGGCTATTCCCATTTCCTGAGGTCATAGTAATAATTACAGCAAGCCCTATTTCTTTTACGAGCTTCTTCATTACGTGATCCATTTGTAAATGGGCTATCTCATGACCAATAACACCACTTAACTCTGCCTCATTTTTTACAGCAACTAGTAAACCACTATAAATTACTAAGTGATTATTGGGTAGCGCAAATGCATTAACTTCATCATTATTAATAAGGTGAAGCTTAATTTCATCTCTTTCAATTGAATTGGATTCGCAAATTTTAGTTAAAATACTATCAATAGGCAATAAGAGGTCATCCTTAGTTACCTCTGTATTATTAGCGCTGTAAAATTCCCATAGCAACTCTCCTACTTTCTGTTCAGTAGAAGAAATATTTTCTTCCACCCCGAACAGCTCCATCCAATTCATCTGATTTGCAGCCCAGAGAGAAATTGAAAAAAGTGATACTATACCAATAAGTCTAAATACTATTTTGTCCATTGCCAGGTTTACAAATTATATCAGTTACATCTCCGTACAGCCACCAATGGATATGTTTCCCTTTTCTAGTTTGAATAGAAGAGTAAATAGTAGCGATAAATTCGGTGAAATTAAATATGATAACTACGAATAGATAAGAGATGTAATGATTACTCACTGACTCATCTCCAAAAATGATTGAAACCGTCCACCAGAAACCATAGCTATTAATAAATACCAAAGACAATTGTGATAATAAAGCCTGTGTAGCATGCCACCGCACATAATAGGTTCCATTTCTGTTAGCCAAGTAAAAAAAGAAAGTAGCAAACAAGTTAATAATAGGAATGGGTAAGCCTACGATTACAGCTATTAATGACATTAAATAACTGTATGAAGCTTTTTCGGCTTCATGTTCATTTGGTTTGTAAGCAAATTTAGGTGTACTAATCATAGCCCTTTATATATGTTCCATATCCAATTTGCAACGACTAACGAGATAAGAGGAATAGTATATTTTTTTTGTCTTAAGTAGGATTCTACCAGTGAATAAAAAGTATATAAACTGTCTCTTTTCTTTATTAAGTCTATTAATATCCAAACTGGAAGTATTACTAAAAATGAAGTTAATAATAGCCCAAATGGGTTCCAGAGTATCGACTCAATTAAATTACCATGAAACAGAGCTTCAACGGCTCTTGTAGAACCACAAGAAGGGCAAGGAATACCTGTTACATTTTTAATTATGCAAACCGTAAAGCCATCATTAAGCCTATAACTGTTGTAATTATAAATAAGCCAAGTAGCCCCTACTCCACACCCTATGCCCATAAAAGTATATAACTTATTACGGGTAAGGGCCACTACACTAGTGCTTGTTGAATTTTTTCAAAGTTCTTTTCTCGTGTTGCTCCCATAATCAAGAAATAATCAACAATTGCCCAAATACCTAAGCCTCCACAAGTTAGTAGCTTTCCTACTCCCATGCCTGTGTCTCCAATTAAAAAACGATCTATACCAAGTGTTCCTCCTAGAATTGAAACGATAAGACTTGTGGTAGGATCTTTAAATTGCAGAGTTTGCAGGACAGACCATTTGCTATCATCTAAAGCAATTAATCTATCTCTAATTTGATTTAGGTGATGACTTTCAAAATACTTGCCATTGGTCATGATAAACATATCCACTTTTTGTGCATCCATAATATAGTTATTTAGGTTAAGTTTTTCTACTCTTAGGCTTTTCGATTACGCCCCGATTTAGCTTGTTGGTTTCGGCTCCAAGTGTATCAAATGTAGGAAAATAGAACTGTATTTACTAATTACTCTTTTATTAGATATTCTAAAGGAAAATACTCTACTTTTCTTCTATCTTCTCTCCTGTTCTAAGACCCTTAGCCCAGTTTACTAAGCGTTGTTGCTGCTGCTCACTTAATCGTGCCTCTCCGTGTATAATTAAATACCCAGGCAATGGCATTTCACCCTCTCCTACTTCTTCCTCAATTTCTTCGAGCTTGTGTAGTTTTCTTTTGGTTGTAAAACTGCCCCATTCCGAAAAATTCAGTTCCTCTCTGGCTTCATTTATGTGGTTTTTTACCACCCAGCTTACTGGTGCTATATTACTATACCAAGGATAGGCAACCTGATTAGAATGGCAATCGAAACAAGAGGTTTTAATGATGGTTTCTACATCTGTAGGCACACTTTCTACTACAAATATGGAATGATTAGGGTCTGATTCAGGATTTGTTTTGTCTATCCTAAAAAGTTGTATAATTACCAGAGCTGCTAATAATCCTAAAAATATCTTCCTTTTCATAATTAGTAAAATTTAATAAGTGTTAAAAAAAGCAATACGCCTAACCAAATGGGCCAAAAAGCCAGTTTTACAATAAGGTTGTCTTTATACTGAATAATCTTAAATTTTCTATTTTTCGAGAACATGACTACATCTACAATCAATAATATAATAATTATATACACCGCAAAATAAAAGGTTTCCATATAAGTAATATGGGGCGAAGCTATTCTATTTCGAATTGTAATATGAGCGAAGAGCAAACTAAAAAAGAGACCTACCATGCCCTGTACAACTCCCATTACGGTAACACCTGATTTATCGTCTTTATCTTTGGTTAAACTATAAAGCAGAAAGAAAATTAATGCTGCGCCTAAAAGTGCTGGTATAATAAAAGATACAAATGGGGTAATAAACCTTCTTTTTATAACAATATTATACTCTAATAACTGGTACTCTGTTACTCCACTTCCCCGGTCTCTACCAAAAAATGTTTTCATATCCATACTGGCAAATGAGAAATAAGAAGCAATTATTCTATGCTTAGGCAAGAAAAGAACATCGCTTAAACCAGGTTTGGCAGAGGGGTTCAATACCTCATAACTATCTAGATCTGGGATTAACATTATATCATCAGTTAAATCAGGGTAGAGCAACTTAATATCTATATAATGCTGATCCAGTGGGTATTGGGCATAATCGAAATAGATTTTTAAGGTTGCGTCAAATTGCCATGTATAAAGCAAGCTGCCGTCTGCTAATTTATCTTTAGATAATAAGGTAATTTTTACCGATCTGCCGTAAGGTGCTGCCTGAATAAAATGAAATCCAACCTTGTCTTTTAAATCACGATCTGCCGGCCAGCGTTGCCATACTATACCGCTTATGCTCATATCGTACGATTCGCTTACCTCAAGCCCTTCTATAAATATTCCGGTAGGTATTTTTAAATATTCTTTATGTCCTAATTTATGTTGATCTAGGTCTTTTTTATTGATATAGTTATGAAGTTCGCTGGTGTCGTACACTCGGGTAGTGTTCGATAATTCTTCTGAATAGTCAAAATCTAAGTGCATTAGCCATACTACGGCAATATTGAGTACAAATAACACAGAGATTGCAAAACTTGCCATCCATAATTGTTTCGATTCTAGCTGATGCCATTTAAAAACTAGCGCAAAACTTAAGAATAAAAAGATGCTTATGACTCCGGCAAATTGAATTACTTTTTGTTTCAATATTTTTGGATCGCCCGATATATCTGAACGGCTGAACACAACAGCTACTTTCCATCGGGTAATCTTGCTTCGTGCAAAATATATAATGGAAGGTACTTGGGTATATAAACTTCGGTATTTAAAAAAGCCTTCTTCTTTAGGCAAAAGGTTGTTCTTTATTTTTTTTGCATTTCTATTACCTTCAAGTGTATTTATGTTTTTGTGCAATATAAAATCTCGATTAGGGTGTGTAATAAAATCGCCATAATCATCAAAAGTAAAAGCATACCCTGAGTTACCTAACACTAGTGAATTGATAAACTCAGTAAAACTATCAAGCGAAACCGTTATAGAAATAACCCCTATTTTTTCTTTTTTACTGGCATCAGCATAAAATGGAATGGCATAATCTACTACAATTTCTTGTGCTGCCTGAGCAAAATACGGTTTGGTTAAAATTGGCAAGGTAGCCTCTATTGCCTTAGTAAACCATACAGAAGTCTCCAATTCAGAATTTGTATAGTCATAAAAATTTGCTATATCCAGAAGCTCATCAGTTTTAAAATCATAAAAAGGAGCATAAAGGCCATCCTTGCCTGGAAATTTACCAGAAAGATAGGCTACTGTAATGCCTAATAAATCCACATTTCTCCTCCCTTTATTTACTAAAAAAACCAACAACTCTTCTTCGGTAAAAGTGCTTATACTTAATGTATCTGATAGTCTTTCAATATTTTCATATTCAATTTTAGATATTGAATCCAAGCGGTTAATTACATCGTAACATGCTTGTTTACTTAGCTGCTCCCCTTGATTTTTTAAAGCAATATTTGTCTGATAAAAGTTATTTCCGATCCAAATAAGGCCGAATATAGATATGATAAACCCAAAGATTACAATTTTCTTCATACAACTAGTTATTAGTGGATTTGTACAAAAACCGTCTTGAAACTCCCAATGCTACAAAATAAGAATCGTTTGTAAGAAGCCCTCCTGAAAAATCCAACTGGGTCTCATTATTTATTAAATAGGTTAACCCTGCATTAAATTGCTGTACTCTATCGTCATATACACCTTCTATAAAAGCACTCGTTTTACCTCCAAGCGAGTACCCAAGCGCAAGTACTACATAATATATATCGGCTTTACCTATGTTAAAGGTAGTTCCTAATTTTTCCGTTATTTTCTGAGACCATGACACACGGTAGTTTACAAGGCTTAGTTCATTGCCAAACGAAGCTTGAATAGAAATGCCGGGTTTATATTCATTTTGTTCCCATAAATTTACCTTTGCTCCCAAATATGTAGAATTTGAGCCATAACTAGTAAATAATCTTATTTCCCCTCTTTCAGAAACTGCTAATCTAAACAAGCCATCCAGTGCAGTGGTATCGTTCCAAAAGGCAAAGCCTTGTTCAACCTGAAACGTATTCTTTGATATAGTGTAAGAACTTGTGGATGTTGTTGGTCGTTCAGTACCAATACTGCCCTGAGCAACTACACCAGTCGGAAAAGATGCATCTAGGAGTAGCATTGATACGAGCAGAAGTAAGCCAATTTTTACCTTAATCACCTATTAATTTTTTAACATTTTAAGAGAAAACCATCCAAGAATAAAAATAACAAAAATCATAATAGCCCAAAGCCAAATATCATCTTTAAATAAAGCTTCTTGCTCTGCCTTTACTTCTTCCTCAATAAACACTTCATCTCCCACACTTAGCTGTTTATTTTTTTTAGGAATACTATCTTCAAATTTGGTAATATCATAATTAGGTACATAAGCTCTCTTATTGCCATACACGAGGTAATATGTGGCTGGCTTGGTAAACCTGACAATTAGTTTGTGAGGGTTGCCATGTATGTTAGCCTTGCTAAAAGTTAGAGGCTCATTATCGTAGTTTTTAATAGTAATTCGTAAGTGTTTCAGCACCTGATTAGAAAAATTATACCCTTTCTTATTTAACGAGCTAAGTGTAGAAGTAAACAAACTCCTATAAAGATATTGCCAGCCTTTGTTGTTTTTAATACTATCTATGGCATATTCTACTGAAATCGGACGGTAATAATCTATTGAATCAACAACCTGCAATTGAATGAACGAAACCGGTTGCATCTTTTGTAAACTCAGTAAAATTTCAGTTTCATTACGATCACTATGCTCAATTACCTTAAATGATTCAATTACAGGGGATATATAAACTCCTTTGGTAAGTATTTTTTCTTCTATTGTAGCCTTATTGAATTGAGGATTTTTGGAAGAAGGAATTTTTAAGCGTAAGTACTTATAGCTTACATCCTTAAACTCTAGCGTAGTATATTGATAAGAGGTATTATCATTTTTTATGCCTAAAATCCTGCTTTTAGTACCTATAGTAAACCATTCTTGCTGGTTTTGGCTTCCCTCCAAGGTAACAAACCAATCGAAATTAGACCGATTGAATGAGAGGTTAATAGTGTTAACCAGTTGTGGCTTTGGCAATTCAAACGTATAATAGTAACTGCCAGATTTTTTTACCTCATTAATCAAACTAAAGTCAATCACTTTATTATCATAACTATCTGCTTGAACCTGAAGAATATATGGTGCTTCAATGGTGTCGCCATTTGCAAGTATTCCTAAAATTCTTACATCAGAAAAATCATTATTTAGTTTGCTATAAGCATCGTTAGGAATTTCAATGGTATGCCAAGTATCGGTAACTCCTTCTAAGCTTCTTTGATATTTAAACTCATGCTCTTGTGCCAATCCTAAATTTGCAAAAAGAATTAGGGCAAAAAACAGGTTTGAAAATGCTAATTTATTCATCGTTTTTTCTATTTCAATCTTTGTCTGCTTCATTATTCTTAACAAATTCTTCCTCTTCAAAAATGAGGTATTTGTATTTATTATATAAAAACGAAATAACCAGTAGTAATATACCCAGCACAACAAACACAATGGTTTTAGCAATAGTATCTAAATGCGAAATATCGTAGAAAAATAGTTTAACAAGTGTAATGGCAAATAAAGCCATGGCACCAACCCGCAATTGTTTATACTTACGAATAATGCCAACAACAATTAAGCTTAAAGAATATACACCCCATAATATACTTAACCCAAGTTTGTAGGATTGAGTAGAGCCTGCGTAGTCCATCCAATGAATTAGTTCACTACTTAACAGCCAAAGTACAGTTCCGTAAAACACCAAAGCAAAGAGTTGCCTGATATTTACATCCATAAACTCTTGCCTTATATATTTAAAGCTTGCTAACAACAAACCACCAACAAACAGAATAGAAATATATCGGATGCCAATATAAATCCAGCCGTATGCAAAGTATTCATTCATTTCTTGGGTAAGAAAATCAACTCTGAGTTCGCTTATCAAATATAAGCCTGAAAATAGAAACATTAATAGCACAAACCCATTGAGCCCTAAGTTAACAAGTCCCAGTGTTCTGTTTTTTAAAAACTTATAATTTACAATTGATAATAGAGTAAAGAACCCCATGGTGTAAATATACGACCAGGCTTTTCCTAAATTTAGTAACGAATAATTGAATTCATTATAGGTTTCCCCCGACCCGTCTTCGTAAGCTATTTGCACTTCAGAACTATAATATTGTTGATCCCAATAATTGCTTATTTCCATAGAAAACGCCATAAATAATAAGATTAAAAGCATGGCAGGAAGTACAGTATTAATAACCTTATTAAAGTTGATAAATTTAAAGGGGAACAAATCAACTTTAATTTTTTGATTATAGAAGTTGATAATACCGAACCCCGCAACTACAAATAAGGAGCTCAGGAATTGAACATTAAAAAATGGCGTTAACCAGCTTTCAGTGTTATATTTACTTATATAGCTATATGCACCCTCCCAATCTTGAAAAACACTAAAAAAGGCAATTATCATTAATGGATATGATAATTTTTCATACACCTTAATTTGTTTGGTTCTGCCAATCCAAAATAGCAAAGTGGCCTCTCCTATCCATAAAAGCGTAACCCAGTGCCCGTCTAATTGCACGGGTATAGCAATAGTAATAAAGGTAAGCACCAAACCAATAATGAGGTAAAACAGGTTTTTATCTGCCAGTTTTTGCTTAAAAATATAAATACTAAAGCCAAAGTGAATAACGGCATTTAACAGGGTAAACAAACCTATATAAATACTAAAAGTCTCATTATCTCTAAAAATTGAATAGCCCAGCCCATAAAAAATAAACGAGTTGGACAGCAGCATTATAATATCCATTTTTAAGAACTTCTCGCTACGAATAAGTTTATATCCAATAAATACCCCGTAAAAAGTGAGGTAAAAAATACTTAAGAAACTAAGTAGCACACCGAAATCACTTGCGGCAAAAAGCTTTGTGGCATATACGGCCATGTAAATAAGCCATGTAAAAACAAAAGCCGTATAATAAAGTGATTTCCAATAATTTTTAAGAGACACGGCCAGTATGCCAATATTAATAATGGCAATGTAGCCAAGTAATATTGTAGCATTCCCTGAACCATCGCTTAATAAAAAAGGAACGGCATAGGCACCCACAAAACCAATATGAGCAATTACCTGCTTATTGTATTTTATGGAGGCAAAGGTTGTAAATACAGTAAAAAGAAGCATTAAGCCAAAAGCCATCATTTTGGGTATGAGATCGTAAAAATCGTAGGCAGCAAAGGTTAAAAAGTACATTAACGCCAGGGCTCCACTGAGCAATACGGCACTGTATTTCTCGTATTTTGCTTTTAGCTTAATAGCAAATACAAGTAAGCCAATCGAAATAATATAACCCAAAATAATTCGGGTTAAGGGGCTTATCATTTTATTGTCGATGGCGTACTTTGCACCTATGCCAACACCAATTATTAGGATAATTACTCCAATAACACTGATTAGGTTCTCTCCAACAAATTTTTCAATATTTTGTTTAAATTCTGGCGAAAAAAGATTGTTTAGCCCCTTCTTAACAAATGAATCTTTTGGCTTTTGAATGACCCATGGGTCGTACTCAGCTATAGGTTGAACGGGTTTGGCTTGTTTAGTAAATGGTTCTTCAAAAGGTTCTGTATTCGGTTTGGTGATTACTTTCCCTTCAACCTCTGCCTTTAACAACTGTACTTCAGAGTTCAGTTTCTCTTGCTTAAGAAGAAGTTCATTCAAGCGATTTAATAGAATTTCATTATTAGAGTCTTGGTTATCCATAATATATATATGAAAGAATTAGCTAAAATAGAAATTATAGCGCAATGAATGGCTATAAAACTGATAGTTTAGCTGTTACTGTTAACATAAGAGCCTATTTTCTCAGCACTCTTTTAATTAGCTGTAGCTTGTGAGTTAATGAATTATTTACCACCAAATGAATTCCCTGATCGGAAATATCATCAATACGAACTTGGCCACTGGCATGGATTATTTTACTATTTGACAATAGCATGCCAACGTGGGTAATCTTAGTTTTGGTTCCAAAATAGCACAAATCACCAGGAATAGCATCGGTTAAGTTATCCACCTTAGTACCGAGCAGGGCTTGCTCGCTGGCGTCTCTGCTTAATTTGTAACCTGCAATTTTAAACACCATTTGAATAAAACCTGAGCAGTCCACACCAAAGGGTGTTTTGCCGCCCCATACATAGGGTGCATTTAAATATTTAAGCGCTATCTGTTTTACAAATTCAAAGCCCATCGAATTGCCCATATTATGAGACTCCCCATTAAATGCCAGTTGTTCCTCCATATCAAAAAGTTCCATGGAGGAAATAGGAAGTATGCTGCCTATTAATATTTGAATAGGGCTTTTATTATAAAGAAGGCTGCCGGTTATATCGGTACAAATTTTAAAATTTACATCGTTAAGGTGGTTAAAATATGTATCAGATATCGGATAATGCTGTTTAGCATCGATCCAACCAAGGTACTCATCAAAATTAATTTCGATCTTAAGCCAACGACCTTCGTTCATCGATTCTAATACGGTGTAATGATCTCCAAATAGCAATTGAGTAACCATTTCAGATTCCTCTGAAGGATATGACCGTACAGGAACAATGGCTAATCGGCAAACGCCTTTATTATCTTTTTCTTCTACCTTCAATTATTAGTATTTAATTCTTTCTAAGTCTCTTTTAACATCCTTTTCTTTGATGGAATCTCGCTTATCGTGCAATTTTTTACCTTTTCCTAAAGCAATTTCCAATTTAGCAAATCCTCGGCTCGAAAGAAACAATCGAGTCGGAATTAATGTTAATCCTTTCTCAGAAATTTTCTTATGGATTTTGGTGAGCTCTGATTTGTTCAATAGTAATTTTCGCTGTCTTGTAATGGTATGATTAAAATGTGTCCCTTGTTTATACTGGCTTATATGAATATTATAAACAAATAATTCTCCTCTATGAAATGCACAATACCCATCCTTTAATACCACTTTCCCTTCCCTGATAGATTTTATTTCAGTGCCTTGCAGTACCATTCCTGCTACATATTTGTCCAGCAGTTCATATTCATACGAAGCTTGTTTGTTTCGTATATTAATCGAGTTTGAAAATCTATCTTTTTTTGCCATTATTTTTTAGGATCAGCTAAGCTAGAAAAAATCTCTTTGATTCTATCTTTTTTTAATAATTTTTGCCCGGTTTGGGCTTTTGCAACCACTCTGTTTTTACAACTTACCAGTACATCACAAATCAATTTATTTCCATCAATTGATTTTACCGTAGCTTCGAATAAAAGTTCTTCGTTAATAAAAGCCGGTGATTTATGGTCAATATGGAGCATAGTACCAATTCCTTCTTCTTCATCGTTTTTAATCTCTAGTATAAATAAGCGACTGCTCCACTCAATGTATTTTGCTAATGCAAATGTGCTACATACCTTATGCACAGTACCAGCATTGAATTTGGCAAAGTCATCATTACAAACAATATGTTTGAATATTCTTTTGTCTCCTATAATAAGCCTATTATTCATTACGCAATTATGATTTTACCCCAATTGGCATCCTTGCCATTGGCCCAACTTCAAGCCCAACAAATTCTTTTGCTAAATATTTAAAATGTGCTGCTATGGCAATCATACCTGCGTTATCTGTGCAGTATTGAAAATCAGGCACATATACATTCCATCTTTTCTCTTCTTTCATATTTTCTAAAGCCTTGCGCAATCCTGAATTAGCAGATACACCTCCTGCAATGGCAATTTCTTTTATGTTATGCTCTCTGGCTGCTCGCTTTAGCTTATTCATTAGCATTTTTATCAATGCAAACTGGATACTGGCAGCCAAATCGTTTATATTATTTTTAATAAAGTCAGGATCTTTCTTTAGCTCATCTCTTAAAAAATAAAGAATGGCCGTTTTAATTCCACTAAAAGAATAATCCAAACCAGGCATAGAAGTGTTAGGAAACTCAAATTTAGTTGGATCACCCAATTTGGCATATTTATCAATCAATGGCCCTCCCGGATAAGTAAGCCCAAGCATTTTGGCTGCTTTATCAAAGGCCTCTCCTACGGCATCGTCTTTTGTTTGGCCAATTACCTCCAAATTAGTGTAATCTTTTACCAACACCAGTTGAGTATGGCCGCCACTAACGGTAAGGCATATAAACGGAAACTTTGGTTTAGGATCATCAATAAAATGTGCTAGAATATGTGCTTGCATATGGTTTACATCAATTAAAGGTATATCCAAAGCTAAAGCCATTGATTTGGCAAATGATGTACCTACTAATAAGGCCCCTAGCAATCCAGGCCCTCTCGTAAACGCTATGGCACTTAGCTCACTTGATAAAACACCTGCTTCTTTCATAGCCTTGTCCACCACAGGCACTATGCTTTGTTGGTGGGCTCTGGATGCTAATTCTGGCACCACTCCTCCATATTCTTGATGAACAGATTGCGTAGCCACTACATTATTTAGAACTTTGCCATCTTTAATTACAGATGCCGAAGTTTCGTCACAAGAAGATTCAATTGCAAGAATTATAATGGCCATATAGGGCTGCTATTTATTTTTGTACTTACTTGGTGGCAAAGTTTACAGTTTAATCATTCTAATGATAATTTTCTGGTAATATTTTGAAAGATAAAAATAAAATAAGGTTAAAAAATCTATCTATACAGGTGGTTGCCATTTTGGTAATTAACATTTTGGTTATTTTATCTTTTTTCCAATTATCAAGTGTTCAAACTTATTTAGGAAGAATGCTTACCAACAGTATTAGCAAAAAAGTTGGATATGAAATAACGATTGACAAGGTAGATATTGAATGGCTTGATAAAGCTATTCTAGAACATGTAAAGGTGAAAGATCTGGCTAAAAATGAGATGATTAATATTGACCAGGTTTTTATTAATTACAGATTTTCTTCATTAATTGGCGATCGAGCAAACATTATTGACCAAATTGTGCTACACAAACCCAATGTGCAACTTAGCTTATCGGATAGCTCCCCTTTAAACATCACTTCGTTTATAACTGCTCTAAAAAAGAGGTATGCCCCTAAAAGGAAAAATAAGGCTAAACCATTTATTATTAGTGAAATTATATTAGAACAAGGAACGTTTACCTATGACCACCAAAATAGAAAATCGTTAGCGAACAGATTCGATTATAACCATTTTGGTTTAGATTCGATTAATATGCAGGCCTCAAAGCTTTATGTAGTAGCCGATACATTTGGTTTAAGTGTCCAAAGTCTTTCGGCCTTTGAAACATCCACTCAATTACCCATACATTCCTTTACTACAAATTATGAGGTAAGTAATGCTCAAATGAAATTTGAAAAGCTACACTTTGCTCTGGGAAATAGCATAATCAACGACTCTATCGTATTTGAGTATAACTCCATGGCAGATTTAAGCCATTTTACTGAAAAAGTGTACATTCTAGCTCGTTTTAAGGAGTTGAAACTTTCAACCCAAGACTTAAAGTATTTTTCTCCTTATTTTAATTCTATTTATGACACAATTTTTCTAAAAGGAAACTTAAAAGGTCGATTAAATAAATTTGATCTTAAAGAAATTTTCCTGCAGTTTGGGACAAATAGTAGCTTAGTCGGAAAGGCTTATTTCGAAGGGCTTCCTGATATTTATAATACATTTATTGATTTAAAATTAAAAAACTCGAAGGTTTATAAGCCAGATCTTTCAATCTACATTCCTTCAGAATCATTTAATAAGTTCTATCCTTTTGATTCAGCAAAAGTTAAGGGTACGTTTACAGGATACCCCAAAGACTTTGTTTCTAAAGCTTCTATTAAAACGAGTATCGGCCATATTCATACCGATTTGAATTTGAAGTTAGCAAACGATCCGGCTCTTTCTAAGTACAGCGGAGCCATTAAGTTAGATAAATTTGATCTAGGAAAGCTATTCAATGCAGAATCAATTTTAGGGAAGACAAGTTTATCAGGCAAAATCAAGGGCAAAGGGATGACAAAATCTAGTGCGAACTTTAACCTCGAAAGTAGCATAGATGAAGTGGATTTATATAAGTATAACTACACCAACATTGTTACCAACGCCCATTTTTCGCAAGAATTATTTGATGGTTCATTGAAGATCAATGATCCAAATTTGCAATTTCAGACCACGGGCATTATCGATCTTAGAGCTACTAAAAAAATAATTCAGCTTGAGGGTGAATTGAAAAATGCACAGCTAAATGCGCTGCATATCAGATCAGATACTTCTTCTATTTCGGCAAAATTTAATGTGAATGCCAGAGGGCTATCAATAGACAGTATTATAGGAACACTTCATGTTGCAGAGCTTAAAGCTACCAATAATGAACAATCCTATCAAGTAAATAACCTCGAATTAATTTCAGAAATAAAGAACTCGGAACGTGTTATCGTGTTGTACTCCGATCGCGTAAAAATGAAGTTAGCAGGTAGCTTTAATTTAACTACTGCATATAAGGATATCTTTTATCTGTGGAAAAAACATAGGATAAAGTTTAGAAACCAAACAGATGAAATAGACAGATTTTATAAAGAATCGACTTATGAGCCACACATTTCAAACATTGATTATGAAATTGAACTACAGAATATAAACCCATTAGTAAACCTTTTTGATCCTTTAATTTACCTATCTCAAAATACTTTTATTAAGGGCAGCTTGGTAACAAGCAAACAACTGAGCGTGCTAAAGATGAATTTTAAGAACGACACTATTATTTATGATAATAATTCTTTGATAAACAATAATATAAACATATTCACGCAAAGTTTTCCTGATAAAAATAAAGTGAGTGGTCAATTTAGTATTGACTCAGAAACTCAGGTATTAAGGAGTGGTTCTTCATTAGATAGTTTAGCTATACACTCACAATGGGCCGCAGATTCATTAAATTTTGACATACACATACGGCAGCAAGCTGAACATAACGTAAACAAAGTAGAAGGTATTTTTCGATTTAATTCTGATACTACTTTATTGCGCTTTGGTAACTCGCAAATTCAAGTACTTGAACAAACTTGGAATATTAGAGAAAACAATTTAATTACATTTACCAAAGATAACCTTAGGTTATCAAATATGAGTATTAAAAGTGGTACTCAATCAATAAGCGCATCTGGGTCTATTTCAAAATTTAATAACAAACCAGTAATAATAAAGATTAGAAGTGTAAATATGAATAATCTCAACCCTCTTATAACCAATAAATTAGAAGGCATGATTAGTGGTTCAGCCAAGGTGTCAAATATATTTAGCACACCTTTAATAGAAACTGACTTCATCATCGACAGCCTAAGAGTTGATGGCTATTATTTTGGTAATATCGAAGGTGTGAGTAATTGGAATCAGTTCGACAATCAGTTTGACGTTAACTTTTTTGTGGACAGGAAGAGTGTTAAACTTTTAAATATCACAGGAGCCTATAAACCATTAGGTGATAATAATGCGTTGATGTTAGATGCCCAACTAATAAATACAGATTTGAGATTAGTTGAGCCATTTACAAAGCTTTTTACAGATATTGAAGGAACCGTTTCTGGTAATGTAAAAATTACAGGTGCTTTGTTTAAGCCTATTTTAAAAGGAAGTGGTCGTATTAATGATGCATCTATTACCGTTGACTACTTAAAATCAAAATTATACGCACAGGGTAATTGGCAGCTCGACTCAAGCTTAATATCACTTAATAATGTGGCAATTAAAGATGATAATATTGGTACAGGCCTGCTTAATGCCAATTTTTATCACAGCAATTTCAAGTCGTTCTCAATGGATTTAAAAGCTGATTTTGATAATCTAAAAGTGCTCAATACCCTTGCAAAAAACAATGATTATTTTTATGGAACAGCCATTGGAAGTGGTAATTTATCAATAACAGGGTCATTTAGCAATTTGGTTATTAGCACCAGAGCCAAAACTGAAAAAGGTACCAAATTTTATATTCCACTAAGTGATAGCAAATCAGGAGCCAAGCAAGAAGATTTTATTTCATTTTCGAACTTTACAAGCGAGGATGAAACTACCACCGTTGCAATTGAAGATAAAATAAACTTAAAAAATGTTACAGTTAACTTGGATATTGAAGTAACGCCCGATGCCTATGCAGAAATTATTTTTGACCTAACTGCAGGAGATATTATCCGTGGTAAAGGGAAAGGAAATTTAAGTTTAGGAGTAGATACAAAAGGTGAATTTACGGTTTTGGGAGAATACGAGTTTACAGAAGGTGCCTATAATTTTACTATGTATAATATTGTAAATAAGGAGTTTAAGATTAATCCTAAAAGTAAAATTACATTTTCAGGCGACCCCTATTTGGCCACTATGGAGATTGATGCAGATTATAAAGTAAATACTTCACTTGCTCCCATTATTGATACAGTTTACCAAGATTTACCCGAGCTAAAACGAATTTATCCTACCAAAGTACTACTTGATTTAAACGGCCCTCTCCTATCTCCAGATATTGATTTTGATATTATTATAGAAGATTATCCTCGATCGAATGTAAATATTGATACGGAGGTAAGAGCATTCTTAAACAAGATTAAAAATGATGAGCAAGAAATGAATCGGCAAGTTTTTAGTCTATTGGTTTTTAGAAAATTCTCCCCTCCAAACTCATTCTCAACTGGTGGAACTTTAGGTAGCAGTGTTTCCGAGTTTGTCTCTAACCAGTTGAGCTATTGGATTAGCCAGGTGGATGAAAATTTAACCATTGATTTAGATTTAGGTGAATTAGATGCCGATGCACTCAAAACATTTCAACTTAGGGTTTCCTATGCCTTTATGGATGGAAAACTAATTATTACTCGCGATGGTGGGTTTACAGATCAAAACCAAGAAGCAACATTATCGAGTATTACTGGCGATTGGACAGTAGAGTACCTTCTATCGCAAGATGGTAAACTGAGAATTAAAATTTTTAAAAGAACAAATTATGACCAACTATCTGCCTCTACAGGAAATAATGACGAGTTAATAACAGGAGGATTTAGCTTATTATATACAACTAGCTTTGACCATATTAAAGACCTCTTTAATAAGAATAAAAGTAAGAAATCGTCTAGCCCGCCCAAGAATAATTCAGGCAAGGAGGCTATAAAGCCTGATGAAGATGAAAATATCCCCTAATATTCGTTAATAATTATTATCTTGAGCAAAATTCTATTATGGAAGTTGTTAAAGTTGTAAAAAAGTATGCAGAGTCAATTGGAGGTAATTTTTCCACCTATGACGATTCCAAAGTTGCTGTTGTTATTCCAATTGGGCAGCATAGGCATCAAACAGTATTAGCCGAATCCAAAAGCATAAATGGTAATTTTTATATTACCCTTACATCTAAAATCAGTAATAAAGAGGCCATCTCCGATGTTGATATTTACGAAAAACAAAAAAACCTTTTATTTGGAAAACTGGTTATTGAAAAAGATCATCTTGAAATACGGGCTTATTTAGAAGAAAAAATGTCGGAACAGTTAATTGCTGAAATTTTTAATGAAATAGCTGCCTTTGCCGACATCTATGAAAAACGATTTACCGGAAAAGATATCTATTAATTTTCTTAATTTTGCAGTGCAGACCGCCTTATCGACCCGCTAGCTAGCGGGTAGGAAAGTCCGGGCAACGTAGAGCAACGCACTTCCTAACAGGAAGGCTCTCCGCCAGATGGCGGAGGGACAGATAGTGCAACAGAAAATATACTACTCCTGATTAATTTTAGGAGCAAAGGTGAAAAGGTGGGGTAAGAGCCTACCGCTTTGATGGCGACATCATTGGCAGTGTAAACCTTGCGTGTTGAAAAATCAAATAGGTACTGTCTCCGACACTTGTCGGAGCTAACTTGCTCGGTTAGACTTGCAGTATGGGTAGATTGCTTGATCCCGATAGTGATATCGGGACTAGATAAATGATAAGGGTCTCGTTCTGATAATTATCGGGATCGGGATACAGAACCCGGCTTACAGGTCTGTTTTTTTTTATTGTTGCCACTAAGACATAAAGGCACAAAGAATCACTAACTTTTTCTATCCTCTTTGTGTACCTTAGCGTTTTAGTGCCTTTGCTACCGCTGTGGCTATTTAATAACTTTTAATAGAAAAAATGCCTTCCATTTTAATTGTTGACGATGAAAAAAGCATTCGCTTTGCATTACGAGAAATACTAGAAGATGAAAACTACGAAGTGGATGAAGCGGCTGATGGTGTTGAAGCCCTAAAAAAGCTATCGTCCAATTCGTATGATGCTGTTTTAAGCGATATTAAGATGCCAAAAATGGATGGCATCACATTGCTCGAAAAGGCCATTGAAGAGGGGGTTGATACTCCTTTTATTATGATTTCGGCACATGGTACCATTGATACAGCCGTAGATGCCACCAAAAAGGGAGCATTTGACTTTATAGAAAAGCCACCGGACTTAAACCGTGTACTTTTAGCCGTTCGTAATGCGGTGGATAAAGAAACTCTGGTTAAAGAAACAAAGGTTCTTAAAAAGAAAATAGCCAAATCAACTTCTATTATTGGGGAATCTGAACCTATTCAAAAGGTATTTGCAACCATTGAAAAAGTAGCCCCCTCTGAAGCACGTGTGCTTATTACTGGGCCAAATGGCTCTGGTAAAGAGTTGATTGCTAAATCGTTACATAAAAACAGTTCAAGAAAAAAGAGTCCACTAATTGAAGTTAATTGTGCAGCCATACCTAGTGAATTAATTGAGAGTGAACTATTTGGGCACGAAAAAGGTGCTTTTACTTCGGCAATAAAACAGCGTATAGGTAAATTTGAACAAGCTCATAACGGCACCCTGTTCTTAGATGAAATAGGAGATATGAGCCTCTCTGCTCAGGCCAAGGTACTGCGTGCATTGCAAGAAAATGTGATAACCAGAGTGGGTGGCGATAAGGAAATTAAAGTAAATGTACGTGTGCTTGCAGCCACCAATAAAAACCTGAAAGAAGAAATTGCCAATGGCAATTTTAGAGAAGATCTATACCACCGGCTCAGTGTTATCATTATTGATGTACCTGGTTTAAATGATCGAATAGATGATATTCCATTACTTACAGAACATTTTTTAAGCCTTATTGCCAACGAATATGGAGCTCCGGCCAAAACAATGGACACCAAAGCCATAGCACTACTTCAAAAGCATAACTGGACTGGTAATATTCGCGAACTCCGAAATGTAGTAGAACGACTCATTATTTTGGGTGGTGCTAATATTTCTGCTAAAGATGTAGTGCAATTTGGGCATATTGGTTAAAACAATATAGGGTTACCCATTTAAAGCGCATAGAAATTGCTGTATCAGAATAACATCAAATATATGGTCACCCTG
>Ga0256834_1000351_pt1 | contig 33709 bp, 33 predicted proteins | sample 4281140metaG_FD_190536 | JGI IMG/M metagenome (GOLD analysis project Ga0256834, IMG submission 190536) | Hydrothermal vent microbial communities from East Pacific Rise, Pacific Ocean - 4281-140 | ecosystem: Environmental > Aquatic > Marine > Hydrothermal vents | place: Pacific Ocean: East...
TGGTCGGTTTTTAGCAAAATATAGTGGAACAATCGGAATATTTTCAAAATATATATAAGTCCAAATATCTAACTCAGTCCAATTTGAAAGTGGAAAGACCCGCATATTCTCACCCAAATTTATCCTTGTATTATAAATATGCCAAAGTTCCGGTCTTTGATTTTTAGGATTCCAGACATGCTGAGCATTACGGTGCGAAAAAACACGCTCCTTTGCACGAGACTTTTCTTCATCGCGGCGTGCGCCACCAATCGCTGCATCATAATTACCCATCTCAAGCGCTTGGCGAAGAGCTTGAGTTTTCATTATATCAGTATAGCGAGATGAGCCACAATCAAATGGATTAATATTGCTTTCAACCCCTTGGTTATTTGTATGAACAATTAAATCAAGGTCATATTTTTTTTTAACTTGCTCACGAAATTTAATCATTTCTGCAAATTTCCAAGTTGTGTCTATATGCAAAATAGGAAAGGGTATTTTTGAAGGGAAAAAAGCTTTTCTAGCTAAATGTAATAAAACACTCGAATCCTTGCCAATAGAATACATCATTACTGGGCGTTCAAAACATGCGGCAACCTCACGAAAAATCTCAATGCTTTCAGCCTCAAGCTTTTGCAAATATGAGAGTTTTGGGTAAAGGTCATTCATGATAATTCTTCTAACTTAAATTTTGTAATTGCTTAATGTTTTTTAGCAATAAATTATTTGTACTTTTTAAGCAATTATTTAAGCGAAAATATTTTAAGGGGTGGGATTATTCGATCAAATGCATGTTGAAACGACTGGGAGTTACAGCAAGTCATTTATTAATTCAAAAGTATTATAAAAATGAACTATACATAATATATTATTGTATATTCACAATTGTTGTGACACTGATTACGTATATTCATTTTTCTATATACTTTAATGGGTGCAATTAAAATGACCTTTGAAAAATGCTCAGATATTAATTTTGGCACATCTGGATTACGTGGAATTGCTAGTGGCTTTACCGCAGAATGTGTAGCAGCTTATATCTTTGCTTTTCTCAAAATATTAGATCAAAACACCAAGCAGAAAAACATTTATATTGGCGCTGATTTAAGACAATCTAGCCCAATAATTTCAGCTCATTGCATTGCTGCTACAAAAGCATTTGGCTGGCAGCCAATTTATGGGGGCAATGTGCCAACCCCTGCACTTGCAGCCTATGCTATAGCAAAAAACTGCCCCGCAATTATGATTACAGGTAGCCATATGTCAAATGATTGTAACGGCATGAAATTTTATCGTCCCAATGGTGAGTTATCTAAAAGTGATGAAGCACCAATTAAAGAAAATTTAGCTCTATTTAGTGAGAGCGATTTTACTTTCACTTCAGAAAAGCTACCCCCTATAAACCCAAAAATTGCGCAGAGTTATATCAACCGATATATAAATGCTTTCCCAAAAAATGCTCTATCAGGAATTAAGCTAGGCATTAATATGCACTGTGCAGTTGGGCGCAATATTTTGCTTGAAATTTTTGAAAGATTGGGAGCAAGTTGCTTTCCCTATAATCATAGCGAAACATTTATTGCACTTGATACTGAAGCATTAGATAAAGCAGATATAAAAAATGCAAAAAAGCAAATTAAAACCTACAATTTAGATGCCGTTATTTCTACCGATGGAGATGGTGATAGACCGCTTCTATTCGATGAAAATGGAGCTCAAATAAATGGTGATGTGATTGGTGCAATTGCTGCAAAATCATTAAACATCAAAACCATTGTCACCCCACTTACCTCAACTAGCGCAATTAAAAAATCAGGCTGGTTTAACAAGATCATTCGCACCAATATCGGCTCACCCTATGTAGTAGCAGCTATGTCAGAGTTAGGAAAAACAGATGAACCAATTGCTGGTTTTGAGGCCAATGGCGGATTCTTGCTTGGAAGTGACATCAAATTAAAAAATGGCAACCTGTCCTCCCTACCAACTCGTGATGCCATATTGCCGCTTATTGCTGTGCTAATAAAAGCAAAAAATAAATCTATTTCTATTTCAAATTTAGCAAACACCCTGCCCCCTCGCTTTATGAAGGCAAACAGAATTAAACAAGTGCCAAATGACATTGCAAATGAGTTTTTATATCAAATGCAAACCTCAAAATTTCATTGTAAAGCAATGGATAAATTATTAGAAAACCCAATAGATATTAACACTCAAGATGGAGTGCGCATGAGCTTTTGTGATAGCTCTATCATTCATTTTAGACAATCAGGAAATGCACCAGAAATGCGCATATATGTTGAAACCAATAATCAAAAGAAAAGCAAGCAAACACTTGATATTTTAATAGAAAATCTATCTAAACATTTGCACTCAAAAGGGCGCAACTAATGCAAAAAAACGCACTAACAAATAAAAATAATCTAATCACCCCAATTATTTTAGCAGGTGGAAAAGGCACTCGACTATGGCCAATGTCACGCTCATCTCGCCCAAAGCAATTCTTGCCTCTTACAGACGATATTAGTCTTTTCCAACAAACATTATTGCGGCTATTTGATAAAAATATCTATAACGCTCCTATAATTATCACTAATAAAGATTATAGATTTTTAGTTGCCGAACAAGCGCTCGAAGTTAGTGTAGATTTAGCTTCAATATTGCTTGAACCAGTCGCTCGCAATACTGCCCCAGCCATTATAGCTGCAACTATTTTTGCAGCAAAAGATAATAAAACCCAACTCATACATATCCTACCTTCAGATCACGATATTCTAGTTGATGACGCTTATCTAAAAGCTCTAAATTCTGCTAAAAAAGCTGCAACAAATGGCAGCTTAGTTACCTTTGGTATATCACCAACTGAACCCACAACAGATTTTGGTTATATTGAGGCAGGTGAAGCAGAAAATTTTGGCACTAATAAAGTTAACCATTTTGTAGAAAAGCCAGACTTAACCAACGCTAAAAAAATGCTAGACACAGGGGATTATTATTGGAACTCAGGCATGTTTATGTTTGCTGCTTCTAGTTTTATAAGCGAATGCAAAAAACTCGCCCCAGAAATTTTTAACGCAGCAGATAAATCCGTAACAAACGCCAAAAACGATCTCGACTTTATCCGCCTACAAGAAACAGCCTTTGCCAACTCACCCAATATTTCTATCGATTATGCAATCTTTGAAAAAACCTCGTTAGCCTCAGTCGTGCCTGCTCCCATAATTTGGTCTGATCTTGGTTCATGGAACGCAGTTTGGAAAAGTGGCAAGCGTGATGAAAATGAAAATCTAGTACGTGGTAAAACAAACCTAAGTAACACTAAAAATTCACTTATTGTCTCAGAAAAATGTCATATATCTGTTGATGGGCTTGATGATGTTGCAGTAATTGCCAGTGAAGATGCAATTTATGTTGGCGCACTTTCAAAAGCGCAAAATGTTGGCGCAATTGTAAAGCAGCTAGAAGCAAATTCTAAAACTTCAGCACTTACACAGACTCACAAAACAACATATCGACCATGGGGCGGATATTCATCTATTCTTGATGGTGAGAGATTTCAAGTGAAGCGTTTATTTGTAAAATCTGGTAAAAAAATATCATTGCAAAAACACCACCACCGCAGCGAACATTGGGTTGTGGTGCGTGGCACAGCAGAAGTGCAAATTGATGAAAAAATCATTTTTTTACATGAAAACGAAAGCATTTATATTCCGCAAGGAGCGGTGCATAGATTGTTCAATCCGGGCAAAATATTGCTTGAACTTATTGAAGTTCAAACAGGCTCATATCTGGGTGAAGATGATATCATTAGAATAGAAGATGAATTTGGAAGAAATAAACCATAAACTCACCAAACAACCATTCAATAAAAACGATAGTTTATTTATTCAATTTCAACTACTTGTGTTTGACTAAGAACTACTTCTCCTTCACGAATTAACTTAATAACTCCAACATATTTTCCTTTTGCCCACCCGTTTTTAGGTCGCTTTAACCCAGAATAAGTAACATATTGCGCTTTTTTTCGCTCTAATGAATCTGTAATATTTTTTACCAGCACACCAGTTAATCCAGCAATTTCAAGACTAACTTGATCACCTTTTTCAAGGTTGATAAATCTTGCATAAAGAATAATTGCTGGAGCAGAACTAAAAGAAGGTGGTTGGGGAACATCACCATTTTCAAGACTATCAATACTCACAACTGTTGTTGAAAATCCACTTTGTAAAATTTCACCATGTCGATAAATAAATGCTTCACTTACAGTTTTATCCCATAATCCACCATCTAACTTTTGACTTACTGAGCAAGAAGCGCCTATAATATTTCCAGTAAATGGATCAATTAACTCACCATTATAACGAATTGTTAGGTGCAGATGCGCAAATTGTGCAAGACCTGAATATCCGACTTCACCAATTTTTTCTCCTTGCGAAATTAATTCGCCTTTTTGAACATTTACACTGCCTTTTTTTAGGTGGCAATATTGTGTTTCCCAACCCTCCTCATGCTTAATCACCACTCCATTCCCACATTCACGATTTTTTATCGCAGGGTTATTTTTATCCTCAAGCAATCTATTATTCATACCATCACGTATCGCCCTAACAACACCAGAAGCAGCAGCAATAACAGCTACCCCCTTTATAGCTGATTGAGTTGATAAAAGTCGAAAATCCGTCCCCTTATGACCATCATAAGTCGCCGATTTACAACTATAGTCACTAACATTTTCACTAGGATCAATATCAACATAATTTTGAATAAAACACGTAACATTTGGCACGCAATCTAATGGAAGAGTAAATAAGGACCTGCTCTCAGCTTTAGCCAAATTAGGTATAAGAACTGCTATGCTAATAATAAATAACAATCTATTTCGCAACATTTTGAAGTCCTTCAACATAGGAATGTCCTTCTATAAAGTTACACCATATATCTGTTAAATTGCAGTCCTAAATAATTTCTAGCAAGTTACTAATTTTTTTACATTTGCAATTAATCAACATCTAACACAATTTCATATCATGCATATTTAGTTCATAAACACTTGCTTAATTATAACACTTGCAAGATAGTTTAGTTTTTTCTAATATACACATTCATATTGGGCGTAACATTATTTATGATTAAACTAAGGCAGATAAATGCAAGAACAAATTTTAGACATTCTTAAAAAAATTTCAATCCCAAGCCTCAACAAAGATATTGTTTCGCTTGGTCTAATTTCTAAAATTGTCATCAAAGAGCAAAAAGTTATATTTTCGATTACCGTGCCTAAGGGACTTGAAAATGAATTAGCTTATGTGCGTGATCAAGCAGAGCAAAATGTTGCAAAGCTTAATGGTATTGAAAGAGTTCTTATCGCTTTAACTGCACAAGTTGAAAAACAAGCCCCCGCCGTTCAGCCAAAACTTAAAGATAAAAAAGACCGCCCCGTTGGCCCCGATATGCGCCCAACTGCAGGCGCTATTCCCAATGTTAAATCTGTGCTTGCCATAGCATCTGGCAAAGGTGGCGTTGGCAAATCTACCACTGCGGTAAATATAGCGTTAGGGCTAAGATCACTCGGTCTAAAAGTTGGACTATTAGATGCAGATATTTATGGCCCCTCAATTCCTCGCCTAATGGGACTTGGCGGCGCACGCCCCGAAATAAAAAATGAAAAAATAATTCCGCTTAAACAATATGGCATAAAAGTTATGTCGATCGGTTTTTTGATGGAAGAAGAATCTCCAATTATTTGGCGTGGCCCAATGGTGGTTTCCGCCCTAATGCAAATGGTGCGTGAAGTTGAGTGGGGCGAGCTTGATGTGCTAGTGCTTGATATGCCTCCAGGGACTGGCGACACGCAATTAACAATGGCGCAACAAGTGCCGCTTGCTGGTGCTGTAATTGTTTCCACCCCGCAAGATTTAGCATTAATAGATGCTCGCAAAGGTCTTAAAATGTTCAAATCTGTAGATGTGCCAATTCTTGGCATTGTAGAAAATATGAGTAGTTTTATCTGCCCAAAATGTGGTGAAACATCAGAAATTTTTGGGCATGGCGGCGCAAAAGACGAAGCGCTAAAACTTCATGTTACATTTCTTGGCGCTATTCCACTGCACATGGATATTCGTAAATTTTCAGACGAGGGTAACCCGATAATTATTGCTGACTCAAAAAGCGAACACGCAAAAATATATAAAAACATCGCCCTAAAAATTGCTGCCCAATTAGAAAAAGATGAATAATTTTAGCTCTTTTTACTTTTCACAAATGTAAGAAATTGCCTCACCCAAGGGTTGCTCTCACTATTTCTTACATGGCAAAAACCAGCCAATAGGTTCTGCTTTATTACGCCATCATTTCGCCCATCAATTCCATGACCTCGTTTGATAATGCGAGCAAATTCTGTATCAGGTTTTAATCTCTCAATACTGGCATAGTGAAATTCATGCGCCGCTATTTCTTGCCCTGCACGACCCCAAGGGTGATTATTCTTAACATCAAAACGAGTATATCCTCGCCCTTGTGGGCGCACGTGCATAATTGCCTTTGCATCAATCACACTCACCATAGGAAACTCTTCTTCGCCCCATTTTATTGCATCACAAAGATACATCAAACCACCGCATTCAGCATAAGTTGGCAGCCCATTTTCTATCGCTTTTTTAATATCAGCTCGCAATTTTTCATTAGCCGATAATTTTTTCATCTGAATTTCAGGAAAACCGCCACCAATGAATAACCCATCAACTTGCGGCAGCTCATTATCTTGCAAACTATCAATAAAAACCAGTTCTGCCCCTACACTTTGAAAAGCCTCTAAATCATCAGCATAATAAAAGCCAAAAGCACTATCCTTGATAATTCCAATTTTTATGCCCAAAGCAAATTGATCAATTTTTACAGCCCTTGGCAAAGACGTATCAGGCGCAATTTTTGCAATCTCTTGCAGCCTATCTAAATCTACCCCATCGCCAATGATACGCCCAATTTGCGCAATTTTAGTATTTGGGGAATTATTTTCATCTGGCGTAATCAGTCCTAAATGTCGCTCACCAATATCGAGAATATCATTGCGCCCAATCGCTCCAAGAACTTCAATGTCACTATAATATTCAACCGCCCTAACCAGCTTTGCCTCATGGCGCATGCCACCAACTTTATTCAATATCACGCCAGCAATATTTATATCTCTATCAAAAGCCTGATAACCCAATAAAAGCGGGGCAATGCCTCTTGTCATGCCAATCGTATCAATTACCAAAACAACAGGCAATTGCAAGAGTTTTGCCAATTGTGCATTAGAATCTAAACCTCTAAGATCAATCCCATCATAAAGCCCCTTATTCGCCTCAACTAATGAAATGTCAGCCCCATGCGATTTCAAAGCATAAAGATTTTTAATCTCACTTTCACTCATTGCATTAAAATCTAAATTATAACAGGGGCTAGCACTGGCAGCGCTAAGCCACATCGGATCAATATAATCAGGGCCTTTTTTAAAGATTTGAATTTTTTTTCCGCACTCAACCAAAGCCGCACTCAGACCAATCGAAATAGTAGTTTTACCTGAGGATTTATGCGCTGCGGCAATTAGAAATCCTACCATTATTCACCTATTGGCAAATAGTATTTATTGCGATTATTCCACATTGCATTTGCCATTTGCTGCGCATTATCAACGCTATCTGTCTTGCCCATGCTTTTAAGCGCAATCGCTAAACTGCCAGTAACCGCCGCTACCCCATAAGAACTTTCAAACTCACCTCGCCAAAACTTAGCAACATTATCAACATTCATCTCCTCATCAATTTCCTGACGAGTATCAGACAAAAGAACTGGCCAATTCTCACTCGTTGCTTTTTCCGCTCCTTTTGTAGAATGCACCAAACACGGTTTATTAGGTCGCCGCTCTATCTCGCCACCCTCACCTCGATATACCGACATTTGCGGTTGATTAAGCAAATTTGCCGCTTCAATATGAATATCTGCAAAGCCACGATGAAAAATCCCCTGCATCATAGTTTTTGCATTAAACGGATTTAACATTCGAGAAAAACTATGAACAGGTGAGCGCAAACCAAGAATTGGTCGCATCTCAATCATTTCGTATAACTTAGGACTTAACACCTCTAATGGCGCATAAGTGAAATTAGTTTTTTCAATCTCGCTGGCTGCCATTTCAAGCGAATTAGCAATCGGAACACCTAAGCCTTCTAGCACTTCTTGAGTATAAACTCGCCCTGCCGTGTGCCCACTTGTTCCGTGCATAAAAACTTTAATTCCATTTTGTGCTAACAATAAAACACTAAGAACATACCAAGGTAATTGCCGTCTTTTACCCGCATAACTCGACCAATCAACATCAACTTTTGGCAACTTATTTGGCAAATTAAAAGTCGATCTTGCACCAAGGGTAAAACCAGCAATTTCCACACCCGTTTCTTCTTTAAGCCGCATCAACATAAGAAATGCGCCAATCTGTTCAGGCAGAGCCTCTCCCCGTAAAATCATCTCCATCGCCTCTTGCGATTCTGCAAGTGTAAGCGCACGAGTTTTGGTTTTTCCTCGCGCTAAAATTGCAATAAATTTTGCAAATGGGTGTAATTCTTGTTTCATACTTTCCTAAAAACTATTGCAACGCAGATGGCTCTACATTGTCATCACTTAGGTTGACTGGCAAGATACGTAAAAATTTCATTCCCAAAACCGTGACAAGAAGTGCCAAAGCAACTCCGCCAAACCCTAAAATTAGCTCTAAAATTGAAGGGGTATAAGAATTTATCACACCATCAGAAAAACTGCTTGAAACTTCATAGCCAGGGAAAATTTCTAGCGGGAAAGCCTGCCCGCCAATGATAATCACATAAAGTTGAGAAAAACCGCCAAGCACCACTAAAAATGCAGCAAGAATAACCAAATATCTTTTTCTATCTAATTTGGGGTGAAACAGTAAAACAAGCGGAATGATTGAACCAAGCAACACATGCCCAATCCAAAAGACTGCAGTATAAATTCCACCATTCAGCAAAATAAATTTCTCAAATTCTTGGTGCTCGCTCACATACATATTGCTTAAATGTTGCACCGCAGTGAAATATAAAACCACCGCAACAAATATACCAAGCAATCTTGCCTGACGGGTGCGAAGTTCAGGCGAATAAATACGCCTTGTCATGGTGCAAGTGCCAATCATCACCAAAATGAACATCGCCAAACCAAAAGAAAAAGACATAGCGATAAACATTGGCGCCATAATCGCCGCATCATAGCCCTGCCTTGCAACTAACCAGCCAAAAATAGAACCAGTGCCTGTGGTCAAAGCCAACCGCCAAAGGAAAGCTACTAACCCAGCTGTTTTAAGCGCAAACACATGCACCCCTCGTGCCATTTGCGCATAAAGATAAATCGCCACAATGCCCAAAAAGCCGGTATAAAGCAGAACATTCCAAGCAAAAATTGACTTAAAATTATACTGTGTCATCGCAATTAACAACCTGTCAGGTCGCCCTAAATCTAGCACCAAAACCGCCAACCCACCCATTAAAAGCGCCATCGCCAACAACGACGAAACCCGAGCAGTTGGTTTATATGCCTGTTTGCCAAATACCGAGCCTATCGAAGAAACATTAAGCGCACCAGATGCGGCAACAATTAAAAAGATAGCAAAAATATGCGGCACGCCCCAAACAATTTGATTATTCATGCCAGTAACAATATGCCCGTAATGCTCAATATATAAAACCGTTGCACCAGCTGCCGCAACAAATCCTGCTAGCAAAACAACCAGCGACCACAACTTTTTGGTAGATCTTAATTCGCTATATTTAATTCGTTGCATAAAACACCCCTATATATTTTTATAACGAACGCCAAGATTTAGGCGAAGATCATCACGCAATTCTACGCTTGGATAATTTGCCAGAGCCAGCGAGATTTCACTGTTAGAATCATTGAGATCACCAAAAATCATTGCGCCATTTCCGCTTGTTTCACACGCTTGGGTGCAAGCAGTTGTGCCTTCCCCCGCATCAAGCCTATGCACGCACATATTACAACCCTCAACCGTACCTTTGCCCCGAGGCGAAGATGTCTTTTGCCCCTCAATCTTTTCATGCACAAATGAGCGAGCCTTAAACGGGCAGGCCATCATGCAATAACGACAACCAATGCAAATATGCCTATCAACTAACACAATCCCGTCTGCTCGCTTGAACGAAGCACCAGTTGGGCAAACATCAACACAGGGCGGTTTTTCGCAATGCTGGCACATAAGGGGTAACGAAGTTTCATGCCCCGTATTTTTATCTTTTAAGGTAACTTTTCTAATCCATTGCGGATCGGTATCAAGCCCCGTATTTTCCCAACCATGCTCATTTGAGCAAGCACTAATACAAGCGCTACAATCGCTAGGACATTTATTTGCATCAATCAATAATCCCCAGCGAATATCTGGGTTAGCACTCGCCGCCGCACCTTGGCTTAGCGCCATTAGGGTAACACCAGAAGCAAGGGTTACACTGGCTAATGCCGCACCTTTTTTCAAAAATTCACGCCGATGGAAATCTGCGCCTTTTATTTTTTTCTCAAACATACTCACTTTGCCTTCTCCAAAAGATATGCCCGCATCATTTCAAGCTGCGAAATTGGAACACCAGAATTTGGATTATCTTGCGTCAATGCTTCTTTTAAGAAATTTATATCTGGATCAGAGGAATGACAAGAAAAACAGTCAATTTTCACCGCTGCAAATTTATGACAAGTAGAGCAGAAAAACTCTTCGCTATCAGCTTTTACAGGCTTGCTGTCTTCATCAAAAACCGCATGACAAGTGACGCATTGTTTGATGCTTGCATCAATTTTTCGCTCTCCCTCACGCAGCACTTTATCTCTATCATGCCTGAGCAAATCAGGGTGGTTAATGCGCCAATATTCATTGCCTTCAGGGTGCGGGTTGCCAATTGCTTTTGGCACATTTGGAAACATAGAATTTACGCTATTTTCTTGCGCCAATGAGCCAATAAAGCTAATTGGAAAAATAATAAAAAAAGCAAGAAATAACGTTCTCATTTTATTCTCCTAAACCCATATTGATATAGCCAGTTGGGCAAACATCGGCGCAAACATGACAGCCAATACATTTGGAATAATCGGTCTCTACATAACGCCCAACAATTCTATCAGATTTTTTAACTCTTGATACGGCATCTTGCGGGCAATAAATTACACAGTTATCGCACTCAAAGCACATGCCACACGACATACATCTTTCACCCTCTTTTTGTGCCTGCTCTTCAGAATAAGCAATGATACGTTCTTCAAAATTACCCAAAACATCATCACCCTCAATTTTCACTTCATCGCGAATTTCGCGTGCTTCATGCGAAAAATGCCCCAAGAATAAATCGGTATGTTTGATAATTTGCGAATCTGACCTATCATCATAATTATGAATAGCAAAATCTGAGCTATCAGTGCCTCGGCTTGGCTTGTGGTTATATTCGCCGAGGTCTTTGCCATGCTCGTGCAGCTCTTCTAGCAAGTTGAAATGATGCACATCAACTTTAGGGCGTTTTTCAATTTCACCATCATCTAAAAAGTCAGAAATAGTTTGTGCAGCAATGCGTCCATGCCCAATAGCAGTGGTTAATAAATGTGGCTTAAGAATATCACCACCAGCAAAATGTTTGTCTTTTCCTTTTACTTTATAACCAGCCTCAATGGCAATAAATCCATTGCCAGCATCCATCGCCTCCACGCCTTCAAAATCACCAAACTGACCAATAGCAGAAATAATCACATCGCACTCAATGCTAAACTCAGTGCCCTCACGAGCAATAGGTGTCATTCCCTTCATGTCACATTCGCACATTTTAAGCGCAATAGCTTTTCCACTATCATCTTTAATAACTTCAAGCGGCATAACCGAGCCAACAATATCAACACCTTCACGTTTGGCATCTTCCCTTTCATGCTCCGCCGCCGTCATTTGCTCAATCGGAAAAAGCGAGGTTAATGTTGCACTCACTCCCTCACGATCAAGCGCTTCTGCTGCATCATCAGCAGTGAAATTAATATCTTTATTTGTTGCTTTTGCCTCAGTTGATACATGCCCCAAACGACGAGCAACTGAGGCAACATCAACCGAAGTATCGCCGCCACCAACAACCACAACTTTAAGCTCACTATCAACAATATGACCTTTGTTAAACGCATCTAAAAATTCAATTCCATTGATACAATTTTTAGTGCCTTCCCAACCAGGAATTGGCAACGGACGACCATTTTGCGCCCCAAGTGCCCAAAAAATGGCATCATATCCTGCTTCAATCTTTTCAATAGAAATATCTTTACCAACTTTGGTATTAAGATAAACATCAACCCCTAAATCAATGATGCGTCCAATCTCTTTATCAAGCATATCACGCGGCGTGCGATAGCCCGGAATGCCAAACCGCATCATACCGCCCAATTGATTATGAGCTTCAAAAATCGTTACCCCATGACCTAATCTGCGTAAGAAAAAAGCCGCCGCTAAACCCGCAGGCCCACCACCAATAATTGCAATTTTACGACCACTATCAGCACTAGCTTTTACGTGCGTTAATTCATTCTCATTCGCCCAATCACCAACATATTGCTCAACCCCATTAATGCCGACATAATCATCAACTTCATTACGGTTACAACCATCTTCGCAAGGCGCAGGACAAACCCTGCCCATAGTTGCAGGAAACGGATTTGCTTCACTCATTCTAGCAAAGGCATATTCTTGCCATGTCATTCCCTCAACCACTGGTTTTTCCATACCTCTGGCAATGGCTAACCAACCACGAATATCATGCCCCGATGGACATGAACCCTGACATGGCGGAGTTTTATTGATATAAGTTGGGCATTTATAAGATTTATCTTGAGTGAAGATTTTTTCTTCTAAATCCCAATCATTAGGAGTTTCACCATCTTCAAAACGTCTGAATGTTAAATTTTCACTCATTATTCGTCTCCGCTTCACTATCAGTTTCTGACTTATCTAAAATTATTGCGTTTGATACGAGTTGATGCACCGATAAAATCGAATCCATTTCATATCCAAATTTTGGCATTATTTTACTAAATTGCGTTTTACAAATTGCACAAATCGCAACCATGTGACTTACGCCATGATCCTGTGTTACTTGCTGTAAAGCCGTCATTCTGGGGCTTGCGCCTTTAGTGCGTAAATCCATCAATTCATCGGTAAGCAAACCACCGCCGCCGCCGCAGCAAAGCGTGCTTTCTTTAATCGTGTCACGCTCCATATCATAATAATGATTGCAGCAAGCCTTTATCACTTCACGAGGCAACTCAAATTGTCCACCAGGAATATCACCCATGTTTGAACCACGAGCAACATTACAACTATCATGAAATGTTAAGCGGTATTCATCATTTTTAGACTTATCAAATTTGAGATCACCCTTTTGGATCATATCATGGGTGAATTCCATAATATGTTGCGGAATTGGATAATTTTGATCCAAAAAATCAAATGGTCCCGCCAGCGTATTGAGGAAACTATAAGCTACCCGCCAAGCATGCCCACATTCGCCAAAAATAATTCGCTTAACCCCAAGGTCTTTTGCTGCTTTTTTGATTCTTAAACTTAACTCACGCATATTTTCATACGAGCCAATAAACATACCGAAATTTGCTGCTTCTGATGCATAAGAGCTAATAGTCCAACTCACTCCTGCTTGGTGAAATACTTTGGCATAACCCAACAATCCTTCAATATGCGGTTCAGCAAAAAAATCAGCTGACGGTGTAATAAGCAAAATATCTGCGCCTTTTTCATCGAGCGGCAGACGAATAGGAATCCCAGTTTCTTCTTCGAGATCCTCTTCTAAATCTTCAAGCGTAGCCCGCAATGCTTTAGGGTTCAGCCCAAGATTATTTCCAATTTTTTCAGCTTTAGCAATAATCTCATTGCAATATTTTTGCCCCTTGCCAACGCTATTAAGAATCTCACGTGCCGCCATAGAAATCTCAGCGGTATCAATGCCATAGGGGCAAAAAACCGAACAACGTCGACATTGCGAACATTGATGATAATATGTGTACCATTCTTCAAGCACTTCTTTAGTGAGATCACGTGCGCCAACTAACCAGGGGAAATATTTGCCGGCAAATGTATAATAACGCCTATATACCGAGCGCAATAAATCTTGACGGGCAACTGGCATATTTTTAGGATCACCCGTACCAAGAAAATAATGGCATTTATCGGTGCAAGCACCGCATTTTACACAAGTATCCAAATAGACTTGAAAAGCTCGGTTTTTCTTTGCCAATTCGCCAATCTTAGCAATCGCAACTTCTTTCCAATTATCAATCAATTCAGGCGGAAAACCAATATCCTCATTATGTTGAGGGTGTGCAGCATATGTCTGCAAATCAGCCATTGCACCACAAGCAAGTTTTGGAATTTCAAGCGGATCACCAACAAATTTGGGGTTATGTTTTTTATGGCTAATATCAAGTTCTACCATTGCCTTACCCCTCATCTTCTAATTTTTTTGCCCAAGGGGCAATATGGCGTTTTTTGCGTGAATCATCGACCTGATTACGAGTTGGGCTAAAGAAAATCCCTACCCCATGTAATAATTTTGAAATTGGGAAAATAATCATTAAGATAATTACCAAACCTAAATGAACTAACAAAGCTGGGTGAGTTGGCAGCGTGCCAATTTGAAAAGTTAGCAAGCCAAGCATATAGACTTTCACCGCAATAATATCAGTGTGCGATACAAATTTCATCGCCAAACCAGAAGCGGCAATGCCCAATAATAAAGCCAACATAAGATGATCTGATGGGTTTGAAATATAACGTATTCTTTCAACCAAAAACCGCCTTGCCCAAAGACCCACTAAACCAATCGCCATGGCAAAACCAGCATAAATGCCAAATGGTTGCACAATCTCAACCCACCACCAGACATCTTTAGTAAAATAGCGCAAGTGGCGAAGCAAAACTAATAGCATGCCAAAATGGAATAAATATGCAAAAATCCAAATCCATTTATTTGACTTAAACAGGCTTTCAAATAAAAACACTTCACGCAACATACGAAACACAACCCCGCCCTTTGTCATAGGCGCAGGCATGGTTGGAATTTTAAGAGGTGCAGGAGTTTTTGCATAAATCCAAATCTTCCTTCCTACTCCAACAATGAGTAAAAAAGTCGCAAGATAAAACATTATTGCATAGATTATAGATAGCATTTTATTCCTCCCAAATTCTCTCTCCCTGTCATCTAAAACATTCTCTTCGTGTCATCATGAACGAAGTGAAAAATCTTATGCATAAGAGTCTAAGATGCTTCGGCTTCGCTCAGCATGACAGTAGATTTTTTAATTCCCACGTCAGCTGCGCCTCCTCTCGCAATGACGAAACTATTTTTACACACAGCCAGTAGGCTTGGGCAGACCAGCAATTTTACAAGCCTGTTTTGCAGGGCCATAAGGAAATAATTCATACATATATTTATTATTACCAATTTCAGGACCCAAAGATTTTTTGATCGATTTAATCAACACGCGCACCGCTGGCGCAATTTGATATTCCTCGTAATAATCACGCAAGAAATTTACTACCGCCCAATGCTCTTCACCCAATTCAATTTCTTCAGCCTTTGCAATCACATCAGCAAGCTCTTTGCTCCAATCGCTAAGAGTGGTGATATAACCCTCCTCATCATGTTCAACACTAGTTCCGTTTACATCATATGCCATTTAGTTTCCTTTCAAAATATTCTTTTATAGCCAAGCATTCGCCAAATCATATTTGGCGGCAAGCTCCACAAATCCTTTATAATCTACAATTTTTATACCTTCAATTAACTTATCTTCATCAATTCCACGAGCCGCCAAATCACCCTTAAGCGCATAGATTTTTATCTCTCCATTTTTAGCCGCAACTGCCGCACTCATTGTGCTATTTTTACTTGCGCCATAAACCCCATCTTCAATCATTAAAACCGCATCACCCTTAATCGTGTGATTTAGGCAACTCTGCATTGAAGAATTAGCAAATGGAGATTTGTTCACTGTGTGTAATGTTGACATATCTTACTCCCTAAAAATTCAAAACTACGTCTTGATTAGCCATAATTTTAGCCATCTCTACACGATCAACTATACGAATTGACGGCTTTTCTGCCCAATCATCGTCCTCGTCTTCATAGACAATCTCTTGCAAATCATCAGCACTAAGCCCACGCTCTTCAAGCGATTCTTTTTCGACATAAAATTTTGTGACATCATAATCACCAAGTGCACGAAAAGTTGGTGAGAAATTTTTCACTCCAATTTCTTTTGTGTCCTGCCCCTTGGTTAGCTGAAACACGCCATCATCTAAAAAAGCCAAACTTACATCTTGCTCAAATGCCGCACCAATCAATACAACTTCAAGGCTTTCAAGCGCATAAATTGTGCCATAAGGTGCTTTGCGATTAACATATAGAAATCTTTTAGCTTCACTCATATCTAATCTCCAAATGTTAATAGGCGATCACTAAGAATGCCCATTTCAATTAACTGACCAAGACCCGAAATTCTAAAACCATCAGCAATATTGTTAGCGTCTTTTCCTTGTCGCTTTGCTTCATTTTCATCAAGCAAACCACGGCGTTGCGCAGCAGCAATGCAAATCACTAAATCAATGTCATATTCTTTAGCTAAAGCGCTCCAATTTTGTTGTAAATTGCGCTCATCTTGCGGTGGCACAGCAAGGCGAGTGCCCACATTCACCCCATCATGATAAAAGAAAACCCGAGCAATTTCATGCCCATTTTCTAATGCTGCTTTGGTGAAATGATAAGCACTATCTGCCGCCTGATGCGTATAAGGACCTTCACTAACTACAATTCCAAATTTCATTCTCTAAACTCCTAAAAATGAATATGCGCAGAAGCATTCATAGATTTACGAGAACCCGTCCAAGTATCAATATGGTGTTTGGTAAATGCCAAGCCAGTCATATCAAAAAACCGCTTCCAACCAATACGATCAATCCACTCGCCCATACGCTCCCAATCTTTTGCGTCAGCCTTATAAGTTTCAAGAATTTTACGCACCACATCAGCAACTTCTGGCCAATGCGGCGGGTTATTTGGCAAATTAGCAATCGCCAATTTATGGAAAGTTGGTTTGGTGCGAGCATTTGAATGTTTGCCACCAACCCAAATTGCAATTTTAGTAGATTCAGCCGAATTAATTTGCATTGGCGGACATGGCGGATAACAAGCGCCACAACAAATACACTTTTTCTCATCAATCTCAAGTGAGGGTTTACCATTGACCATTGCAGGGCGAATTGCCGCAACAGGACAACGAGCCACCACCGCAGGACGCTCGCAAACATTGGCTACAAGATCATGATTGATTTTTGGCGGCTTAGTATATTGCACATTAATCGCAATATCACCCTGCCCACCACAATTTATCTGACAGCACGAAGTCGTAATGCGAACCCTATTTGGCATTCTTTCTTGAATAAATTCTTTATGCAAATATTCCATTAGGCTTTTTACAACACCACTAGCGTCTGTTCCGGGAATATCGCAGTGCAACCAACCTTGAGTGTGCGAAATCATAGAAACAGAAGCACCCGTGCCACCAACAGGGAAACCCTCTTCACCCAATTTTGCAATCAATGGTGCAACTTTTGCCTCATCGGCAACCATAAACTCAATGTTTGAGCGAGTAGTAAAGCGCACATGACCATCAGCAAATTCATCGCCAATATCGCAAAGTTTGCGAATAGTGAAAACGTCCATCTGGCGCTGAGTACCAGCCCTTACAGTAAAAATCACATCACCCGATTTACTCACATGGCGCAAAACACCAGCACGAGGGCGATCATGATAATCCCAATTACCGTGATTTTCTCTCATCACTGGGTGCATATATTGAAAATGATCCGGAACACCAATCTCATCGGCTGCTCTTGGTTTTTCTTTTGTCAAACTCATCTATCTCTCCCTCTAAAACTTTCTTGTAAAACCTGATTAGCTATCAACACTTAAGCCAGCCTCAGTTGCCTTCCGCTCAAACCATTTTGCTGCCTCTTCATCAAAATCATCTGTTCTTACATAGCTAGATGTTCTTGGGTGATTGACCATATTTGGATCTGCTGGCACACCAACAGCTTCCAAAAATGCGGGCAAACCAATGCGATCAATTGTTTCGCCAATTCTTTCATGCTCAAGCGCATTATCGGCGAAAAATTCAATACAGGTTTCTGCAAACTCTTCTAATTTCTCAAAATCTTCATCTGTTTCAAGTTTAATAAAAGGCAATAACATTGTCCCCATTAAATCACCAACTTTTAGCGAGCGCTTGCCACCAATCATCACAGAAGCACCACGATCATCTCCAGGTGAAAGCGCCTTTGTCATTACATTGATACAATGCATACAACGAACACAGCTCTTATTATCAACGTCCAAAGTATCATCATCATTAAGCGAAAGCGCACGAGTTGGACACATAGCAATCACAGTATCAATTGTATACTTGCGACCCTTTTTAGCAATATGTTTTTTAACTTCCTCTTGGTTGACTTTCATATCATCGCGCCAAGTGCCAATCACTGCAAAATCAGCTCTTTGAATTGAATTAACACAATCATTACCACAACCAGAAAACTTAAACTTAAACTTATATGGCAGCGAAGGGCGGTGCATTTCATCGAGGAATTTATTAATAATGCCACGATGCGCCCGCGCTTCATCATAACAAGACTGCTCACAACGTGCCTTACCAACACAAGACATCGCCGTGCGTAAAGCTGGCCCCGCTCCACCCAAATCAAACCCTAATTTGTTGAGCTCATCAAAAGCAATTTGCGTATTTTCTGTTGTGCAACCCTGAAACATAATATCGCCAGATTGACCATGAAAAGCAATCAAACCAGAACCATGCTCCTCCCAAATATCGCACATTTTACGTAAAATATCGGTAGTATAATGAAATCCAGGGGGAGGCATAATTCGTAATGTATGAAATTCTTTTGATTCGGGGAATTTTTCAGCAATTTCAGAATAACGAGGAATAACCCCCCCGCCATAACCATAAACTGAAACAACGCCGCCCTTCCAAAAACCTTTACGCTCCTCATATGACTGCTCTAACTGACCCAAAAGATCATTCATCATTGGCGCATATTGCTCGCCCTTTTCATCACGCAGTCTTTTTAGACCCGTAACAAAACTAGGCCATTTCCCGCCCTCTAATTCATCAAGTATTGGGGTTGGGTGCGCACCATTTCCATTTGATTTGCTACCCCTAGAATTATTATCACTCATAAAAACCTCCCTAAACTAAAATATATCCCTCCAAATAAAAACAATCAATTTCAAACAGCTCCAAAACTAATTCTTCTTATTTTTAGAATATATAACATATTCCATTTTTTACATATATAAAATATTTTTCTTCTTGTATATAGTTGAGCAAAGTTTTTTAGTTGAAATGTTAAAACTATTTTTTTTGAGGTGATAATATAAATGAATAAAAGTTCGCAATGGGATCTTTCCTCAAATGAAAGTTATAAAATTTGGCGTGAAAAAAAATTACGCCAAGCACAAGAATTACACAATGCGCCAATCATTGAAATAAAAGATATTGCAAACATCAGTGAGAGCGAAAAAAAAGCTATTTTAGATAATTGTAAAAAAACCAATATGGCAATTTATCAAAGCGCAAAAACTACCAGCCCCAATGAAACCCGTATCGCTTTAAGAAATTTTGCCCAAAGTTTTAACCTTGAAATAGCAGAAAAACATCGATCAGCTGGTGAAAGCGGAATAGTAGCAATCACGCCCTCAAATGCAAAAGGGCAAAAAGGATATATGCCCTATTCAAACCGCCCAATGAATTGGCATACAGATGGATATTATAACGCAGCTAATGAGCAAATTCGTGCAATGGTGCTGCATTGTGTTATTCCCTCAACTGATGGCGGAAGCAGTCAGTTTTTTGACAATGAAATAGCCTATATTCGCCTTAGAGATCACAACCCAGATTTCATTAAAGCCTTAATGCACAATGAAGCGATGAGTATTCCACAAAACATAGAAGAAAACGGCGACATTCGCCCAATCAGCATTGGCCCTGTTTTTAGCTTTGATGAAAATAGTGAAAATTTAATCATGCGCTATACTGCCAGAACTAAATCTATTATTTGGCGAGATGATGAGATAACCAAACAAGCGGTTGCATTTTTGCAAAATCTTTTAGAAACTGGTGATGAGTTTATGCAAAGCCTTACATTAAAAGCGGGGCAAGGCGTATTGTGCAATAACTCACTTCATAATAGAACAGGTTTTAACGATAAGTCTGAGGACGAAAATAAGCGCATGTTATTTCGTGTTCGTTTTCATAACAGAATAAAAGGAAGCTAATCATGACAAGACTTAGCGAGTTGATTATTTCTCACCCAGAAGTAGATAATTTTGCTGCTTTAGAAAACCTAATCGCCCATGCCGCAGAATCGGGTCACATGTTTTTAGAGTTTGACGTAAAGCCAGATTATCGTGATACACCAAAAAAATGGGAATGGATATTAGAAGCCGCCTTCACTCGTGGAGTTAAATATGAATAATTCAGACGAGCAGAATCTGCCGTTTAACAAGTCTATTTCTTTCAAAACTCATTCATTTGAGAATAGCGACATGCAATTTTTACGTCTCACTATTCGTGAAGGACGGCGTTTCACCATGATAGATTTAGATCAAAATAGCGCAAAAACACTCGGCTCAAAACTAATAAATTGGGCAAATGAACAAACCTTAGATCAAGAGATAAAATGAAATTTTTACCAATATTTTTAGATGTTAATAAGCGTTTTATTCTGGTAGATGGCGGCGGAACAATTGCCGCACGCCGAGTAGAAGCCGCATTAAAAGCCAACGCCAATGTTATAGTTTTTAACGAAGAATTGAATGAAGAATTTTTGCCGTTTTTTGATAGCCCTAATTTCAAACATGTCAAACGCTCACCAAAAGAAACCGATTTCAAAAACTGCCTCATTGCCTATGGCGCATCAGAAGATGCTGTTCGTGACAAATTATTATTCAACGCCGCCCATAAAGCTGGCGCTTTGGTAAATGTTGCCGATGTAGCAAAATATTGCGATTTCATCACTCCATCAATAGTCGATAGATCACCAATGATTGTTGCTATTTCCTCATCTGGCAAAACCCCAGTAATTGCAAGGATTTTACGAGCCAGAATCGAAAGCCTAATCCCTCCCGCTTACGGTAAATTGGCGGATTTTTTAGGGTCATTCAGAGGAAAAATTGCCGCAAAAATAAACAACCATGTTAAACGCCGTCATTTTTGGGAAAATATTATTGAGGGCAAAGTTTCTAATTTATTCTTATTAGGAAATGAAAACGAGGCAGAGAAACAACTCAATGATGAGTTAGAAGTTCAAGCAAATAATAATGATAAAATTCAAATCGGCGAAGTATTTCTAGTTGGCGCAGGGCCGGGAGATCCAGACCTGCTCACCTTTCGTGCTTTAAGGCTAATGCAGCGATGCGACATTGTGCTTTATGATAGATTAGTAAGCGCCGACATTCTCAACCTTGTTAGGCGAGATGCAAAACGCATTAATGTTGGCAAACGCCTAAATGACCACACAATGGCGCAAGAAGAAATCAGCCAATTAATGGTAGATTTAGCCAAAAAAGGTAAACGAGTTTTACGTCTTAAAGGCGGTGATCCATTTTTATTTGGGCGTGGCGGAGAAGAAATCGAATTACTTGGCACAAACAATATCCCATTTCAAATTATCCCAGGAATCACCGCCGCAACGGGCTGTTCTGCCTATGCAGGCATTCCCCTCACCCATCGTGATTACGCACAATCTTGCATTTTCATCACTGCACATGGCAAAGATGGAGCATTAGATTTAGACTGGAAAGCCCTGCTCCGCCCCTCACAAACTATCGTGGTATATATGGGGCTAAATAACCTTAAAAAACTGAGCGAAGAATTTATTGCCCATGGTGCAGATATAAATATTCCTGTTGCATTGATAGAAAATGGCACGAGGCGAGATCAAAGAGTAATCACTGGAACTTTTAATGATATCAATGACAAAGCGATTGCAGAAAATTTTCAAAGTCCTGCATTAATTATCATTGGAAATGTAGTGAAACTGCACAAAAAATTACACTGGTCAGCAGAAGAAGAAAATGCAGAACATCAAATGAGCCTCAAAGCACAAGAAACACTTTAGGCGTTACATGTTAATGCACACTCCCTCAACCCTCTCCCCTTGCGGTAGAAAAGGGTGGCATGCAAAGCATGACGGGTGAGGGGTAAAACTAAAATAGGGAACATTAAAATCCGTAAGCGTAACCAATCAATTAGTATCATCATACCGATTTTACACAAGCAACTAAACACATAGTTTGCATATTCCAAAATTTACATGTATCGTTTTTGGCATATATTGGGAGAAGGCAAATAAATGACAAAAACTGCACAAAATAGTAATTTTTTCAGCTCATTATTAATAAAGGGCAAAAACTATTTCCCAGGCGTGCTAATTGCCGCCACCATTGCAATTGCCGCTACTTTTTTAGCAGAACATTATACCGCCCCAGTAATGTTATTCGCCCTTTTACTTGGCATGGCATTTAATTTTTTGACCGAAGAAGGCGGAAAAGCCGCCGCTGGCATTCAATTTTCAGCCAAAGGGCTTTTACGCATAGCAGTTGGTCTGCTCGGCGCACAAATTACTTTCACCCAGATTATGCAATTAGGAATAGCACCCGTTGTTACAGTTATTGCCGCAGTTTTTCTTACCATTGGATTTGGCATTCTAGCCGCTCGAGCATTAGGTCTTTCAACCCAGTTTGGCATTCTCACTTCTGGCGCAGTGGCAATTTGCGGTGCATCTGCGGCAATGGCAATTTCAACAGTTTTACCACGCACAAAAACCCACGAACGAGATACATTATTCACCGTGGTTGCAGTTACAACCCTAAGCACAGTTGCAATGATTTTTTACCCAATGATAATTTCGCTTTTTCAACTAAATGATGCACAAGATGGCATATTCATTGGCGGCACAATTCATGATGTTGCACAAGTTGTAGGCGCTGGATATTCAATTTCTGAAGAAGCAGGAAATGTTGCAACTTACACCAAATTATTGCGAGTAACTATGTTATTACCAATAGTATTTGGGCTATCATTTTTATTCAGAAACAATGGCAGCAAAGGAAGCACAAAAGGCACATTCCCATCTTTTCTTTTAATTTTTGCAGCACTTGTAATTCTTAATTCGCTACACCTAATCCCAGCAGATATTTTAACATTCATCAAGTCACTTTCTCGTTGGTTATTAGTTACAGCAATTGCAGCATTGGGAATGAAAACATCAATAAAGCAGATGGCATCAGTTGGCACAAAAGCAATCGGACTTATAGTTTTACAAACTATATTCTTAGCGGTAATAGTGCTTGGTGCATTACTATACATCATATAAACAAGAGTAAAAATACCCAGTAGGAGGAAATATGTCTAAAGAAAACAAGAACAAATCCAAGCCCGAACAAAAGTCACAAAAATCACAAAAATCACAAAAATCACAAAAATCACAAAAATCACAAAAATCAATGTCAATCATTGTGACCAAGGGCGGATTAGATGAAGGTTATCCACCATTCATTTTAGCAACCACTGCTGCAGCAATGGGGCTTGATGTAACATTATTCTTCACTTTTTATGGCTTAAACTTGCTTAAAAAAGACCTTAACCTAAAAGTTACGACATTGGGCAATGCCGCAATGGAAATGCCAATGATGGGCGGACATATGGCGATGCCAAACATTCTTGCCGCAATTCCTGGCGCACCAGCCCTAACAACCGCCATGATGAAAAATCTTATTAAAAAGAATGGTGTTGCCTCGATTGAAGAATTGCGTGAATTAGCGGTTGAAGCAGAGGTGAAAATGATTGCCTGCCAAATGACACTAGATCTATTTGATTATAAACCAGAGGATTTAATCGACGGCCCTGTTTTGGGCGGCGCTGCAACTTATATTGAGGTAGCAACTCAATCAGATATCAACCTATTCATTTAACAAATAACAGGATTTATAAAAATGGCTGACCAAACTCTTGATGCAAAAGGGCTAAACTGCCCGCTACCTATTTTACGTGCTAAAAAAGCTCTTAATAAAATGGCAAATGATGAAACATTAGAGATTATTGCTACCGATCCAGGGGCAGTAAAAGATTTTGAAGCATTTTGCCGCACAACTGGTAATGAATTGTTAGAAACTTCTCAGAAAGGTGACGTTTATACATTTTTGATTAAACGAGTAGCTTAATTAGAATTTTCACTATTACCGCAAAATACAGCATATAACACATCAATAACCTTGCGGGCGCGTTCGTCTGCAAGGCTATAAATTATTGTGCGCCCTTCGCGCTCATAACTCACAAAACCCTCATCTCGCAAACGAGAAAGCTGTTTTGAAACTGCTGCCTGCCTAATTCCAAGTAAATTTTCTAGTTCGCCAACGCTTGCGCTGCCCTCTGCCAAGCGACAAAGAATCATTAAACGCCCTGAATGAGCTAAAGTTTTCAAAAACTCAGTAGTTTCATTCGCATTCATTTCCATTTGAGATGAATGCGAAAAATCAGGCTTTTCAACAGCATTAAGGTCTTGCATATTGTTTTGACTGCTAGGCATTTTAATGCCCCTTGTTATGATAGATGGCACAGTCTTTAGCCTAAAAGCAAAAACTGTCAAGAAATAATAGGTTTACAAATTCTTATTGAAAAAGCTTTTTAGCCCTATTCTTCTCTAAACGCTCGATTAAAATTATCCATAAGCGGCTTTAACAAATAGCTTAATGCGGTTCTTTCTTCTGTTTGAATAAATGCCTCAGCTGGCATTCCAGGAAGAAGTTTATTGTCACCCAGTTTAAGCAATTCATCATCTGCCACTTCCACAATTACCTGAAAATATCTCATTCCACTATTTCTATCAACAATAGAATCTGGTGAAATTTTAATAACTTTGCCATTCATCTCTGGTGTGGTTCTACTGCTAAATGCTGAAAAGCGAACCAAAGCCGTTTGCCCCAATCTTATCTGATCTATATCAGAAGGACTAACTTGTGCTTCAATTATTAGTCTATCTTCATCTGGTATAATTTGCATAACTGGCTCTGCTGGCGAAACAATTCCTCCAATCGTATGAACCGCCAAATTATGGATATAGCCAGCACGAGGAGAGCGAATATCAATTCGATTTAGTCGATCTACAGTTACAAATTTTTGCTCACTCATTTCCAAAACATTGCTATCAATATCTCGCAATTCACTAATTATTTCACCTAAATAATCTTTATCAAGTTGCAATATTTCTAATTCAGTCTGCCCAATAGCGCCACGCACTCGTGCAATATCACCAATATGCCTGCCATATTCACCATCTAATTGCACCACCGCTCTTTCCAATTCAAGCATTCTAGAGCGAGTAACATGCCCCTTTTTGTATAGCGGCGTAATATCAGTAATTTCTTGGCGAATTAATTCCGCCTGCTTTTGCTTAGAAAGCTGTTGAGCCTCCAAGCCCTTTATCTCATTCTCAAACTGAGATATTTTTTGTCGCAACAATCGTTTTTGTCCATTCATGCTGGCGTTCCTTGCTTCAAATAAAGATTTTTGCCCAGCTATTATTTTTGCAATTTCAAAATCATTCGCATTATCCAATAATTCTTTAGGGAATAAAATTTGATCTTTTTTATCTCGCTCAGATTCAAGCCTCGCCTTACGTGCATTCAAAATATGAAGACGACCATCAATAATTGCCAGATTAGCTTTTATATTCGTGTCATCAAGTCGAATAAGCAAATCACCCGCTTTTACTTCATCACCATTAGCAACCAAAATTTCACTAACAATACCACCATCAAGGTGCTGAACAGTTTTCACATTGGTTTCAACCGCAACAACCCCAGATGCAATCACCGCCCCACTGATTGAAGAAAAATAAGCCCAGCCACCAAAACCAAAAACTAAAATAAAAACAGTAATAAAACCAAAAATCACTACCGCTTTAGTGTTATTATATTGTTTTATTAAGGCACTCATTTATCACCTCTAGCTTTAGATTCTCTCATTTGAGATGCCATTTGAGCACTTTTTTCAGCAAGCTTTTTTAATACTTCATCTCTATTGCCAAATGCCGTTTGCACCCCATTCTCTAAAACCAACAAAACGTCTACCGCACTTAAAATAGTTTTTCTATGCGCAATAACAATCACCGTCTGTCCACGTTCTTTCATGCCAATAATTGCTTTTGTTAGCGCCTCATCACCAACCCCATCAAGGTTAGAATTAGGCTCATCTAAAATTATCAAACAAGGATCGCCAAAAACTGCCCTCGCCAAAGCAATACGTTGACGTTGCCCTGCTGAAATATTACCCCCCAAACTATCAAGCATAGTATCATAACCATCAGGCAGTTGTAATATCATCTCATGCACGCCAACGTTCTTTGCTGCCTCTATCACTTTTTCAGATAAAGCATCTGGCTCAAACCTAGAGATATTTTGAGAAATTGTTCCTGCAAACAACTCAACATCTTGCGGCATATATCCCAAAAATTTACCTCTCTCAATTGGGTGCCATTGATCAAGAGTAGCACCATCAATACGCACCTCCCCACCAACCATTGGCCAAACCCCAACCAATATTCTAGCTAAAGTAGACTTACCCGAAGCGCTTGGCCCAATTATGCCCAGCACTTGCCCAGATTTAAGCGAAAAACCTTTGCAATTAAGAATAGGCTTATTAGTTTTTGGGGCTACTGCACGCACATGTTTCACAACCAAATTACCACTTGGAATGGGCAATGATGTCTTTTGCGAAAAAACAGGTGTTACATGCAATAAACCACGAAGGGTTTTATATGCTTGGCGAGCATAAATAAAACCACGCCATTGACCAATCGCCAATTCAACGGGTTGTAATGCACGACCAAGTATAATTGAAGCGGCAATCATTACTCCGGGTGTTACAATTTGATAAATTGCCAACGCCGCACCCGCCGCTAACATTGCAGATTGCAAAAGCAGGCGCAAAGATTTTGAAAAAGCAGACAATGCCCCCGCTCTATCACTAGCCTGAGCCTGTTTTCTTAACGCCTCACCATGTTCAACTTTCCACATGTTATTAAAATTATTCATCATGCCAGTAGCACTAATCACTTCAGCATTTCTACGCCCAGCCTCTGCAATATAATTTGCCTTAGTCATTGCAATATTAGCTTCTTGCATTGGTTTTTTTGACAAAATATCATTTAACAAAGCAACAATGAATAACATTATTGCACCAACAAGCGCAAGCACACCTAAAGTCCAATGAAATAGAAAAATCACACCAATATATATTGGCACCCAAGGTGAATCAAACAAAGCATTTGGCCCAGACCCCGTCAAAAATTGCCGTATACTATCTAGCTCTTTAAGTGCGGTTGCAGAAGCGGCATCTCGTGCGGGGTTTAAGCTTTGGCGTATAACTGCTTCAAAAACTCGCCCACTAAGTTTCTCATCAAGTTGCGTTCCAATTCGCACCAAAATTTTTGAACGCACAATTTCTAAAATACCATAAATAACAAAAAGGCCAACAACCAAAATAAACATAGCAATAAGCGTTGGCATAGAGCCGCTAGTTAAAACCCTATCATATATCTGCAACATAAAAAGAGGACCAGTAAGCATCAACAGATTGATAACAAAACTAAAAATTCCGATTGCAACAAAAGCTCCTCTACTAGCATTTAGTGCAGCTCTTAATTCATTTTCATTATTCTTTGCTAATGAAGGCACACTAGAATTCATAGATAATTCCTATATCCGATATTAAAATTTAATGGATTCTATCTTAAAAGAAAATTTTATTAATATTTACTTAGAGAGAGATAGTAAAACATGTCAACTTTTTACAACAAAACACTTGATATAAAACCCGTTTCACTCTAGTGAGACCATAATCATTCGTTTGGCTGAGGGCTGAACGGAGGGTTGGTTTATACCAACAGAAAAGTTTTGATGTTATTTTTCAAAGCATTCGGCCTCCCGTGTCCTCACTATTTGAAGAATTCTTTGACGCCTTAAGGGCTTCATAAAGGCTTTGCGCGAGGTGAATGATAAGTTGAACTTAACCAGAAAGGCGCTTTTTATGGCACTTTATGAACATATCTATATGGCACGACAAGATGTCTCTGTCACACAAGTAGAAGAATTAACCGCTTCTTACACCAAAATCATTGAAGATAATGGTGGATCAGTTACTAAGCATGAATATTGGGGCGTGAAACCGCTTTCATATCGTGTTAACAAAAACCGCAAGGCTCACTTCACTCTAGTAAACATTGATGCACCGCACGCAGCAGTTGCAGAAGTTGAGCGCCAAATGCTAATTAACGAAGACGTTTTACGCTTTTTGACTATTGCAGTTGATAAGCATGAAGATGGCCCCTCAGTTATGATGCAAAAACGTGAAGATCGTGGCGATAGACCAAATCGTGGCCCACGTAGATTTTAAGGAGTAGATGACAATGGCAATTCGTAATTTAACAACCGCTCAGGCTCGTCGTCCTTTTCAACGTCGTCGCAAGACCTGCCCATTCACTGGTGAAAAAGCACCAAAAATTGATTATAAAGACATTCGTCTTTTACAGCGTTATATTTCAGAGCGTGGCAAAATCGTGCCAAGCCGTATTACTGCTGTATCAGCAAAAAAACAGCGTGAGTTGGCAAAAGCAATTAAACGTGCGCGTTTTCTTGGTCTTTTACCTTTCGCAGTTAAATAATTTACGCCTCATTTGAGGCAAAGTTGAAAGATGAGAATTCTCATTTTTTCTAACCGCATAATGCGGGACAGCATTTGGAGAATAAAATGAAAGTTATACTATTAGAACGCGTGGGTCGTTATGGCTCTATCGGTGATGAAGTTGTAGTGAAAAACGGCTTTGCTCGTAATTTCTTACTTCCACAAGGCAAAGCCCTTCGTGCAACTGAAGCAAATCGCACTAAATTTGAAGCACAGCGTGTAGCAATTGAAAAACGCAATGATGAGCGCAAAGAAGAAGCCGCAGGCATTGCCGCAGGTCTAAACGGATACTCAATTGTTATGGTTCGTCAAGCCGCTGAAACTGGTCAACTTTATGGATCAGTTAGCTCACGTGATATTTCTGAAGCATTAGTTGCTGATGGCTTTAATGTGCTGCGTTCACAAGTTGATTTAACCAACGCAATTAAAGAAGTTGGCTTGCACAATGTTGCACTAACCCTGCATGCTGAAGTTGCAATCAATGTTTCAGTCAATGTTGCCCGCTCAGCTGATGAAGCTGAACGCCAAGCAACAGGTGAAGATCTTAAAGTTGTTAGTTATGACGATGAAGAAGCTGAAACCGCTGAAGTGTTTGAAGATGAAGCAAAAGAGCGTGCTAACGATGATGATGAATCTGAAGAAGTTACAGAATCTGAAGAAAGCACAAAAGAAGACGAATCAAATAACGATTGATTCGCAATTTCTGTTCAATATTTTTGAGGTCGGGTAAACACCCGGCCTTTTTTATTTTCCAAAAATCTCCCGCTTTTCCCCGCTATTCATAGATATAAATTTTATTTTTCTTTTTGAAAAAAAATAATACATTGCCAGAGCTATTCATGCTTAATATCATCAACACAAATAAAGGGATTAGATATGGCAGAAGTTCAACAACTTCACCCAGAAAAAGACAATGAATATCGACTTGCACCTCATAATGTGGAAGCAGAGCAGGCACTTTTGGGCGCTATTTTGGTAAATAATGAGGCCTTTTATCGGGTTTCAGATTTCCTAATTCAAGAGCATTTTTTCGAGCCAATCCATAGTGAAATTTATAGCGTATTTGATAAAATTATTCGAGCAGGCAAAGCAGCAACTCCAATAACTGCCAAAACTTTTCTGCCCGATGAATTGCTAGAAAATATCTCTATGGCGCAATATCTCGCTCGCCTTGCCGCAAACGCCACCACCGTTATTAATGCCTATGATTACGGTCGCTCAATTTATGATTTAGCATTGCGCCGTTCCTTGATTTTAATTGGAGAAGAAGTGGTTGAAACTGCCTATGAAGCAGATGTGGAAGCAACCCCACAAAAACAAATAGAAGAAGCAGAGAAAAATCTTTATGAATTAGCCGAGAGAGGCAGCAATACCGGCGGCTTTCAAGGTTTCAACATCGCCCTGCTCGATGCAATTAAACTAGCAGAGCACGCATATCAACGTGATGGCTCGCTCTCTGGCACTGCTACAGGTCTAAGCGATCTCGATAGATTAATGGGCGGATTGCAGCGTTCAGATTTGGTTATTCTTGCCGCCCGCCCTGCTATGGGTAAAACTGCGTTGGCCACAAATATCGCTTTTCATATTGCAAAAAATTATAAAAGCGAGCCAACCCCTGAGGGAAATATTAAAACTCTTGATGGCGGAGTAGTTGGCTTTTTCTCGCTCGAAATGAGTAGCGAACAATTAGCTACTCGTATTTTAGCTGAGCAATCAGAAATTTCTTCATCTGATATTAGACGGGGAAATATTCACGAAAGCCAATATTCCTCACTAGTTGATGCCTCAAATAAAATGAATGCAATTCCACTTTATATTGATGATACTGGTGGATTAAATGTTGCGCAATTAATGGCACGCGCCCGCCGCCTAAAGCGACAAAAAGGTCTCGATCTTTTAATCATAGATTATTTACAACTGCTTTCAGGTTCATCAAAAAACTCTGACAATCGTGTGCAAGAGTTAACCGAAATCACTACTTCTCTCAAGGCGTTAGCAAAAGAACTTGAAGTGCCAATTCTAGCATTAAGTCAGCTTTCTCGACAAGTCGAAAACCGAGATGACAAACGCCCACAATTAGCAGATCTTCGTGAATCAGGCTCAATCGAGCAAGATGCCGACGTGGTGCTTTTTGTTTATCGTGATGAATATTATCTCAAAAATAAAGAACCAAAAGCTGGCTCACCAGAGCATTTAACTTGGCAAACCGAGATGGAATTAGTTTACGGCAAGGCAGATATTATCATTGGCAAACAGCGCCACGGCCCCACAGGCACAGTACAATTAAGCTTTGAAGCACAATTTACCAGATTTACCAATCTAGCAAAAGCTGATTATTTACCCGAGCGAATGGAGTAGCAAGTGGCAGTTTCCTCCAACAATCTCACAGGTAAACTTACCATTGATCTTGGCGCTATTGTCAAAAATTATAAAGCGCTAGATATGATTAGCGCCAACGCACTAACGGGCGCAGTGGTGAAAGCAGATGCCTATGGCACGGGCATGCTACCTGTTGCCAATGCTCTTAGCCAAGCAGGTGCAAAGTTCTTTTTTGTCGCCACTCCAAGTGAGGCAATCGCTTTAAGGGCTGAGTTAAAAGCCGCTCATATTTTTGTCTTTAACGGTCTTTATCCGGGGGCAAGCGAAATTTATCACCAACATAATATTATGCCGATATTAAACTCCCCCAGCCAGCTTGAAGAATGGCTAGCATTTTGTCTTTCAAAAAACGAAGCCCTGCCCGCCGCTATTCATTTTGACACTGGCATGGGCAGGCTTGGCTTTAGAATGAATGACGTTGAATGGGTAAAAGAAAAAATCATAAGAGTTGGTTTTGCCCCGCAAATGATTATGAGTCATCTTGCTTGTGCAGATCAACCCTCGCATGAAAAGAACCGCACCCAATTAGTTTTATTCAAATCATTAGTAGCAAATTTTCCAAGCGTTCCAGCCTCATTAGCAAATTCCGCAGGTCTAATGAATGGAATAGAAAATCACTTCCAAATGGTGCGCCCGGGAATTTCCCTTTATGGCGGGCGGGCAGTGAATGGGCGAAAAAACCCCATGTCCCCAGTAGTAAAACTTGAAGCCCCACTATTGCAAGTTATTGAATGCAAAGCTGGTGAAAGCATTGGTTACGGCTCTAGTTTCACCTTGGATAAAAACTCACAAGTAGCAATTTTAGCGCATGGTTATGCCGATGGATTTTTACGATCGCTTGGCGGCACAAATAGAAAACCGGGTGGACGAGTTGTAATAGATAATAAAATCTTACCTGTAATTGGACGTGTCTCAATGGATTTAATTGCCGTTGATGTAAGCGAGCTATACGGCAAAATTCCTGCACCAGGTGAAATGATAGAAATACTAGGCAAAACAATAGGCGTTGATGAGCAAGCAGATTTAGCAGGCACAATTAGCTATGAGATTTTAACCTCGCTTAAAGGTCGCTATAAACGCCATTATATTCCAGCCCCAGCTAAAATTAACCTCTAATGGCAAAAAGAAAAACCACATTCACCTGCCAATCCTGCGGCGCTTCATCTAACCAATGGGCGGGGCGATGCGAGGCTTGTGGGCAATGGAACACCATAATTGAAGAAATAGAGAATAGCGGCGTTGGCGCAGGTCCAAAAACTGCAAAAGCCAGCGGACGTGCCACCCCCCTCTCCTCTCTAAGCGGCAAAGCGCAAGACGCAATTCGCAACATTTGCGGCATTAAAGAATTAGACAGAGTGACAGGGGGAGGTTTTGTAAAAGGCACAACCATGTTGGTTGGCGGCGAACCTGGTATCGGCAAATCTACCCTATTATTACAAGCCGCCGCCGCAATGGCTAATCTTGGCAAAAACGTAATTTATATCTCTGGTGAAGAAGCAATAGCGCAAGTGCAATTACGGGCGCAAAGATTAGGCTTAGCAAATTCCCCAGTGAAATTAGCCAGCGAAACCAATGTCGAAACAATTTTGGCAACATTAGAGGCTCAAGCTACACCCGATTTAGTAATCATTGATTCAATTCAAACCCTTTGGACAGACAGGGTAGATAGCTCTCCGGGAACTGTAACCCAAGTAAGAACCAGCGCCCAAGCACTGACCAGATTTGCAAAAAAATCTGGCGCAGCAGTTATTTTAGTTGGACATGTAACCAAAGACGGGCAAATTGCAGGTCCAAGAGTGGTTGAACATATGGTTGATGCCGTAATGTATTTTGAAGGCGATGCCAGCCATACTTTTAGAATTTTACGTGGAGTAAAAAATCGCTATGGCGCAACCGATGAAATCGGCGTGTTTGAAATGAGCCAAATGGGCTTGCAAGAAGTCGCCAATCCATCGTCTTTATTCTTAGATCAACGAGATGAAGGCGCAACAGGCTCAGCAGTTTTTGCAGGCATAGAAGGCACTCGCCCAGTGTTGGTAGAAATTCAAGCCCTAGTCGCCCCCTCACCACTTGGCACACCACGAAGAGCAATTGTTGGTTGGGATAATTCTCGCCTATCAATGATTCTAGCAGTATTAGAAACCCGATGCGGCGTTAGAATTGGCGCAAATGATATTTACCTAAATGTCGCAGGTGGTCTAAAAATTTCTGAACCCGCCGCCGATTTAGCAGTAGCAGCAGCGCTTATTTCTTCCGCAACAGGGCAAGCATTAGCACCCAAAGCGGTATTTTTTGGCGAAATATCACTTTCAGGAAGTATTCGCCCAGTAATTCATGCCTCATTACGCATAAAAGAAGCATCAAAGCTTGGTTTTGATAGTGCTTACACGGGGAAAATCAAATCAACAGATAAAAATGCCAATATAGAATTGCATGAATTCAATGA
>Ga0256834_1000352_pt1 | contig 33687 bp, 25 predicted proteins | sample 4281140metaG_FD_190536 | JGI IMG/M metagenome (GOLD analysis project Ga0256834, IMG submission 190536) | Hydrothermal vent microbial communities from East Pacific Rise, Pacific Ocean - 4281-140 | ecosystem: Environmental > Aquatic > Marine > Hydrothermal vents | place: Pacific Ocean: East...
TTCACCTAGTTTTTCATCCTTTTCATATTTAGGTTTGTCATCTAAAAACGGTTTGTCTTCATCTTGTGTTCTGTCGTATGTTGTAGTGTAGAAATCGTCATAAAAAACATTGGCATCGCCATATTGTTCTCTATTATAATAGGCTAATAATTCCCTAGCACTAGACGGATTATTCTCATTAATAGTAGTATTTGCATTTGCTCTAATTGGTAACATTAACCAAGAAGAAAAACCAATCATGATAAACAAAACGCACAAAACTAATAGGTTTGCAATCTTTAAATTATTTTTACGCGTGTATTTTAAACCATAATAAAAACCTGCAATTAATAACAAAGCAGCAAAAATACTACCTGAATTAAATGGCATACCTAAGGTGTTTACAAAAGTAAGTTCCATAAAACTAAAATACTTTAATGTAAACGGAAACAAGAACTTAAACACAAATGCCAATACTAAAATAGCAACTACATTTGCTAATAAAAAATTCTTTACGGTTACTTTTTCATAAGTCTTAAAAAAGTATATAAATACTACGGAAGGAATTACTAATAGCGATAAAATATGCACCCCAAAAGATAAACCGACTACCAAACTTATTAATAATAACCATTTATGACCTCTTGGTTTATCCATTTCTGCTTCCCAACGCAAACCTAACCAAAGTAGCAATGCCATTAAAAATGAAGACATGGCATATACTTCTGCTTCTACTGCCGAAAACCAAAAACTATCTGAAAACGTATACGTTAATGCACCAACAACACCACTTGCTAAAATTGCGAATGCTTGACCTTTTTTTAATTCTTCTCCTTTTTTAAGTAACATTTTTTTACCTAAATACGTAATAGACCAAAATAAAAACAAAATGGTAAATGCGCTTGAAAGTGCCGACATAAAGTTTACCATTTTGGCAATTTGCGTTACATCGGTAGCGAACATAGCAAAAAATGCACCTAACATTTGAAATAATGGTGCTCCTGGCGGATGTCCAACTTCTAACTTAACTGCTGTGGAAATGTATTCGCCACAATCCCAAAAACTAACTGTTGGTTCTAAGGTTAAAGTATAGGTAATTAATGCAATTGCAAAAACCAACCAACCAAAAATATTATTGTACTTTTTATAACTAAATGAAAGCATTTGTGCTATTTTATGTTTTGTTAATCTGCGAATTTACTAAATTATAGCAAAACATTGTTTTAAATACTTTATTTATAGTATTAAACTTTTGTTAATAGTTGTTTTATGATTTAATATTCTTTTGGTTTTAAAATAAAGACATAATTAACCTTGTGTAATTACGTTTCTCGTTTGACTATGGTTAGTACGGATTTCGAAGAACTGAACTTTAGGTTTAGCACTAAGTTTATTTAATAGACTAATCTTTGTCTTTATCACTAAACCTCGTATTAACCATAGCTGTTGTTAGCATTTGTTTTAATTCTTTTGCTGTCGGGACTTTCCCTTTTAATTTATTCGGTAATTCGTGAGTTAATTTATATTCAGAAACTCCAATTGGTTTTGAACTTGACCTTAAACTATATTCTACTTCAATATTATCTTTCGTAGGGCATAGTATAATTCCAATTGATGGATTATCATCTACTTGTTTTTCTTGTTCATCTAATAATTCAAGGTAGAAATTCATTTTTCCTGCAAATTCAGGCTCAAACTCCACAGTTTTTAATTCAATTGCTACTAAGCATTTTAAAAATCTGTGATAGAAAAGCAAGTCAATAAAATACTCCTTTTGATTTAGTTTTAGTCGATATTGGTTTCCTATAAATGTAAATCCATAACCAAGTTCTAATAATAAATCTCTGATATTTTCTACAAGTCGATTTTCTAATTCTCTTTCCAATATTGGTTTAGTTATTCCAAGAAAATCAAGGTTATATTCACTTTTCATTGCTTCATTTGCTTGTTCTGATAAATGAACTGGCAAAGCTCTGTCAAAATTACTGAGTTTTGGATTTATAAGATGATGTTCATATGCATTTGCCTTAATTTGATTTAATAAAACAGCTCTACTCCATCCTAATTTGTCGGTTGCAGTTAGATAATATGATTTTTCTTTATCATCTTTAATTTGATGCATTATCAATAAATTCTGTCCCCAAGGTATTGTTAATGCAATTTTTAAAAGTTCAGTATTATCCTTATATTCCAAATAAAACTGACGCATTCTCCAAAGGTTTTGAGATGAATACCCTTTTGCTCCGTCAACTGTTTTGTTAATATCTCGCGATAATGTATCTACAATAGATTTTCCCCAATTATTATTTTCTTGATTTTTTACAATCAACTTACCAAGTTCAAAATTTTGACCAATATGATACTTATTGAGTGATTTATATGCTTCATATTTTGCAGAATTAATTGTATCAATTACTGCTTTAAAGAAATCATTATATGCTGTTAACTTACTCATTCAATTTGTTTATTAATTCTCGCACACTGTGAGAGAAAACAAAAATACAAATTCTCGTACAAGTGTGCGAGAATTTCATAGTACAATATCTTATTTTATTTACAAATTGTTATATAGGCTGTTGGCATCCACCATAAATTTACACCAAAGGCAACAGTTACAATTTCAAATCCTTCTTTTGATTTTTCATTGATTAGAACTTCTACTTTTTTTCGCAATTTTTCAGTCGACCACATTTCACTAATCTTAATTATCTCAAATTTTTTCATAATATTTCCTTTTAATAGTTCTTGAATTCTCAATTCAGTTTTTTAATTATTGCTAACGATTATATATAAAATCGTTTCAATGTTTTATATATAACGAATGACGAAGCTAGTAAAAATAAATAACAAAGTCAAATTTTAAAAAACCAACCTACTTAATCAGTAACTTTTTAATTCTAGTAACTGGTCCATGACAAGTAGTATTATGGCAAGCAATACAAGTATTTATAGCAAGATTAAAATTCTTTTTTGCGGTTTCTTTAGTAGAACTATTTAACCTTTCTATATCTTGAAAATATAAATTGGTAAAACCTTTAAAAGAAGCATCTCGCTCAAATTGATCGGATAATTCTGCCGAATGAATTTCCTTGAATTTTTCAGGAAAACCCAAAGGCAACTGGCCATTTTCAATTTGCTTTTTCGATTTTTCTTGAAACTCAAACATTTCACGCATAAGCACAGTCATTTCTGACGGCACGTACATTATCATTTCTTCTTTTTGCTCTTTTTCTTTAGGTTTCTCACAAGAAATAAGCGCAAAAAGAAGTGATAAAATAAGCATTATATTTTTCATTATTAATTTTTTATATTAATGATTAGTGGTTTCTTCCCTTAGGGAAGACGGAAGATGGGATTAACTACTTCACCATTAAAACACCATCGGATTCTACAGCAAAAGTAACTTCGTCTTCGGTGATTTTATTAATCTCTTCTTTACTTAAACCTTCATCTTCTGCATAATGTCTTAATTGTGCTACAGTAACTACATCTAAATATGCTTTTCCGTTAACAATCACTTCTTTACTATCTGCATTTAATGGCATAAAGAAACCGTAATCTTTAAAACGTACTAAAGTTTCGTTTTTGTCGCCTAAATCTAAACGCATCCAACAACCTTTTTTCTTACAAACTTTATTAATTTTTGAAGCGAATTTTACATTAATTGTATCTCCTTTTTTCAAAGATTTAAATTTTGAAAACATAGCTGTTTTTGACAAATGATTATCTGCCGAGATTTTTTCGCCAAACGAAAGGTAACTTACTTCCTTAATAGAGTCTGCCTTTTTAACTTCTTTACATGCAACAAATGTAAATGCTATAACTAATACTATAATTATTTTATTCAAGTTTTTCATTTTTTTTGGATGATTTTAATTTTCGCAAAAATACTCTTATATTTTAGAATAAAAGGTGTGTTTTGTCATCTTTTTAAAAAGATAATTTTACACACTAACTCAAAAAAAACTATATTTGCAATTCGCTTTTAAACGAAAATTTCATGAGTTCAAACAGAATAAAAAGAGAAGCCTTAATTTATCACGCAAAACCAAAACCAGGTAAAATTGAGGTAGTTCCTACTAAAAAATATGCCACACAAAGAGATTTATCTTTAGCATATTCTCCAGGAGTTGCCGAACCTTGTTTACAGATTGAAAAGAACCCAGACGATGTTTATAAATATACCGCAAAGAGTAATTTAGTTGCTGTAATTTCTAACGGAACTGCCGTTTTAGGCTTAGGAAATATCGGTCCGTTAGCGTCTAAACCCGTAATGGAAGGAAAAGGTTTGTTATTCAAAATATTTGCAGATATTGATGTTTTTGACATTGAAGTAGACGAAACTGATATTGATAAATTTGTCGCTACCGTAAAGGCAATTGCACCAACTTTTGGCGGCATTAACCTAGAAGATATCAAAGCACCAGAAGCCTTCGAAATAGAACGCAGATTAAAAGAGGAGTTAGACATCCCAGTAATGCATGATGACCAACATGGTACTGCAATAATTTCTACTGCAGCATTAAAAAATGCTTTAGAAATCATCAAAAAAGATATTAGTAAAGTGAATATTGTAGTTAGTGGCGCTGGCGCTGCTGCTGTCTCCTGTACTAAACTATACATACGGTTAGGCGCAAAAATCGAAAACATTGTAATGACCGACAGTAAAGGCGTTATTAGAACCGATAGAGGAAATCTAACCGAATCTAAACAATTTTTTGCTACTAAAAAAGACCTACATACTTTAGAAGATGCTATGATAAATGCCGATGTTTTTATTGGTTTATCTAAAGGCGGAATTGTCACTGCAAAAATGCTAAAAAGCATGGCAAATGATCCTATTGTATTTGCAATGGCCAATCCAGATCCCGAAATTGATTATAAAACTGCAATAAATTCTAGAGAAGATTTAATTTTTGCAACTGGTCGTTCTGACCATCCTAATCAGGTAAATAATGTACTTGGTTTTCCTTTTATATTTAGAGGTGCTTTAGATGTTAGAGCAACAGGTATTAATGAGGAAATGAAAATGGCCGCTGTACACGCATTAGCCAATTTAGCAAAAGAAAATGTACCAGAACAGGTTAATATTGTTTATGATGAAGTTAATTTAACTTTTGGTCGCGATTATATTATACCAAAACCTTTTGACCCTAGATTAATTTATACAATTCCTCCAGCAGTTGCAAAAGCAGCAATGGATTCTGGCATTGCCAAAAACCCAATAACAAACTGGGATAAATACGAAACCGAATTAATGGAACGCCTTGGTACGGGCAATAAATTAATAAGGCAATTACATAATAGAGCAAAATCTAACCTTAAAAAAATCATATTTGCTGAAGCGGATCATTTAGATGTTTTAAAAGCAGCTCAAATTGTAAGCGATGAGCAAATTGGTATCCCTATTTTAATGGGTAATGCTGAAAAAATTAATGAATTAAGAGAAGAAATTGGTTTTGATACAGATGTAACCATTATAGATCCAAAAACTAAAGAAGAGAAAAAAAGAAGAAAGCAATTTGGTAAAATATATTGGAAAGCAAGACAACGTAAAGGAGTAACACTACTTAATGCTGAAAAATTAATGCGTGAACGTAATTATTTTTCTGCCATGATGGTTAATGAAAATCATGCCGATTGTATGATTACTGGTTATTCAAGAAATTACGCAAGTATTGTAAAACCGATGTTTGAATTAATCGGTAAAGAAGAAGGAGTTTCTAGAGTAGCCGCATGTAATATTATGCTAACTAAAAAAGGACCTATATTTTTAGCAGATACTACTATAAATATAAATCCAACTGCAGAACATTTGGCGAAAATCACATCAATGACAAGTAACTTGGTTAAATTATTTGGTCTAAAACCAAATATTGCTATGTTATCTTTTTCTAATTTTGGTTCTACAAATTCAGAGCAAACCAATAAAATTGATAAAGCGGTTAAATTTATTCATGAAAATCATCCAAATGTGATTGTTGATGGTCCAATTCAAGCGGATTTTGCTTTTAATCAAGAATTGCTAAAAGAGAAATTCCCGTTTTCTAAATTGAATGGTAAAAATCCAAATGTATTAATTTTTCCTAATCTTGATGCTGCAAATATTACGTATAAATTAATGAAAGAATTATACAAAGCTGAATCTATAGGACCAATTATGCTAGGTTTTAAAAAACCTGTACATATTTTACAGCTAGGTGCTAGTGTAGATGAAATGGTCAATATGGCTGCAATTGCTGCAATTGATGCGCAAGAAAAAAGCAGAAAGAAAATTTCTAAGTAAAGAACTATTTTAGGATGTAACTCAATCTAATAAAAATTAAAAGACACGGATTTCACAGATTACACGGAATTTAACCACTTAAATATTTCACAGATTGTTAATTTGCTATGCAAATTTTAATCCGTGAAATTTTAACGATTTAATAATCAGTGTAATCTGTGAAATCCGTGTCTTAATACTTTGAATAGTTGAGTAGTTACTTTAGATCGTAAATTTTAAATACAATATTTTGAATATAATATATAGAATTTGTACATTTGACATCTTAAAGTTTTTTCAAAATCTATGATTACACATATAAGTGGCAAATTAGTGGAGAAAAACCCAACGCATGCAATAATTGATTGTAATGGTGTTGGTTATTTTCTAAATATTTCTTTAAATACTTTCTCAAAAATTCCAGATAAAGAAGGCCTTTTACTTTACACACATTTAAATGTTCGTGAAGATTCTCATACATTATTTGGTTTTTTCGATAAGTTAGAACGTGAAATATTTAGACTATTAGTTTCTGTTTCTGGTGTCGGACCAAGTATTGCTAGAACCATGTTATCCTCAATGGATTGCGAACAAATACAACAAGCAATTGCTAGTGGTGATATACCAACAATTCAATCTGTAAAAGGTATTGGCGCAAAAACAGCACAACGAGTTATTATTGATTTAAAAGATAAAATTTTAAAAACCTACACTTTAACAGAAGAATCTGCAAGTTCTTACAATACAATTAAAGACGAAGCGTTATCTGCTTTAGAAGTTTTAGGTTATACCAAAAGACAAGTAGAAAAATTAATACAAAAAATAGTACAAGAATCCCCTGATATAAGTCTTGAAAATCTTATAAAAAGAGCTTTGAAAAACTTATAACGCTTAATGCGTAATAAAAACAGAAAAATATAGTGAAAAATACATATAAATTATTCTTTATTATCCTTTTAGTTAGTGCTTTTAATATAAATGCACAAACACCGGATAATACTACAGCGAACGACTCTATTCCTCCATTACCATATGATTTTAACGTAAATCAGAATGCACCTTTATTTTTAAACAGTACCAAATCGGAAGTTATTTACGATGCCGCAACTGGTAGATATATTTTTGCAGAAAAAATTGGCGACTACTTAGTCAAACGGCCAATTTATATGACTGCTGAAGAATACAAAGAATATAGATTAAATCGTGACATGTTAGATTATTACAAATCTAAAGTAAGCGCAAAAGATGGTAAAAAGAAAGGTAGTGATGAAGCACAAAAAGATTTATTACCAAAATATTATGTAAACTCTAAATTTTTTGAATCTATTTTTGGTTCAAACGAAATCGAAGTAAATGCACAAGGTAGTGTCGTGGTTTCTTTTGGTGTTTTATTTCAAAAAACGGAAAACCCAAGAATATCTGAACGCAATAGAAAAAGTACCACATTTGATTTTGACCAACAAATTAGTGCTAGTATTAACGCAAAAGTTGGTACTAGATTAAATGTAAATATTAATTATGATACACAATCTACTTTTGATTTTCAGAATTTAATAAAATTAGAATATACACCAACCGAAGATGATATTATTCAAAAAATAGAAGTTGGTAATGTAAGCATGCCATTACAGAGTTCTTTAATTAATGGTGCGCAAAATCTATTCGGTTTTAAAACCAAATTACAATTTGGTGCAACCGAAATTACAGCCGTTTTTGCAAAACAACAATCACAAACCAGAAGTGTTGCCGCACAAGGTGGTGCAACTATTCAAGAATTTGAATTAAAAGCAAGCGAATACGATAAAGACAGGCACTTTTTCTTAGCACAAAAATTTAGGGATAAATACGATACGGCGCTAGATAATTTTCCATTAATAAATAGTTCTGTAAATATAACAAGAGTAGAAGTTTGGATTACCAACAGAAGTAATCAAACCGAAAACGTTAGAAATATTGTTGCTATTGCAGATTTAGCCGAAGGTTTAGATTCAAATAATACCAATGGAAATATCGGTAATACTACCGATGTAAGTATAACTATAGGACAACACAATCCTTCAAATGAAGTAAATAGTTTAAATGATTTATTTACAAATACAGACATTAGATCTATTTCTACTATAAATACTGCATTTAGTTCCATAGGAACTTTTGGTCAAGGTACAGATTATACCATTTTAGAAAACGCACAAAAATTAATTGTAGGTAGAGATTTTACTATAAATCCATCTTTAGGTTATATTTCGTTAAATAGAGTTTTGAGCGAAAGTGAAGTACTTGCAGTAGCATATGAATACACAGAAGAAAGTGCAGGTCAAATAAACACCTATCAAGTAGGTGAATTATCTGGTAACGGAATTGATGCGCCAGATAATTTAATTGTAAAATTATTACGACCAGAAATAATTACAACAACACTACCTATTTGGGATTTACAGATGAAAAATGTGTATGATTTACGTTCTTTTCAAATGAATTCAGATGGTTTTAGATTAGAAATATTGTATCAAGACCCAACCACTGGCGTACCAATTACAGTATTACAAAGTTCATCTACCGAGAATATTACCACTAATGGATCTACTACTCCTAGAAATGTGAGAGACATACCTCTTTTAAATTTACTACGTTTTGACCGTTTAGATCAAACAGATAATAATGAACCAAGAGGTGATGGTTTTTTTGATTATGTCGAAGGAATAACTGTAAATTCACAACAAGGTTTAATTTATTTTCCAATGGTAGAACCTTTTGGAGGCCATTTAGATGGTTTGGATGGTGATGGATTATTAAACCACCCAGATGATGAACTATTTATCTTTAGAGAAATGTATAATAGAACACAGGCCGACGCACAAAATAATTTTCAAAGTAAAGATAGATATACCATTGCTGGTTATTACAAATCCGAAGGAAGAAATGGTATTCCACTAGGTGCGTTTAACGTACCAAGAGGTTCTGTAAATGTAACAACTGGCGGTAGAGTTTTAGTCGAAGGTGTAGATTATGTAGTAGATTATCAAATTGGTAATGTGCAAATTATCAATCCATCTTTAATAGCATCAAACGCTCCAATTCAAGTTTCCGTAGAAACAAATAATGCATTTTCTACTCAAAACAGACGTTTTTTTGGTGTAGATGTACAACATAAATTTTCAGAAAATCTTGCTATTGGTGGAACATTTTTGAATTTGCGTGAAAGACCATTTACTCAAAAAGCACAATTTGGTAGCGAACCAGTAAATAATTCCATTGCAGGAATTAATTTTACTTACAATACAGAAGTGCCAAAATTAACTAAATGGGTAAATTATTTACCAAATATTGATACCGATGCGCCGTCTAATTTATCTATTAGAGCAGAAGCAGCATATTTAATTCCAAATTCACCTAAAGGTATTGAACTTAACGGCGAGGCAGCATCTTACTTAGATGATTTTGAAGGTACACAAATACCATTAAATATAGATTCTCCTGAACAATGGAAAATGGCAAGTACACCACAAAACCAAACAGATGCTACCCTGAATTTTATTGGCGATGGTAGTAATTTAGATTTTGGTAAAAAACGTGCAAGATTAGCTTGGTATAATATTGATCGTTTATTTTATGGTTCTAATCTTAGACCTGGCAATATTGATGATGAAGAATTGTCTAGAGAAGAAGTTAGAAGTATTGGTTTTAATGAACTATTTCCTAATTTAGATTTAGACATTACACAAACAAATATTGTTAGAACATTCGATTTAGCTTATTATCCCGAAGAACGTGGTTCTTATAATTATGATGCTAATGCAGCAAATATCAACCTAAATACTGGTGAATTTACAAATCCCGAAGAACGTTGGGGTGGAATTATGCGATCTTTAACTACCACAGATTTTCAACAAGCAAATGTAGAATATATTCAATTTTGGTTAATGAATCCTTACGATAATTATTCTATAAATGAAGCGGAAGGTGGTGATCCAAATTTTAATCCTGAAAATAATACGGGTGAATTATATTTTAATTTAGGTAATATTTCGGAAGATATTTTACATGATAATAGAAAAATGTTTGAAAATGGTTTGCCAGAAGATGGCAATCAGATAAATGATGATAATGTTAATTTCACAAATTATTCTTCGATACCAACTATACAATCTTTATTAAATGCTTTTGATGAAGACGATAATTCAAGACCTAATCAAGATGTTGGTTTAGATGGTTTAAATGATGCCGATGAATTCAATGAAAATCTTAATAATAATGAAGAACCACTTGCTAATCCTGGACATCGATTTGGCGATTATATCACTTTTACGAACACCTTAAATGGCCAGGCAAGAACAGATGCTCAAAATGATATATCTAGTGATAATTACCGACACTTTAGAACTGGCGCAGATGGTTCTGTTTTATCTAGATATAAAAACTATAATCGTACACAAGGTAATTCGCAAACTATAAACAATTCTGGCGATTTTCCAACTGCAGCAACACAATTTCCCGATGCTGAAGATTTGAATAGAGATCAAACTATGAGTGTTGCGGAAGGTTATTATCAATATAGAATACCAATTAGTCAAGCCGGTTTTGTAGTTGGCACAAACAATATTGTTGATTCAAAAACAACTTCTGTAACTCTTGCAAATGGTCAAGAAAGAGATACTAGATGGTATCAATTTAGAATACCCGTACAAAGTGGTGGCGAAGCAATAGGTGGTATTTCTAGCTTTAATTCTATTCGTTTTATAAGAATGTTTGTGACTAAATTTCAAAAACCTATTGTTTTACGATTTGGTCAATTAGAATTAGTAAGAGGTAATTGGAGAAGATATACCAAGACTTTAGTTGAACCAACACCTATACCATTAGTAGAATTAGACAATACTGAACAAGCAAAATTTGAAGTTGGTGTAGTAAGTATTCAAGAAAATGAAAGAAGAATACCAATACCTTACATATTACCTCCAGGAGTTGTAAGAGAACGTCTACAAGGTAGTACCTCAATTCAACAGCAAAACGAACAATCTTTAACCATAAAAGTAACCGATTTACCAATTGGCGAAACTAGAGCTGTATTTAAAAATACAACTTTTGATATACGTATGTTTAAAAAGTATAAAATGTTTATACATGCAGAAAGCATTAACAGTTCCAACCCAGTAGATAATGGCGAAATTGCTGCCATTATTAGGCTAGGTAGTGATTTAGTAGACAATTACTACGAAATAGAAATACCATTAAACATAACCGCATTAACAGGAGAAACTTCTGCCGAAGATGTATGGAAAAATAATTTAGATGCTGCTTTAGAAGAGTTTGGAAAACTTCGTTTAGAACGTTTTGAAAGTCCAACTCCAGAGCCAAACATTTTATATCCAGAAAATGGTAAAGATTTTGGAACTTACAAACTATATGTTAAAGGTAATCCAACATTAGCAAAAGTAAAAAGCATGATGCTTGGTATTAAAAATATTAGTAATACTCCTAAAAGTGCCGAGTTATGGTTTAACGAAATGCGTGTTGTAGATTTCGATAATGAAGGCGGTTGGTCTGCTGTTGCAAATATAAATGCAAATTTTGCAGATTTTGCAGATATAGCTGTTAGTGGTGCAATGGCAACCAAAGGATTTGGTTCTTTAGATCAAAAAGTAAATGAAAGAAGTCAAGATGATACACAACAATATGATATTGTTGGAAATATTAACTTAGGGCAATTATTACCGAAAAATTATGGTATAAAATTACCATTAAATTTTAGTGTTGCTGAAGAATTTAAAGATCCTAAATACGATCCGCAATATCAAGATGTTTTATTCGATGAGACTACAGAAGCTAATAGTCCTAATAAAAATAACGCTACCGATTATACTAAAAGGAGAAGTTTCAGTTTAATAAACGTTAGAAAAGAAAAAACAAATAATAAGAAAAAAGCACATATTTACGATGTAGAAAACCTATCTGTTTCCTTTGCTTATAATGATGTTTTTCATCAAGATTATAATGTAGAAAAATTTAATGACCAGAATGTTAGAGCTGGCGCAACCTATAATTATAGTTTTGAATCTAAAAGTTACGAACCATTTAAAAAGTCAAAACTTTTAGGTAAATACAAATATCTAAAAATATTAAAAGACTTTAATATAAATCCTTTACCATCAAATTTTTCGGTGAATTCAAATATTATTAGATCTTATAACGAGCAATTATCTAGACCTTTAGTTACAGGTACAAATCTACCAGACTTACCTACTTTAGAAAGAAGACGTTTTGCTTTTGATTGGGATTATAGTATTGCATATGATTTAACTAAATCATTACAATTCAATTTTAGAGCAGCAAATACTTACATTAACGATGAATTTGATAGAGATATAGATAATAGAGTTATTGACGGACAACTTTTCGATAAATTTTTCACTATAGGTAGGCCAGAACATTATACGCAAGTTTTAGATGCAACCTATAAATTACCACTTAATAAAATACCTATTCTTGATTTTATTACAGCAACTTATAATTACACTGCAAATTTTGATTGGCGAGCAAGTTCTATAGACAATATTGCTTTGGTTGGTAATACCATACAGAATGCAAATACGCATAATGTTAATGCCGATTTAAACATGAATAAATTGTATAAAAAAATTGGTGTAAATAAATTATTTAAAAAGAGTGCTAATAATAAAGCGAAACGCTTAAAAAAGAAAGAAAAAGCGAAAAAGAAAAAAGCAAAAGAATTAACTAAAGCTATAAAAGAAGCATTAAAAAAAGGAGATAGTATTTTAGTTGCAAAATTAGAAAAGAAGAAAAAAGCAACATCATTTTCTAACCCAAAACCTAAAACAGATAGTAGTTCCGCAGACAATTCTTCTGTAAAAGGTAAAAAAGGCAGTAGGTCTAGTTCTAGAAGTAGATCATTCCGTAAAAAATTATCTTTTCCACAAAAATTAATATTAGCAGCAGTAGATGTTGCTACTTCGGTTAAAAAAGTAAGAATAAGTTATACCGAAAATAACAGTACTTTATTACCTGGTTATGTTCCTGAAATCGGTTTTTTAGGTAGAGATAATGCTTCAGGTGGTTTAGCACCAACATTAGGTTTTGTATTTGGTAGTCAAAGTTCTATATTAGATAGAGCGCTAGATAATAACTGGTTAGTGACTAGAGATAATGACCCTAATAGTCCGTTTTATAGTAAAACATTTAACAATACTCATTTTGAAGATTTAAAATTAAACTTCGATTTAAAACCTACAAAAAATTTAAAAATAGATTTAATTGCAAGCAAAACAAAAACAAGAAATATCTCACAACAGTTAGATGTTATTACAGAAATCGATTTAAACGGAAATACAACAGTAGTAAATGATCCGTTTGCATCACCAATAACAGAAGTTGGTAATTTTGCGATTAGTAATATCATGATTGGTACTGCATTTAAAAATAGCGATGCCTTATTTGAGGAGTTTTTGAGTAATAGAAATGTAATCGCTGAACGTTTAGCAAGTGATGCTGGCCAAAATAATACAAACGGTTTCGGAGAAAACAATCAAAGTGTTTTACTGCCAGCATTTTTCGCCGCTTATGCAGGCAGAGATGTAAATAGTGTAAAAACAAGTGCTTTTAGAGATATACCAATCCCAAATTGGCGCGTTTCTTATAAAGGTTTATCCAAATTAAAAGTATTTAAAAAAGTATTTAGAACCATTACTTTAGAACATAATTATCAATCTTCTTATTCTATTTTAGGTTATAATAGTAACTTACAGTTTGGACAAGAACCTTTTGACGCAGTTGGAAATCACATTAACAAATTACAATTTCAAGGAGTAAATTTAGTAGAGCAATTTTCACCTTTAATTAAATTAGATGTAAAAATGAGAAACTCCTTTTCTTTTAAAGGTGAAATCAGAAAAGACAGATCTCTTAATTTAAACTTTGCAAATAGTTCTATAACCGAAATCGAAGGTGATGAATACATTGTTGGTTTAGGGTATAAATTTAAAGATGTAAAATGGACAGTTAAACCTGGTGGAAAAAAGACAGTATTTAAAGGTGATATTAATCTAAAAGCAGATTTTGGTATTAGAGATAATGTTACTATGATTAGATCAATTTCAAACGAAACAGATCAAATTACTGGCGGACAACGTATTTTTACACTTAAATTTACTGCTGATTACAACTTAAATAAAAACTTGATGGCATCTTTTTTCTATGATCAAAATTCATCAAGATTTAAAATATCTACTACATTTCCAAGAAATTCTATAAGTACTGGTATAAGTATTAGATATAATATCGGAAATTAAATAATAAAAATAAACAAAGCATAAAATGAATATTCCAGAAGAATTAAAATATACTAAAGACCACGAATGGCTTAAAATTGAAGATGATATTGCAACAATTGGTATAACAGACTTTGCTCAAAAAGAGTTAGGTGATATAGTATATATTGATGTGGATACGTTAGATGATGAATTAGCAATTGAAGAAGTCTTCGGTAGTGTCGAAGCAGTAAAAACAGTATCCGACTTATTTATGCCAATCACTGGTGAAGTAGTATCTTTTAATGAAGACTTAGAAGATGCTCCAGAAATGGCAAATAATGATCCTTATGAAAAAGGTTGGATTATTAAAGTTAAAATTAGCGACAACTCTGAATTAGACAACTTATTAGATGCTAGAGCATATAAAGAACTTATTGGAGCGTAATGCTACAATAATTGCGATATTATCAACGATAATTATAGCTGTTTTAAGTTTAAAAACTATATCAATTGAAAATCCGTTAGAAATAACTTTTTTTGATAAAATTTTACATTTTAGCGCCTATTTTTTTTTAACCACAACATGGTTATTTTCGCAAAGATTAAAAAATAATAGTCTTTACATTATTATAGCAGTATTTTTATATGGTGTATTATTAGAATTTTGCCAAGGTTGGTTTGCACCAAATAGAACAAAAGATTACGCAGATATTGTAGCAAACAGTGTAGGGATATTAATAAGTGCATTACTATTTAAATATATTTATAAGTACCTAATAAAAAGATTTGGTAATACTAATTAATTTATTAAATTAGCAGACAATTAAAACACATTAAATATGGAAATTAAAAAAAGCCCTAAAGCAAATTTAGAAAATTACACTAAGTTATTTATGTTACTTGGTTTGTTATTTGCTTTATTTGTAGTTTACAAAGGTATTGAATATAAAGCACCGTATGTTGTAGATAATCTAGGTGATGGATCAGAGCAAGAAGAAATTGAAGAAGAAATTCCAATTACTGAGCAAATAATCGAAGAAGTAAAACCACCACCACCGCCACCACCGCCAGCACCAGAAGTGATTGAAGTTGTGGAAGATGATAAAGAAATTGAAGAAACAATTATGGAATCTACTGAAACAGATGAAGAAGAAGTAATTGAAGTACCTGAAGAAGTAGAAGAAGTTGTTGAAGAAGAAGTAATTGATGAAATTATACCTTTTTCAGTAATTGAAAGCGTACCAGTTTTTCCAGGTTGCAAAGGTAATAAAGCTGAATTGACTAAATGCTTAAATGCAAAAATCAAAAAACACATTGGTAGAAATTTCAATATAGATTTAGCGCAAGATTTAGGTTTATCCCCAGGTAAAAAAAGAATTAGTGTTCAGTTTTTAATTGATAAACAAGGTAATATTACCAATATTAAATCTAGAGCACCGCACCCAAGATTACAAAAAGAAGCGGAAAGAATCATTAGAAAATTACCAAAAATGACTCCAGGTAAACAAAGAAACAAACCTGTAAAAGTAAGATATAATCTACCTATTACATTTAATGTAGAAGACTAGATTAATCTCAACAAAGAGTCTAAAATTCAAAACCCCATACATCTTTCGATGATATGGGTTTTTTTTTGGTACGTTTTTTGTGTATAACTATATATTATTAACTCTTAAATTATAATATGATGAACACAAAAAAAAACAAATCCAAAAAATTGGAAACACCAAACTCAAAGTTACAAAAAAGTTCTGTAATTTTCATGCAACTAGGTTTAATTCTTGCTTTATTAGCAGTTTATTTTCTTTTAGAGCATAAATCCATAATGCATTATGCTGTTTTTGAAAAACCAATAACTAAAACAGAAGCAATAACTTATGTGCCTGATGATATTATAATTATTAGAAAGCAACCTAAAAAAGTAGTGATTTTAGACAAAGACAAACCTGTTAAAGTTGTAAAACCAATTGATAAAATTAAACTAATAGATAATAATGATGATAAACAAAAAGAAACTGAAGAAGATCTTTTTAAACCAACTGACAATGATGTAAATCAAGTTACTTCAAAACCAACGATTGATTTAGGCGATTTACCAGAAGAAGATTTAGTAGATGAAGAACCAGTCGATTTTATTGTTTTAGAAGAAACGCCAAGTTTTTTTGGTTGCAAAGGTAGTAATGAACAAAAAAGAAAATGCTTCAATAAAAAAATAAAAAAACATATACAAAGACATTTTAATGTAGATTTAGCCCAAGATTTAGGTTTATCTCCTGGCAAAAAAAGAATAAACGTGCAGTTTATTATCAATAAAAAAGGAGAGATTGAAGGAATCAAAACTGCTGCAACACATATAAGATTAAAAAAAGAAGCAGCAAGGATTATTAAAAAATTACCAAAAATGAAACCTGGAAAACAACGTAATAAACCAGTAAATGTTAAATTTAATCTACCAATTTATTTTAATGTAGAAGATTAATTTTAAAATTATAAAACTATTAAAACCCTATTGTTTCAAATAAAGCAATAGGGTTTTTTATACACTATTATTTCTTACATTTGCATTGCAAGTAAATAATATGAAAATCAACAAACATTTAGACTCCACTTTTCTTAAAACTAAAGAACAAGCAAATATTACGCAAGCAGCAATAAAGCAGCATGTAATCAATCTTATTAACGAAGCAATTAAATACAACTTTGTTTTAGTAATGATAAGGCCCGAGTTTGTGTCTATAGCAAAAAAAATAATCCATAATGCAAAATCAAGTGTTACTGTTGGAACTGTTATTGGTTTTCATGAAGGCACAAATAGTATTAAAGAAAAATTAACCGAAGCGCAAATTGCAATTGATAATAATGTAGATGATTTAGATTATGTAATCAATTATCGAGCATTTAAAAATGGCGAAATAGACTTAATTAAAGAAGAAATCTTAAAAGGAACAAAACTAGGCCTAGAAAATAACAAAATTGTTAAGTGGATCATCGAAATTGCAGCATTGAACGATACTCAGATAATTGAAATTACACAATTAATTAGAGATATTGTTCTTGAAAATTTTGAAGAAAAATACTATAAAAATGTATTTGTAAAATCATCTACTGGTTTTTATAAAACCGAAAACGGAAAACCTGCAGGCGCTACATTCGAAGCGATGCAATTAATAGTAAAAAATGCCAAACCACTTTCTGCAAAAGCTGCTGGTGGCGTCAAAAATTATAATGATGCTGTAAAAATGATTGAACTTGGTGTAACTAGAATTGGTACTTCTTCCGCTTTAAAAATAACACAAGGAAAACAAAATATTGAAAATTATTAAATAATGAATACAAACTATTTCGCACATGAAACCGCAGTTATAGACTCCGATTGTACTATTGGTGAAGATACCAAAATATGGCATTTCAGTCATATAATGTCAAATAGTAGCATTGGTAAAAAATGTAATATTGGTCAAAATGTAGTCATTTCACCTAGTGTGATTTTAGGTAATAATGTTAAAGTACAAAATAACGTTTCTATATATACAGGTGTGATTTGTGAAGATGATGTGTTTTTAGGACCATCAATGGTATTTACAAATGTTATTAACCCTAGAAGTGCCATAATTCGCAAAGATCAATACAAAGAAACCTTAGTTAAAAAAGGCGCAAGTATTGGCGCTAATGCAACTATTATTTGTGGCAACCCTATTGGCGAATATGCCATGATTGGTGCTGGAGCAGTTGTAACAAAAGAAATAAACGCTTATGCTTTAGTTGTTGGCAATCCTGCAAAACAGATAGGTTGGGTTAGTGAATATGGTCATAGATTAGAGTTTAACAATAACGGAATTGCATTCTGTAAAGAAAGTAATGACAAATACGAATTAAAAAACAATACCGTAAAAAAAATATAATATACTAATGAAGAAAATAATAGTAATCCTTATAATTATATTTCAAATAAGTAATTCTTTTTCACAAAACGAAAAACCGCCAGTATATGATGGTTGTGAAAATATTTCTATTACCGAAACGGAAACTTGTTTTTTTAACAAACTAAAAGAAAAGGTAGAAAATGACTTTGTTGTGCCTAAAATTGTAGCGCAAGAAGATTACAAAGGTATTTTACGCATTGTTTTTAATGTTACCAAAACTGGTGAATTCGATATATTATATATCAGCTCTATTTATCCTGAATTAGAAACGGAAGCGAAAAGAGTTTTTGCGAAATTACCAAAAATTAAACCTGCAACATATAATGGCAGAACCTTTGAAAAACAATATATCTTACCTTTAGGAATTCCGATAGGTTATATACCTGAAAATAATATTGTACAAGATTCTACTACAATAAAAAAAGATATTACCAAAGAAATAAAAAAAATTACTATTAAAAATGAATACTTTCCTGAACATGAGAGTCAACTAAATATTCCGTTTACACATCAGAAATATGATGCTTTACAATTTGGTTATAATCAGGGCGAAAACACACATAGTTCTGTAAAACCATATATCTATAATAGTGTGTCAAAACATGTAGATTTAAGCAAAAATAAGCAGCAATTATTCAAAAAAGCAAATTCTTGGGTCGCTAGAAAATTATGGAACGAACATGTTGTTTCTGTTAAAGGTGATGATTATTGGTTTACTTTGGATCCTATTTGGGATCTTCAGATTGGTAAAGATAATTCCGATTTAGATTATACCTATAACAATACTAGAGCAATAAATGTGCAAGGTGGTCTAGGTAGCAAATTTAACTTTTCAGCAACTGTTTATGAAAGTCAAGGTCGATTTGCAGAGTATGTCAATGATTTTAATACCGAACACAGTATTGTTTTAGGAAGAGGTAAATTTAAACGATTTAAAGGTAATGCTTTTGATTATCCAGTAGCGGATGGTTATATTAGCTATACACCAAATCATTTTTTTAATTTTCAATTAGGACATGGTAAAAATTTTATTGGCGATGGTTATCGTTCCTTATTTTTAAGTGATGTTGCCTCACCAAATGCTTACTTTAAAATTTCCACCAAATTTTGGAAAATAAAATATACTAATATTTGGTTATTATTAGATGATATTAGACCTGAATTTCAAGTTGATGGCGTTAATTTAAGAAAATATGTTGGTGTACATCATTTAAGTTACAATGTGACTAAAAAATTAAATGTTGGTTTATTTGAAACTGTAATTACAAATAATGAAAGAAAAGATGGTTTTGATGCAAATTTTATCAATCCCATAATATTTTACAGAGCAGCAGAATTTAACAGAGGTTCTAAAGGTGGCAATGCTTTAGTTGGTTTAAATTTAAGTTACAAATGGAATAAGAAATTATTTTTATACAGTCAGTTTATATTAGACGAATTAAGTGTGGAGCATTTAAAAGAAGGCAATGGTTATTGGGCTAATAAATATGGTGTTCAGGCAGGATTTAAATACCATAATGCATTTGGTATTGATAACTTATATCTGCAAGGTGAAACAAATATAGTTAAACCTTTTACCTATTCGCATAGAGAAAGCACTCTAAATTATAGTCACTTTAATCAACCATTAGCACACCTTTGGGGTTCGAATTTTTACGAATTAATTGGTATTGCTAGATATAAAAAAGGTAGATGGTATGCTAATGCAAAATTAGTTTATGGCGAAAAAGGATTTGATTTTGAAGACGACGAAACAAGTTATGGTGGTGATATATTTATTCCGTATACCGAAAGAGTTTCTGATTTCGGAAACGATTATGCACAAGGCAACAAAACCAGTATTTTTAATGCAGAATTTCAACTTGGTTATTTAGTTAATCCAGCATCTAATTTACAGTTATTTACTGGTTTTACATATCGTGATTTCACACCACAAACAAACACTACAAACTTTAGCAATCAAAATACTACTTGGTTTACTTTTGGTTTAAAAACGGATGTATTTAATAATTATTTTGATTTTTAATGTTAGAAAAAAAAAACATTTAAATGAAAAAATATTTCACAATCATAATAAGTATAACACTACTATTTTTTTCTTGCAAAAGCGAAAAATCAAAACTTTTAGATGAAATTGATGTTACATTTAAAAAATATAACAACGAAAATTATATTAATGATAGTGTTTTGGATTATTATAAAAACATTAAAATAGATTGTAATAATTTAGAAGAATTATTAGCAAAAGTTCATCATGACGATCAAGATATAAGAAAATCAGATGATGGAGATATGTTTGCATTAGATTCTATTAATCAAGTTAAAGTGATTTCTATATTGAAAAATTGTAGTGATTTAAATAAAAAGAAACTAAATAACAATTCATATTCAACCATATTTTTAGTTCTACAACATTCTGGTGATAAAGATTTAATGGCGTACTATTATCCGAAAATCAAAACATTTGTTGATGAAAAAAAATTAGACAAATTACAATTTTCGTTATATGTTGATCGATTTCTAGGACTTAACAATCAATTTCAAATTTTCGGAACTCAAATACTCAATGGCAATTTGTCTAAATTTGAAAATCTTATTGAAGTTGAAAGTAACAGAAAAAGTATGGGTTTAAATACAATTTCTGATTATTTAAAAAATGGAGCAAATAGATTAGAAATATCAAAAAAAACAAACCCCTAAAAATCAAAGATTTAAAGGGGTTTTCCGTTGGTCTACAAGGACTCGAACCTTGAATGTCGGCACCAAAAGCCGATGTGTTACCAATTACACCATAGACCAATTTCGAGCGCAAATTTAATAAAACTTTTAAAACCACAAGTTTTTTTTTAGATAAAATATTATTTTTTTTTCAAATAAAAATATTTGCTATGCATGCATAGCAAATTCAAAAAAATATCTTAAATTTGTTGTACAAAAATTTAAGATAAAATATAATGAAAATTTTAGTTTGTATAAGTCACGTACCAGACACAACATCAAAAATTAATTTTACCGATGGCGATACAAAATTTGACACTAATGGTGTGCAATTTGTAATAAATCCGTACGATGAATATAGTTTAACTCGCGCTATGTGGTTTAAAGAAAAACAGGGCGCAACAGTAACTGTAGTAAATGTTGGTGAAGCAAGTACAGAACCTACTTTACGCAAATGTTTGGCTATTGGTGCCGATGATGCTATTAGAGTAAATACCGTTGCAACGGATGGTTTTTACGTAGCAAAACAATTAGCCGAAGTAGTGAAAAATGGTAATTACGATATAGTTTTAGCAGGTAAAGAATCTATTGACTATAACGGACAAATGGTGCCAGGATTAATCGCAGGGATTTTAGATTACAACTTTGTAAATGCTTGTGTTGGTATTGAAGTAGATGGTAATTCTGCAACAATCTCAAGAGAAATAGATGGTGGAAAAGAAATCCTAAGCGCTAACTTACCTTTAGTAATTGCTGGGCAAAAAGGAATTGTTGAAGAGTCTGATTTACGTATACCAAATATGCGAGGTATTATGATGGCCAGAAAAAAACCATTAAATGTTATCGAAGCAGTTGATTTTGAAACTAAAACAAACGCTTCTAGCTTTGAAAAACCTGCTGCAAAATCGGCTTGTAAAATGATTAATGCAGATAATGTTGCGGAATTAGTTTCGCTTTTACATAATGAAGCAAAAGTAATTTAATCATTAGACTAATTGTCTTTAGTCTTTAGACTATTGACAAAATATAAAAATATTAATGTCGTTTTGGACAAAAGACCAAAGATAAGCGACTAAAGACCAAAAATATGTCAGTATTAGTTTTTGCCGAATCATCGGAAGGAAAATTTAAAAAAGTTGCATTAGAAGCAACATCATACGGTAAAAAAATTGCCGAACAAATGGGAACAAATGTAGTTGTTCTTACTATAAATGCTTCAGATACATCTGAATTACAGAATTACGGAGCAGAAAAAATAATAAAAGTAACCAACGATAAATTACAAAATTTTAATGCAAAAGCAATCGCTAGTGTCATTAAACAAGTTGCAAATAAAGAAAATGCAAACGTAATTGTTATCGATTCTAGCGCAAACGGATTATTCTTAGCGCCATTAGTTGCTGTAAATTTAGATGCAGGTTTAGCATCTAACGTAATTGAAGCGCCAAGTAATGTAAACCCGTTTACCGTTAAAAGAAAAGCATTTTCTAATAAAGCATTTCAATTTACGGAAATAGCAAGCGAAAATAAAGTAATCGGTTTAGCTAAAAATTCTTTCGGTTTGGTAGAAAACTCCGTGAGTTCTTCTGAAGAAGACTTCACTCCTACTTTATCGGATGATTTATTTACTACTACTTCAACTTCCGTTGAAAAAGCAAGTGGAAAAGTAACCATCGCAGATGCAGATATTGTGGTTTCTGCAGGTCGTGGATTAAAAGGTCCTGAAAATTGGGGAATGGTAGAGGAATTAGCCGAAATTTTAGGCGCTGCAACAGCATGTTCTAAACCAGTTTCAGATATGGATTGGCGTTCACACGATGAACACGTTGGTCAAACAGGAAAACAAGTTGCTTCAAATTTATATATAGCAATCGGTATTTCTGGAGCAATTCAGCATTTAGCAGGTATTAACGCATCAAAAGTAAAAGTGGTAATTAATACAGATGCTGAAGCACCATTTTTTAAAGCAGCCGATTATGGTATTGTTGGTGATGCTTTTGAAGTTGTACCAAAATTAATTGAAGAGTTAAAAAAATTTAAAGCGCAAAATTAAAAATACCTTAAATTATATATTCTAGAGTGTCTAAAGTTAAATAACTTTAGACACTTTTTTTGTTATATGACTAATTCGGAAAATAAATATCAACATAAAAAGTGAATAAGTTATCTTTATTCATATTCTATATTTAATAAAAAACAGTAAATTGTGGCTTAGAAATTTTTGTTTAAAAACAATCATTTAAAAAACCAATAACACAAGCTTAAAGCATTTTGCCTAAAGCCTAAAACCAAATAAAATTGAGTTTAGTAAGATTAGATATTAAGGGAATTTCATATAGTCAAACACAAAGTGGCGCTTATGCCTTAGTTTTAAAAGAAGTAAAAGGCGAAAGAACCTTACCGATTATCATAGGTGCTTTTGAAGCACAAGCAATCGCAATTGCCTTAGAAAAAGAAATAAAACCGCCAAGACCGTTAATACATGATTTGTTTAAAAGTTTTTCCGAACGCTTTAACATCATTGTAAAACAAGTGATTATTCATAAATTAGTTGATGGTATTTTCTATTCAAGTTTAATTTGTGAACAAGATAAAATAGAACAAATAATAGATTCTAGAACTTCAGATGCTGTTGCATTAGCTACAAGGTTTAATGCACCAATTTTTACTTATGAAAATATTTTAGAAAAAGCAGGTATCTATCTGAAACCTAAAACAGAAACAGATCTATCTTTAGGTATTGAAGAAAATGATGATTTAAATATTCAAGAAATAGTTTCAGAAATTGAAGAATTGGTGGAAACATCAGGTTATCAAAATGAAAGTTTAGAAGAATTAAATAATAAAATGAACCAAGCAGTAGAAGATGAAGATTACGAATTGGCTGCTAAAATAAGAGATGAGATTGAAAGTAGACAATAGTTCTGTTCAGTGTTCAGTGTTCAGTGTCCAGTGTCCAGTGTCCAGTGTCCAGTGTCCAGTGTCCAGTAAACTCTAAAATTAATTAACAATATTATATTTATGAAAAAATTATGTATCACAGTAATTATGCTTTTAGGCTTTGCTACTTCGCAAGCGCAAGAATTAATACCAAGTCAAGGTTTTTCTGTAAGTTCAATTGCTAGAGGTATTCTCGGAATGATTGCTCTAATTGTAGTTGCATTTTTATTGAGTGCAAATCGTAAAAAAATTAATTGGAAAACAGTTGGTATTGGTTTAGGAGCACAATTATTATTAGCTGTTGGTGTTTTGAAAATTCCGTTTGTACAAGCAATATTTGAATTTGTAGGTGGAATCTTTATTAATATTTTAGATTATACAAGAGCAGGAAGTGAATTCTTATTTGGAGGACTAATGGATATTCAATCTTATGGTTTTATATTCGTATTTCAGATTTTACCAACCATTATATTCTTTGCAGCATTAACTTCTTTATTATTTTATTTAGGTGTTATTCAGATAATTGTAAAAGGAATGGCGAAAGTTTTAACCAAATTAATGGGTATTTCTGGCGCGGAAAGTTTATCGGTTGCAGGAAATATATTTTTAGGGCAAACCGAAGCACCTTTAATGATTAAAGCCTATTTAGAAAAAATGACAAAGTCCGAAATACTTCTAGTCATGATTGGCGGAATGGCAACTGTTGCTGGTGGAGTTTTAGCAGCATATATTGGTTTTCTAGGTGGCGATGATCCTGTATTACGACTTATGTATGCCAAACATTTATTAGCAGCATCGGTAATGGCAGCACCAGGCGCAATTGTTATTTCAAAAATATTATATCCTCAAATAGAAAAAATTGATACAGAAGTGCATGTTTCCAAAGAAAAAATTGGTTCAAATATTTTAGATGCAATTTCTAACGGTACAACCGAAGGTTTAAAATTAGCAGCAAATGTTGCAGCAATGCTATTAGTTTTTGTTGCATTAATTGCCATGTTAAACGGAATACTTGGTTGGGTTGGTGACTTAACGCATCTAAATGATTGGATGGCAGCAAATACACCTTATCAGAAATTTTCATTAGAAGCAATTTTAGGTACAATTTTCGCTCCATTAATGTGGTTAATTGGTGTTGCTAAAGAAGACATGATGCTTATGGGACAATTACTTGGTGTGAAATTAGCAGCAAGTGAATTTGTTGGTTATATTCAACTAGCAGAACTTAAAAATGTAGCAAATGCAACACATTTTACGTATAACAAATCCGTTATTATGGCAACTTATATGTTGTGTGGTTTTGCAAATTTTGCAAGTATCGGAATTCAAATTGGTGGTATTGGTTCTTTAGCACCAGGAAAACGTAAAATTTTATCAGAATTTGGTATTAAAGCGCTAATTGGTGGTTCATTAGCATCGTTAATGTCTGCTACAATTGCTGGGATGATACTTGGATAAATAATTGCACGCAGATTTTCGCAAATTACGCAGAATAAATCTGTGAGATCTGCGGAAATCTGCGTGAAAATTAATAAAAATGAAACAATATCTAGACTTAATAAAACACGTTCAAGAAAACGGAATAGCAAAAGGAGATAGAACTGGTACAGGAACAAAATCTGTTTTTGGTTATCAAATGAGATTTGATTTATCTAAAGGTTTCCCTATGTTAACTACTAAAAAGTTACATTTAAAATCTATAATACACGAATTACTTTGGTTTTTAAAAGGCGATACTAATATTGGCTATTTACAAGAAAATGGTGTGAAAATATGGAATGCTTGGGCAGATGAAAACGGTAATTTAGGACCTGTTTATGGTCATCAATGGCGAAATTGGAACGACGATCAAATCGATCAAATCACGGAAGTTATCGAATTAATAAAACACAATCCTAATTCTCGTAGAATGTTAGTTTCTGCATGGAACCCTAGTGTGTTACCAGATACCTCAGTTTCTTTTTCAGAAAATGTCGCAAATAATAAAGCGGCATTACCGCCATGTCATGCGTTTTTTCAGTTTTATGTCGCTGATGGAAAATTGTCTTGTCAACTATATCAACGTAGTGCTGATATTTTTTTAGGTGTACCATTTAATATAGCTTCTTATGCATTATTAGTATTAATGATGGCACAAGTATGCGATTTAGAAGCAGGTGATTTTATCCATACCTTTGGTGATGCACATATTTATAATGATCATAAAAATCAAATTGAATTACAATTATCTAGAGATGTGAAAAAACTTCCTATAATGAAATTGAATAAAAATATTAAAAATATTTTCGATTTTACTTTCGAAGATTTTGAATTGGTTGGTTATGAACCTCATCCATTAATTCGTGGCAAGGTTTCTGTTTAAAATAAAGCAAATGTCAAACACATATTCACAAGTTTACATTCAAGCAGTTTGGGCAGTTAAATATAGAAATTCTGTTTTAGATAAAAAATGGCGACAAGAACTTTTTGCTGTAGTTGCTAATTTAATTAACGAAACTGGTTGTAAAACTTATATTGTTAATGGTGTTGAAGATCATATACATTGTTTTTTTAGTTTAAAACCTTCAATTTCTATTTCTAAAGTGATGCAAATTGCTAAAGCAAAATCTTCAAAATGGTTAAATGAAACCAATTATTTAGAGCATAGGTTTGAATGGCAAAAAGGATTTGGAAGTTTTAGTTATAGTAAATCTTCAATAGATAATGTTTATAAATATATTGAGAATCAAGAAGAACATCATAAAAAACAACTTTTCTTAGATGAATATAAAGATTTTTTGAATAAATTTGATATTGATTATGAAGAGCAATATATTTTTAAAGAATTAACCTGAATTTTAAATTTCTAAAATCTTGGATTAAAATCCAAGGCGATTATATGGGTCGTTCCTATGGAACTTTAAAATGGTTTATTAATCAAATCTCTTAAAGTGGCATAGCCACGAGTATATAATACCCTTATGCTTCAGCATAAGGTTTTCAAAAAATAAGAAAAAAATGAACAACACTTCACATCAACAATACGAAAAAGCAAGAAAACGCATCCATCAAAAAAAACGTTTTTATGTGCATTTTATCCTATTTATAATTGGAGCATCTATCCTATTTGGTTTAACTTTAATTAAAGGGTTTAATATTAGCAATAGTCCGATTTACATATATATTCTTATTGTAATTTGGTTTGTTTTACTACTGCTACATTTTATTAAAGCATTTATTACTACCAAATTTTTTGATGATGAATGGGAAAGAATTCAAACACAAAAACTCTTACAAAAACACGATGAAAAAATAGTGAAATTAGAAAAAAAACTACAAAAAGAAGGTGTTTTACCAACACCAACTTCGCAAAAGAAAAAAGGCTTTTTTGCTCAATTTAAAAAAGATCAAAAAGTTACTTTAATAGCCGCTTTAGGTACAAATAACGAATTAGGTAAAGACAATGATTTAATTTGGCATTTGCCAAAAGATTTAAAACGTTTTAAAAGTCTAACAACTGGACATCATATTATTATGGGTAGAAAAACATTTGAATCTATAGGCAAACCTTTACCTAATAGAACTACTGTAATAATAACAAGAGATGTAAATTATAAATTTGAAGGCTGTCTAGTTGCAAACTCATTAGAACAAGCATTAGATTTAGCAAAAAAAGATGAAACTCCTTTTATTATTGGTGGTGCACAGATTTACAATCAAGCATTAAAAACTGCTACTAATTTAGAAATTACTTATGTGCATCATGAGTTTGAAGCCGATGTGTTTTTTCCTAAAATTGATTTAACAATTTGGGAAGAAACAGCAAGAGAACTACATAAAGCAGATGAAAAACATGCTTATGATTATAGTTTTGTGTCTTACAAAAGAAAGTAAATTATGAACACTCATTTAAATTTAACAAATTTAGAATTCGAGACACAACTTGAAAATTGCACATTTAAACCTGAATTATTTAGTCACGAAGCGCATATCCGTTTAGCATGGATTCATGTAACTAAATATGGCGTAGAACAAGCAAGTATCAATTTATGTAAACAAATTAAAATATTTGACATTACTTTTGATGATGGTACAAAATATAATAAAACAATAACTATTGCTTGTGTTAAAGCAGTAAACCATTTTGTTCAAAAATCTAAATCCGTTGTTTTTAAAGATTTTATTTTAGAATTCCCAAGATTAATTACAAATTTTAAAGAACTATTAAATCAACATTATAGTTTTGATATTTACCATTCTAAACTAGCAAAAGAAGAGTTTTTAGAACCCGATTTATTGCCATTTTAAAACTCAAAATCTAATAGTTGTCCGCTTAATTGTAATAATTGAATTTCAATAAGTTTAGCAGTATATTTTGCATTATTAACTGCTGTTTTACTATTTAATAAATTCACTTGTGCTTGTCTGAATTCAACCGAACTTACTTGACCAATTTTAAATCGTTCATTTGTTCTTTCAAAATTATTTTGTGCAGTTACTATATTTTGCTCTTGTACTTTTAAAATAAATAACTGATTTTGATAAGCATCCCAAGTATTATGCAAAGTAATTTCTAAATCATCTGTTTGCTGTTGTTTTATTAATTGCTGGTTTTCAATAGCTATTTTGGAGTTGTTTACTCTTGTTTTAGTATTTCCACCATCAAAAATATTCCAAGATAAGTTAATACCTGCATTTAAACCTAAAATGGTAGAACCTGCTTGAAAAGACGTTGCTGGGTTATCACTTTTGTTCCAACCATAAGAACTTGACAAACCAATGGTTGGCAAAAAGTTGGCCTTATTTATTTTTAAATTTAATTCGTTTATCGCAATATTTTGGTCAGCTTGTTTTATAATGGTGTTTTCTTTATTTGCTTTTTGAAGTAAATCTTCATAAGTCAGTAAATCATTAAAATCAACTTGAGTATCTACCTCATAATTTAAACCTTTTCCTTTATTATTTAATATCAAATTTAAATTTCGTTTGGCGTTTTTTACTTCTTGATTGGCGTTTATTAAATTTATACTGTCATTATTAATATCGACTTTTGCATTTAAAACTTCTAATTTATTTGCTTGTCCGTATTCATATTTGTATTCTGCTCTTTGTAAACGTTGTTTGGTGATGCTTAATGCTTCTTTTAAATTACTTGTGTTTTCAGTTAATCTTGCAATTTGGTAATACATATTAAACAATTGTAAATAAGTGTTCTCTATAGTTGCTTTGGTTTGTAATTCGCTTAAATTATAAGTTTGTTTTAATTGTTGATAGTTATATTTTCTACCTAAACCATCAAAAATAATATAATTTACATTTACCGATGCATTGTACGTTTTTGTTTCTGCACCATTAACCTTCAGGTTCGAACCATCATGATTCTCAATATCTAAATTACTATTGTTATAATTTGTGCCAGTATTAAAACTTACCGTTGGTAGAAACCTCGAATTATAAATACTAGAATTGTTTTCAGCAATTTTTACGTTGTTGTTTGCTAATTTAATTCCGTAGTTATTTTCTAAAGCAAGTTGTAATGCTTCTTTTTTAGTTAATATTTGTTGTGCGTTTAATTGTAATGTGAAAATTATAATTAATATGCTTAGTGTTTTTGTTTTCATTTTATGTTTGTTTGAACCATATAAGGCATTTAAGGTTTTGTTGGAATTACGTTCTTGCTTATATGAACTTAAATGGTTAATTGAATTTTCTTTGTGGGTTTAGTGTTTTCAATATTATTTTCATTCTTTTATTTTTGAACCATATAAGACATATAAGGTTTATTGAATTGTCTATTTTTTAAACGTAAAAACCACAAAAAAAATATTACATCTTGCTTATATGAACTTAAATGGTTAATTATTTATTCCAAATCTTCATTTTCATAACTCATTTCTTTAATTGCTCTTTCTACTTCTTCTTTAGTTACGTCTTTACCTGTAAAAAGCCATTTAAAAAATACTTTAACAGAATTTGAAACGGACAATAAAAGTGGTAACATAACCAACGTTAATACGGTTGCGATACCAATTCCGTAAGAAATAGATATTGCCATTGGTTTTAAAAACTGTGCTTGCCTACTAGTTTCTAAAAGTAATGGAGCAAGTCCTGCAATGGTTGTTAATGATGTTAAAAATATAGCTCTAAATCTCGATTTTCCTGCCTGAACTAAAGCTTCATCATATTTCATTCCTTCTTTTAAATAACTATTAAATTTACCTATAAGTACCAAACCGTCATTTACCATAATTCCGATTAAAGCAATAATACCTAACCATGATAAGATATTAATAGCAAAATTGTGAAAGTAATGTCCCCAAACGACACCAATTAAACTAAACGGAATCATTACAAGTAAAATTAAAGGTTGGCTGTACGTTCTAAAAGTAAAAGCAATAATAATATAAATAAGTGCTAATATAATTGGTCCAACTATTTTTACCGAACTAATTGTCTTTTGTGCTTCTCTATTTTGTCCTTCAAAAACTGCTGAAACTGTTGGGTATTTTGAAGAAATTTCTGGCATCACATTTTCCTTAATATCATCTAAAATATCCGATGCACTTACATCCAATGCTTTTAAATCGGCTGTAATTTGAATTTCACGTTTTCCATCAAGATGATTAATAGCAACATCGCCACGAGAAATAGAATACGCAGCAATTTCAGAAAACGGAACACGACTACCTAAAGGTGTGCTAATCCACATATCATCTAAATTTTTGATGGATGATCTGTCTTCTTTTCGATAACGTACATATACTTTAATTTCGTCTTGTCCACGTTGAAAACGTTGTGCTTGAAATCCAAAAAATCCAGCACGAACCTGTGTCATAGCACTTTCTAAATTTAAACCTAATAAATAAGCTTTATCTTTTAACTTTATATGAATTTCTTTAATTCCTTCAGGGTCATTATCCGAAATATCTTTTAATAAAGAATTATTCTTTAATGCTTTTTTTAGTTCTTCTTTTGCGGATTTTAACTCTTTTATATTATTTCCCAATAAGGAAACTGCTACAGGTTTACCACCAAAATCACTGTTAGAACCAAAAGTTAAACTTTCGATTCCTATAATTTCACCTACTTTTTTACGGATAGCATTATTGATTTCAAACGAAGAAAAATCACGTGATTCTCCTGGTAATAAATTAACAGTTAAACTTGCATTAGATGTGCCTGGACCAACACGTTTTATCACATTTTGCACCACATCTTTATCTCCAGATTGCTTTTTTGTATATGTTGTATTAATTTCCCAAACTTTTGCCTCAATACTACTAATGATAGAATCGGTTATTTGCTCATTTGTACCTTGTGTCATTTTAAGATTTATCGAAATTCGATCACTCGCAATTCTAGGAAAAAAAGAAGTGTTTACAATACCGCCACCAATAGCACCAATACTAAAAATTAATAATGCGATAGGAATTGCAAAACCTAAAAATTTGTTTTTTAAGAAAAATCTTAAATATGGCACATAAGCCACATCTCTAAATTTCATAAGCCATTTATCTGCAAATTTGTTTATTTTCTTGAAAAAAGCATCAATTCGACTCACTTTTCTACCTTCACGTTGTAATGCTTTTGAATGTGCAATATGTGCTGGTAAAATAATTAACGCTTCTAATAAAGAAACAGACAATGTTAAAATTACAACGGATGAAACTTCGCTGAAAAAATCACCCATTCTACCATCAATAAAATAAAAGGTAGAAAATGCTACAATAGTTGTTAAAATTGCCGAAATTACTGGTGGCAAAACTTCCATTGTTCCGTCAATTGCTGCTCTAATTGGTGTTTTCCCTTGTTCGTAATGATGAAAAATATTTTCTCCGATGACAATACCATCATCAACCAAAATACCAATTACGATGATCATTCCGAAAAGTGATAATACGTTTATAGTAATGCCTAATTGAGCTGCAAAAATAAACATACCAAAAAATGCGATTGGTATTCCTGCAGCAACCCAAAATGCTAACCTAGCATTTAAAAATAATGCTAAGAAAAATAGTACTAACAAAATACCTGCAATCGCATTTTTAATTAGCAATTCTGTACGCTGTGTTAAGGTTGTAGATGAATCACTAGAAACATCTAAATGTACATTGTCGTGTTGTTGGTTAAATTTTGTTATGTATTTTTTGACTTCTTCTGCCGAAGAAATTAAGTCTTCATTATTGGTGTTATTTACCGTAATATTGATGGCTTTTTTACCGCTAAAATAAGTCCTATCAGGATTTTCTGACCAAGCATCTTTTACATCTGCAACATCTTTTAATCTAATAATTGTACCATTTGGTGTTGCTCTAACAATTAAATTTAAGAGTTCGTTACCATGATAAGAACGGTTATTTGCTCTAATTAAATAATCTTCGGAATCGGTTTTAATATTTCCACCAGTAATTAAAATATTTGTTTTACTTACTGCGTTTGCAACATCTTGAAAAGATAAATTATACGCTCTTAAATCGTTTTCACGAACCGAAATTGCAATTTCTTCATCAGGAAAACCAGATAAAATTACCTGTGAAATTCCTTTAATATTCCGAATATCATTTTCAATAGTCCTTGCATATTGTTTTAACGTTATTAACGGAATATTTTCGCCACTAATAGAAAAACTTATGGTTGGTCGCATAGTTTCTACTTTAGCAATTACTGGCGGTTCCATACCTGTAGGAAAAGATGGCACACGATCTACCGCATTTTTTACATCTGCTAAAACAGCATCGATATTTTTACCTCTTTCTATCTCAATATTAATTCTAGCCGAATTTTCGTTTGAAACGGAAGTAACTCTATCTACGCCAACAATTCCTTTTAAATTATCTTCTATTTTAAGAACAACACCTTCTTCCATTTCGGCTGGCGATGCTCCTGGATAAATTAAATTAATACTTATTAATTTTGAATCCGTTAACGGAAAAAATGAGGATAGCATTGATTTTGCTCCAATAATTCCAAATACAATAAATGCAAAAATTATTACATTTACAGCAACTGGAAATTTTATGAAGTAACTTATTATTTTTTTCATTTTGTTTTGTTTTCCCGCAGATTTCGCGGATTTACGCAGATTTTTACTTTGTGAAATTTTGTGTATCTCTGTAAAATAACTATTTCATTTTATGTTTTTTTTATTCCCTCTGTGAAACTGTGTTTTTTTCTGTGAAATAACTTTAATCTTCTTTTTTCTCTTCTATTTTCTCTATTTTCTCATCATTAAAAATCTTCACTAACATACCGTCATAAGCACCAACAACTGGTTTTGACACTAATGAAGTTCCGTTTTTAAGACCTTTAATAATAACTTTATCTGCTGAAAAATAAACAGGATTTACATCAATTAAATTAAGGATAGTCTCATTTACCACAAAAAGTTGTTTGTTTTCTATCAATAATTTTCTTGAAATTTCAAAAGCATTTTCCTCTGATTTCGCCACTAAATCTGCTTCTAAATACATGCCTTCTTTTAAATCTTTATGAGCAACTTGAATGTATGCTTTTATCGTTTGAGAAGTTGCATCAACCTTACCATTTATTCTGATGACTTTACCTGAATATTCTTTCGTTTTTTCAAGATTATGCAATTTTACGGAGTTTCCTTTTTTAA
>Ga0256834_1000353_pt1 | contig 33685 bp, 31 predicted proteins | sample 4281140metaG_FD_190536 | JGI IMG/M metagenome (GOLD analysis project Ga0256834, IMG submission 190536) | Hydrothermal vent microbial communities from East Pacific Rise, Pacific Ocean - 4281-140 | ecosystem: Environmental > Aquatic > Marine > Hydrothermal vents | place: Pacific Ocean: East...
GCACTTAGGGCACTGGCCCTTGATGAAGCGATCTGGCAGAAACATATTTTCGACAGGGTCGTAGGCCTGGGTGATGGTGCGATTGGCTATGTGCCCTTTATCTTTGTTGCGAAGATATATCAGTGAGGCGAGTTCACGGTTTTCATCTGAGTGGGTGGAGTGGTAGTTGTCAAAGCCGATGGAGAAGTCAGCAAAGTCGGCTTGATGCTCTTTGGATACACGTGCGATCAGTGTTTCAGCATCGATCCCCTCTTGGCGAGCGCGCAGCATGATGGGGGTGCCGTGAGCATCGTCAGCGCAGACGTAATGACACTGGTTGCCCTGCATTTTTTGGAAGCGAACCCAAATGTCAGTCTGAATGTACTCTACAAGATGGCCAATATGAATGGGGCCATTGGCGTAGGGCAAAGCGCTGGTGACAAGGATTTTTCTAGCAGTTTGATTCATTGATGCTGTAAGCCGACAAAGCACAGGAGTAAACGAAGCATTATCTCACAAGGTTGTGAAAAGTGGGAGTTTGATTTTTTCTTGTGGTTTGATGTTGCCTGTTTGGTCAAATGGCCATGCTTGCCAAAGGGCTCTTGCTTTAAGGTTTTAGTGTAGAATTCTGTGCAACTAAATTTTTAATAAATTGATGGGCGGCTACAGCTCCGCCTCTCTAGCTAGGAGATGGTTTGATGTCTGAATTAACTGAAGCGATGGTCAAAGAGGCGATCAAGGGGTATGTTGAGCCTCACCTCAATTGTGATCTGGTGGAGGCCAGAGCGGTCAAAAAAGTGATGATTGATGGTGGTCAAGTCAATGTGACAGTGGAGCTGGGTTTTCCTGCTAAAGGGGTTGAGGCAGTGATTGTTGCAGCGCTTAAAGAGCGGGTTGAGGCGTTGGATTCAGTGACCTCAGTGGAGATTGAGCTGAGTAGCAAAATTGAATCCCATAAAGTGCAAGATGCGCTGGGGCTGGTTAAAGGCGTGAAAAATATTATTGCTGTCGCTTCCGGTAAGGGAGGGGTCGGCAAGTCCACTACATCCGTTAATCTGGCGCTGGCACTGGCTGAAGAGGGCGCTAAAGTAGGGTTGCTGGATGCTGATATCTACGGCCCATCGCAGCCTCGTATGATGGGTGTAAAAGGGCAACCTGATACCAAAGATGGCAAGACGCTAGAGCCTAAAGAGAATTATGGTGTGCAGGTGATGTCGATTGGTTTCCTGGTTGAGGAGGAGACGCCGATGATCTGGCGCGGTCCGATGGTTGTTCAGGCCTTGAACCAGTTGCTGAATGAGACCAACTGGCGGGAGCTAGACTATCTGATTATTGATCTGCCGCCAGGCACAGGTGATATTCAGTTAACGCTGGCACAGAAGGTTCCTGTTAGTGGTTGCGTTATTGTCACAACACCACAGGATATTGCGCTGCTGGATGCTCGTAAAGGGCTGAAAATGTTTGAGAAGGTAGCGGTGCCTGTGCTGGGCATTATTGAGAATATGAGCACGCACGTCTGCTCCAATTGTGGCCATGAAGAGCATATTTTTGGAGCGGGTGGTGGTAAAGAGATGGCTGAACAATATGATATCGAGCTGCTTGGCTCGCTGCCGCTTGATATTCGTATCCGCAAAGAGACCGATGCAGGTAAGCCAACCGTCGCAGTAGACCCTAACTCTGATATCTCATTGGCCTACCGTGAAATCGCCCGTAATACAGCTGCTAAGCTCTCACTTCGGTCGAAAAATTACTCCAATAGCTTTCCCAATATTGTTATTCAGTAGCCTGTTCAAATTGCACTGGTTTAGTGAAACTCTAAACAAGTTATGATGGTTTTAGCTGGCAGTATAAAACCCACGGTGTAAAATGCGCCACCTCTCTAATTTAACTTGAATTGACCCTATGAGCATCAAATCAGACCACTGGATACGCCGCATGTCAGAGCAGCATGACATGATTAATCCCTTTGAACACCATCAAGTTCGTGAAGGTGAGGAGGGGCGGGTGATCTCCTACGGCACCTCAAGTTATGGTTACGATATTCGCTGTGCGGATGAGTTTAAGATCTTCACTAATATCAACTCAGCTGTGGTTGATCCAAAGAACTTTGATGCCAACAGTTTTGTCGATGTGAAATCTGATGTCTGCATCATTCCTCCCAACTCATTTGCCTTGGCGCGTACAGTTGAGTATCTGCGTATACCTCGTAATGTGTTGGTGGTCTGCTTGGGGAAATCAACCTATGCGCGCTGCGGTATCATTGTCAATGTCACCCCGTTGGAGCCTGAGTGGGAGGGGCATGTGACACTGGAGTTTTCCAATACAACGCCACTTCCAGCTAAAATTTACGCCAATGAGGGCGTCGCTCAGCTGCTCTTTTTTGAGTCAGATGAGGTGTGTGATACCTCATATAATGATCGTAGCGGTAAATATCAGGGGCAACGGGGCGTAACTTTGCCCAAATCCTGATCAAAATTATGACGATGAAGCGACAGCCGCTGCGTTACTTTCAACTCTGGCTGACCATTGGTTGGTTACTGGTCACAGTGGTGCTTTACTCCTCGCTAACCTCCAGTCCAATACAGACGCCAGGTATCGAATATGGTGATAAGATCGGCCATTTTTTTGCCTATTTCACGCTGGTTTTCTGGTTCTGTCAGCTCTATAAAAACAGGAGTCATATCCTGCTATTTATGCTGTTTGTCATGATGGGAGTGGTGGTTGAGTTTATTCAGGGGCAGACAGGTTATCGCACCTTTGAGGTGGCAGACATGTTGGCGAATAGCTTGGGTGCAGTAATGGGGTGGTTACTGGTGCGTTTTTATGTTGCGGAGATGTTACTGACTATTGAGATGCGGCTCCTGCAAAAATAGTAACTTCATTACAAATAGGCCACTTGACTGTTTACGCTCAAAACGTACCGGCAGGTAGTTCAAACTGGGGGCGAACCAGATGGTGTAGTCATGGGTCGACTGCTTACTTCTTTTGACCTTCACCGTAGTCATCTCACCCAGTGGGGTAACCAGCCGCTCCAGCTTCTCTCTTTTATAGTGGTAGCGCTTAAGGTGGCCGCCATCTGCTACATCAAAGCTGATGGAATCCTGACCTTGTAGTAGGGCGATTTGGATAGCGAGTTGCTGGCTCAATTTATCTTGGGTGCCGAGCGGTATTGGCATCGACCAGGATGTACCGTTGCTGTTGGTTGTGGCGCGTTTTCGTAGCCAATCAAAGCCAATTCTGGTGGTGCTACTCTGGTCAGGCTTTGCTTTATGGTAGTTGTAGTGGTCAGGCGTTGGCCCATTTTGAGTGAGTTTGCCTCGGCTCTCTTCGGTGAGGGTTTGGTTGCTCAATAGCGCGGTTAAAATGTTAGGGCGTGTTTTAGCGACATAGTGGTACTGCCCCTGTGGGGCAAGCTGTAGGGTCACCTCAATATGACCAAAGGGTATGCCATTTCGGATTAGCTGATAGTTGGCTTGGAAGGGTTTAATTTCGCTTGCAGCAGGCTCGGCGCTAACCGGGCTCAGCAGTAATAATAGAAACCCCAGCAGCCAATATTTGAGTGTCAGGGTCGTCATGAAGATTAGTTGAAGGGGATCTTCTGGTTGGGCTTGAAAATGACTGGGCTATCGAGTCTATTACCATCTAATGTTAGCCGTTCACCAGATAGCTTTAATCGCCCTTCCGCGAACCATTTAATGGCCATTGGATAGAGGCGATGTTCGCGTTTTAGTACGCGGGAGCCTAATTTGTCAGCATCATCATCAGCCTCTACTGGCACTTCAGCTTGAGCGACTAGAGGGCCGCCATCCAGCTCTTCAGTGACAAAATGGATGCTCACGCCGTGTGTGGTTTCATGCTCATCCAAGGCGCGTTGATGAGTGTGTAGACCGCGAAATTTTGGCAGCAGTGAGGGGTGGACATTGAGCATTCTGCCGTGGAAATGGTTGACGAAGGTGGGGGTTAAAATTCGCATAAAACCAGCTAAAACCACTAATCCAGGGTTAAAGCTGTCAACCAATTCAAGCAGCGCCTGATCATAGCTATCACGGTCGGGAAAGGTTTTATGATCCAGCACGCGGGTGGTGATACCGGCACTCTCGGCCCGCTCTAGGCCATAGGCATCAGCCTTGTTGCTGATGACAGTGCAAATTTCAATGGGTATGTTGCCCAGGTTGTCGATGATTGCCTGTAGATTGCTGCCACTGCCAGAGAGCAGGACAACCACCTGAAGTTTTGCTGCCTGAGTGGTCATGGGTTGATGATCACCGATGGAGTCTCTTCAGCAGAGTGTTCAATTGAACCCAGCAGAAAAGCCTCTTCACCAGCATCATGTAGTAGCTCAAGTGTCTGATTAACATCTGTAGCGGCTATGCAGAGTACCATGCCAATACCGCAGTTGAAGGTGCGGTACATCTCGTTGATTTCAACATTACCGTTCTGCTGTAACCAGCTAAAAACCTCTGGCATTTGCCAGGCGTTGGCATCAATCACCGCCTGGGTATTGTTTGGCATCACACGCGGTATATTCTCTAACAGACCACCACCAGTGATGTGAGCCAGAGCATGTAGGTTGACTGACTGCATTAATCTCAACAGCGATTTAACGTAGATGCGTGTGGGTGCCAGTAGGGCATCACCCAGTGTGCCGTTGCCCATAGGGTGATCCAATTTTGCTTGGCTCACTTCAAGAATTTTGCGAATGAGTGAGTAACCGTTGGAGTGAGGGCCAGATGAGGCGAGACCAATCAGTTTATCACCGGTGCTCACTTGATCTGGTTGGATGATCTTACTTTTTTCAACCACACCCACACAAAACCCTGCCAGATCATAGTCCCCCTCTTTGTAGATGCCGGGCATCTCGGCGGTCTCACCGCCTGTTAGCGCAGCACCCGCCTGTTTACACCCTTCAGCGATGCCGGTGACCACATCTGTGGCAACATCCACATCAAGCTTGCCGGTGGCATAGTAATCTAGAAAATAGAGAGGCTCAGCGCCGGTGACGATAATGTCATTGACGCACATAGCGACCAGATCGATACCGATGGTGTCATGTTTGTTGAGTTCTAGAGCCAGCTTCAGCTTGGTGCCAACACCATCGGTGCCAGAGACTAAAACAGGCTGTTTATAGCGATCGAGTGGTAGCTCAAATAGGGCGCCAAAACCACCGATGCCTCCCATCACGCCTGGGCGTGTGGTGCTTTTTACAATTGGTTTGATGCGTTCGACTAGGCTATTTCCAGCGTCGATATCGACTCCAGCATCACGGTAGCTGAGGGAGGTTGAGTTGCTGTCTTGCTTCACGGAGGACTCCGGCAGGGAAAATTATCGGGGTATTTTATCAAAAGTTGATACATTAGGCTTGTCACAAGATGTGAAATTTGTCGCTTGTTGCTTGGCGCTATAGAGACAGCAGGCTAAAATGAACCACTCTTTACTCACCTGAGACGATTTTTTTATGAGTCGACACTCCCATACGGCCCCGTTCAGACACCTTAGTTTAGCACTGATTTTTTTTCTGCCACTGCTGCTGGTAACACCGCTTTTGGCGGTTGAGATGAAAGGGTTATATGAGGTTGAGGTAGCGGTTGAGGGGCAGAGAGCTGATCAGCGCCGAACGGCCATTCGTGAAGCCTTCTATCAAGTGTTGGTTAAAGTGACAGGGCGTCGGCAGCTGAATGGGAATATTCAGCGTAATGCCTCCCGTTATGTGCAGCAGTACCGCTACCGCACCATTGAAGCGGCGGCTGTTGAGGTGGTAGATAAGTCGATTGTCGATGATCAGCTGCTAGAAGGTGAGCCTGAGGTTGAAGAGGTAGCCATGGAGCCAGAGCATCTATTGTGGGTGCGTTTTGATTCGATAGCGGTGAATCGCTTGCTACGTGAGAAAAATGTGCCTATTTGGGGTGTTGCGCGTCCATCGGTCGTGATCTGGTTGTCACAAGAGCAGCAGGGGCAACGTACGATGTTGCAGCCGGAGATGTTGCCAGAGATGGTATTGGCTGTTGAAGAGCAGGCGCAGCAGCGCGGTCTATCCGTTATGTTGCCGCTGATGGATATGGAGGATTACCAACGTCTGCCGGTTAGTGCCTTATGGAGTGGATTGGCAGAGACCATCCAGCACGCCTCCAGCCGTTATGGTGTTGAAGTGGTGCTAACAGGGCAGCTGGTTGCTACTGAGGAGCGGTGGCAGGTTGAGTGGCACCTCTATCAGGATGCGTTGGTCGAAGTGTGGGTAGGTGCCGGCAGCACATTGAGTAAAGTGGTTGCTCAAGGCGTTGAGCAGATGAGTGATCGATTGGCTGAACGCTATACACAGGCTACTACTGATGACAGCCTGAGCCAGTTGCAAGTGGTTGTCACAGATATAGATGATCTTGCTGGGTATGCCAGAGTGAGGCGCTATTTTGATTCGCTTGTCATGGTTGAACAGGCGGTACTATTGACGGTAGAGAGCAACCGTGCCGAATTTTTGCTCAATGTTCAAGGTGGTGGAGCGGCGCTGACTCAAGGCGTTAAACTGGGGAGCGTGCTAGTGCCTGTAGCTAACGAGCCTATTGATGAAATTGTTGAAGTGACTGAAGTCGTCGATGATACTCTGGAAGGCCCCTTTCTCCCAGAGCCCATAGTGCGTGAGAGAGCTACTTTTAGATTGAGGTGATTGTGCTTAAGGCCAAAGATATCCCCAATATTATCAGTGTGCTTCGGGTGGTGATGACCATCCCGGTTATCTATCTGCTGATCACAAGAGATTTCTCCAATGCGCTTATCCTCTTTGCCATTGCGGGTGCCTCTGATGCACTTGATGGTTTTCTGGCAAAACACTACCACTGGGAGAGCCATCTTGGTGGTCTACTCGATCCATTGGCTGATAAAACCCTCTTAGTCGCCTGCTATCTCATATTGGGTGCAATAGGGCTATTACCCATCGGTTTAGTGATGACCGTGATGTTACGTGATTTGATTATCATCGGTGGTGCCTTTCTCTATCACTACAATATTGAAGCGCTAGATGCTGACCCCAGCCTAGTAAGTAAACTCAACACCTTAATGCAGATTTTGCTGGTACTGGCTGTGGTGATGAATGCAGGGCCATTTCAGTTGCCGGATGCACTTATTCAGAGTTTGATCTGGTTTACATTTGCCACCACCGTTGCCAGTGGCGCTAACTACGTCTGGGTTTGGGGGCGGCGGGCGCTTGAAAGGCAAGGCTAGTGGAGCCCTTTTTTGCTTGATAGAGCCATCAATGTGTTTTTATCTCTGCCACCCTTGCATAAGCTCGCGCACAAAAGGGATTGTTAGCTTGCGTTGTGCCACCAGTGAGTGGTGGTCGAGCCAATCGATCAAGCTCATTAGTGAATGCATATCTCTTGGCAAACGCTGCTGCAGATAGCGGGCAGTCTCACTGTTAAGGGAGATACTTCGTTGCTCTGCGGCTTTAATTAAGGCGTGCTGCTGCTCTTGGTCATCTAGAATTTGTAGTTGATAACATGGCCCCCAGGTGAGGCGTGATTTTAGATCAGCTAGTTGGATATTAAGCCGATTGGGTGGTTGATCTGCTGAGATAATGAGGTGGCAGTTGCTTTCACGCAGGCGGTTAAAGAGGTGAAAAAGTGCCTCTTCCCAATCGGCTGAGCCCGTGATGAGGTGGATATCATCCAGGCAGATGAGAGATAGCTGCTCTAAGCCGAACAATATTTCAGGGGATAACGGACCAATTTCACGCATGGGCAGGTAGACGGCACTATGGCCACTCATGTCTGCCTCAGCAACCGTCGCTTGTAGAAGATGGCTCTTACCGCTGCCGTTAGCGCCGCAGATGAAACTAAATTGCTCCCCCTGCTGTTGGCTGATGGCGTGTAGAGCGGCGATTGGTTGGCTGTTTAGGCCCGGGATAAAACTGCCAAAGTTGACCCGATGCTCTGTTTTAAAGCCGAGTGGTAGCTGCTCTTTGATCAAGAGGCACCTTGCAGTGTGCGGGCTGTTTTGGCTACTCGACGGCCAAGTGCTTGACAGAGCCGCTTCTCCTCATCACTTAGTGGCAGATCACTTTCGCTACCTGAGAGATGACTTGCGCCATAAGGGGTGCCGCCGCTACGGGTTTTTAGTAGATCAGATTCACTATAGGGGAGGCCAAGCAGCAGCATACCGTGATGTAGCAGCGGTAGCATCATGGAGAGTAGGGTGCTCTCTTGGCCACCATGCATGCTTGATGCCGAGGTGAATAGAGCGGCAGGCTTGCCAATCATACTGCCGGAGAGCCACAGCTCACCACTGCTATCGATAAACTGCTTCATGGCAGCGGCCATGTTGCCAAAACGGGTGGGGCTGCCCAGTAGTAGGCCTGCACAATTGCGTAGATCATCTAGTGTGGCGTAGGGTGCGCCGTTATCGGGTATGCTGGCTTCTGTTGCCTCACAGACTGTGGAGATGGCGGGCACTGTGCGTAGTCGTGCTTCAATGCCGCTAATCTCTTCGACACCCCGGGTGATCTGTTGGGCCATCTTGGCGGTGCTGCCGTTACGGCTATAGTAGAGAATCAGAATGTAATCCATAGTGTTAATCTAATAGCGTTAATCTAAATGGTGACAGGGTTGGGGTATTATTCTATCGTTCGTTGGATTGAAAAAGTACCTTTTGGAATGATTGAATGAAAGATGGCCTCAAACATCTGTGGCGCTTTATCGGTATGGTTTTTACCCATTTCATTCGTAATGGTGGGACACAAAATGCTGCAGCACTGACCTACACCACACTGCTCTCACTAGTACCACTCATGACAGTGATGTTGGCACTGCTGGCCATTTTACCGATATCAGCGCAGGTGACGACTGAGATAAATGGCTTCTTATTTAATAATTTTGTACCGGCGGCGGGTGAGGTGGTACAGCAGCACCTACAGACCTTTACTAGTAAAGCGGGGCGGTTGAGTGGCCTTGGTTTTATCTTTCTAGTGGTGACGGCACTGATGTTGATGGGAACAATTGAACGCTCTTTTAGCACCATTTGGCGCATAACCAACAAGCGCCGCCTGCTTAACACCGTCTTGGTCTACTCTGCGATCCTCTCTTTGGGGCCAACCCTTATTGTTGCCAGTGTAGTTGCCACCTCCTATTTTGTCTCGCTCCCCTATATTAGTGATGCTGTGCAGCACGTTAGTTTTGCAGCGGTGTTGATGCCCATCTTTGTCTCTGCACTGGCTTTTACAATGCTCTATAGTGTGCTGCCTAATCAGCGGGTCTTGTTTAAAGATGCACTGTTAGGAGGGGTTGTTGCAGCGCTGTTGTTTGAAGCGGCCAAGCGAGGTTTTGCCCTCTATCTAACGCTCTTTCCTACGTACGAATTGATCTATGGTGCATTGGCTGCGGTGCCTATATTCCTGATTTGGGTCTACCTCTCATGGTTGGTGACGCTGCTGGGTGCTGAGGTGACCTATTGTATAAGTACCTACCATGATGACCGGCAGTCGAATGATGACCTGCAACGTGGTCGCCTGTTGCTGGCTTACCGGTTATTGAAGCGGTTATGGTCGGCACAACAATCAGATCTTTCCCTGACTATTTATCAGCTAGGTAGAGAGGAGTCAGGAGTGACTGATGAGTGTGTGGTGGGTTTAATGCTCGAGTTGGAAGAGGGGGGCTGGGTGCATCAATTAAAAGGGGGTGCCTGGATATTGACACGTGATCTGACAAAAGTATCACTATTTGACCTCTACCAGAGTGGTTCGTTTATTCTGCCTCATGCTATAGATAGCGATGAAGAGATGCTCTCAGCCCTCTTAGTGGCTACTGAACAATCTCTTCGTGAGTCGATGTCTACCCCTTTGGCACAGCTCTATAACCGCTGATTAACCCTGTTTAATTGCTGTTGTAATGAGGTGAAACCAGTCAAAACCAGGGGTTGATTCGATCAATTTGTTAGCCACAATTTGAGAGGCGGGCCAATTTTCAGCTACCTCATACTGCCGACTATTGGCATATAGCCCTTTGGCAACCAGTATAGAAGAGGGGCGATTGAGGCCATTGTTGATCACAATGGCGGGCTGGAATGCGGTATCGGTGTGTGTGGTTGTGATGGGGCGTAGTGTAATGGTTTTAACTTGCCCCGGGATAAATTGGACACCAATCTCCAAGGTGTTCTCACTCTGTTTCATGCAGCGGCGGATAACGGCGAGTTGGCCACCTGCTCTCTTCTCCTCCGTCTCCTGACGGATCAAAATGAGCTGCCCCACTTTGGGCAATATATTGCTGGATAGGCTGATATGCAGAGCCAGCCCGTTCTTGCTACGATTGAGCTGGCGACAGCGTAACTCCTCATAATTGACCTTGATTGGGTTGTTCTCATGCAGCTCAAAGCCTAGCACTAGCGAGTCGTCAAGATCAGGTGGAGTGATAAATTCAGCGGCCTCCTCTCCATCTTCATCCTGTAATAGAAAGTGGTGAATGCTGCTGATTCCAATAGATATCTGTACCCAGCCGTAGGCATTCTCACGCTGACCTTGTCTCTCCTGTCGAATGTGCCAAGACTTTAATATCCGCTTTAAAATGTTGATGGCATCATTACGTAGGTGGTGCTGAAGAGCAGCGGGGAGATCCTCCTTGTTTAGCAGAATGGCTTGGATATCCTCCTGAACTCTTTTGCTCACAGGGAGCAAATTGAGAAGACGATGTTGCTTGGGGTCGAGTTGATTTTTGTGATTTTCAAACTGCTGTGGTGGACGGCTGCTGGATAAATCTAGAATGAATTTCCCAGTGGGATCACTGTTTTCGGTAGGCTGTTCCAGAGTGGCTAAACTGGCATATTGATCAAGATAATCAAAACAGACACGTGCCTCATTGGGTTGTAGATGACCAGGATCGAGCAGACTCAGTAAGAGTGTACGCTTCAGTTGATGGCTGATAGTTGCATTTTTTACCTCGGCCTGAGTGGGATCGGTCACCAGCTCATTTTCCATCTTTAGACGCTCTGCTAGCGTATAGAGGCGCATGATTTCGTGCCAGCTGTTGGCTATTTTTGCATCATACTGCTCGTAGGCGAGGCGTAGCTCCAGAGAGAGGAGTTTTGTCGCAAAATAGATGCTTGTCAGTAACCTCTTCTGCCCTGTTAGCCAGCTGCGATGTTGTAGCTGTTGGTTGATGACATGTTTGTAGCCATAGGCTGCCTCTGTTATGAGTTGCCGCAGCAGCTCATACTCTTGGTCGGTTTGATTTTGTGTCTGTGTCAGGATTAATCGGTTGATATATGGACGATAACATTCGATCAGCTCCAGGCGGTTTTTAATCTGCCCAGGGTATCTATTGAGCAGTGTGATCGCTTTGGTTATCTGTTTGGCAATCTGATTTTCATTGGCATTGGGGAGTGAGCTGAGCCACTTGTTGAGCGGGCCAACCTCAGAAAGGACGCTAGGGCTCTCCACCTGATCGGGTGCAGGGACGGTAAAACGTTCATTTTGCTCTTTTTTGTCTGTTGATTTGAATCTGTTCAGCATAGGTTCACAGTGAGTATTATTTAAATTATTGTCGATACTACTGTTGCGGCATAGACCGAGGATACTTGAGGTGGCGCTTACTCACTGCAGGCCTAATAACCTCTTGATTTAAGGTCAACTTTTCCTGGGATACTCTCTAGTCGTTTAATGCCACTCTGAATGGTGCCATCAGGCAACAGTGCCAGCCAGCGATAGCCAGGTGGTTGTTCATCAACACTAAAATCATCCTGATTAGGGGCGAACTGGATGCAGGTTGATGGTGATCCCATCATCGCTATGCCGTTGTACTGTTGTTCAAAAGTTTGATGGATGTGGCCGTAGAGGATCCCCTTTATTTGAGGGTGTTTATTGATCACCGCAAATAGCTCATCCGAGTTTCTAAGTGCGATGCGATCCAACCATGTGCTGCCAGTTTTGATGGGGTGGTGGTGTAGGCAGATGAGTGTGTTGCTATTGCTATTTTCACAGAGTTTTTGATCGAGGAGGTCTAACTGTTTTTGGCTAAGGTGGCCACTTACTTTACCGATGATGGATGAGTCAAGTAGTAGGATAGACCAACCACTTTTCTGTAGTAAAAAAGGGAAGCCATCTTGGTGTTTGGCGCAGGTGGCTAAGAGCTGTTCAGTGCTGTCATGGTTACCTGGTAGGTAGTAGGTGGGTGTCTCTAGCCGTGCCAGCTGCTGCTGTAAAATTGAGTAGCCCTCATTTGAGTTGTCGTGAGTGAGGTCACCGGTGGCTAGAATGATATCAGCCTGCCCAATGTGCTTTTGAGCGTGGTTAATAACCTGCTTAAAGGCGTTCAGTGTATTCAGCCCAATTAAACGGTGTGCTTTATTGGCAGAGAGGTGTGTGTCTGATACCTGCAATAGGCACACACTTCCGGCAGGAAGATTGTCGAATGGCGTTGACGGTGGTTTAGAACTCATTGATGGCGAATTTGACTTTTGCCTAATACATAAATTAATACTAGCCAATTTTTGAGCAAGCAACAAAGCTGAAATGGTAAAATATGGACTATGTCATACTGTTTTAGGCAATTTATGACCTAGTCGAACTAGATAACCCGCTCATTGCCACCATCAATAGGGAGTTGGGCGCCCGTTGTTTTTGCAAACAGTGGGCCACACATCTCTGCTGCTAACGCTGCAACATCATGGCTGGTGATCTCTGTCTGTAGCACATTCTTTGTTTTGTAGGCCTCAACGGTCATGCCGTAGTGAGCAGCACGCGATTGAAGAACTTCATCGCTCCAGATAGCTGTGTCAAATACTGCATCGGGATGCAGTGAGTTGATGCGGATGTTATCGATGCCCCACTCCAAAGCGGCAATACGGGCTAGTTGATTGAGTGCTGCCTTTGATGCGGAGTAGGCCGCTGCACCTGGGCCTGGGGCAGGTACATTTTTAGATCCGATAACGACCACGCGGCCACCCGTAGGTGCCTCTTTTAATAGCGGGTGAGCCGTGCGCATGAGTACCATATTGGCATCAAGATTGACCGCCATCACCTTGTGCCATAGATCATCGGGCAGCTCGTTAATGCGCTTGCCACCAGGGAACATGCCTGCATTGAGGATGAGCATATCGAGACCGCCAAACCGCTGAGTGGTGGTTTCAAGTGCCTCTTCAAGCTGCTGGGTATCGGTGACATCACACTGTAGACCTAGAAAATCGGTTCGCTGGTGTAGCTTGCAGATAGTGGGATTGATATCGAGACCAACAACAGCTGCACCACGCGCCAATAGTGCCTCTACACAAGCGCTGCCGATACCCGAGGCGGCTCCTGTTACCAGTGCAATCTCACCTTGGAATTTTGGCGCAGAACCACTTTTGCGTAGTTTAGCCTGCTCAAGCTCCCAGTACTCCACCTCTAGCACTTTGTCGGCAGGTAGAGCCTGCCAGCCGCCAAGTTGCTCAGCACGCTGAATAATCTGCATGGTGTGGTGGTAGATATCGGCGATGATGTCGCACTCTTTGGCTGATTTACCAATGCTGATCATCCCTAGTTCAGCATCAAGAATGACTCGTGGGGCAGGGTCTAGCATAGTGACATCTGCGGGAGCATGCTGCTTAAAATCATTTTGGTAGAAGGCTTTGTAGGCCTCTACGTCGCGCCCTAACAGAGGTAGCCGCTTGGTGCGGATGACATGGTCAGGTGTGGCTGGACCTTGCTGACTAATGGTGCTGAGGTCAGTACGTTGGCAAAAACTGAGGTCAGTTTTTGTGCTGTGGTAGCTCAATAGGGCGGGGAAACCTGCAATGGTTGAGAGAGCCTTCCGCAGCGCCGCCCGTTCATGGCGATGCTGGCCAATTAGTGGTGTGGTAGAGGTTTCCGTTAGCTGCCATGCTCCTTCAGCTTGAAGATAATCTTCGGCCTGTTGAACCAGATCAATCATTCGTAGGTATGAGGTTTTAGCGTCATCTGCGAATGAGAAGATGCCGTGGTTCATCAGTACCATGCCGATTGTCCCTGCATGGGCCTCTGCTGCAAAGCGCTTTGCAACTAGGCGGGCCAGATCAAAACCCGGCATTACATAGGGGATGATGACCAGCTTATCACCATAGATCTGCCGAATGCGCGCCTCACCCTTAGCGGTATTGGTGATGGTGACAATGGCATCTGCGTGGGTGTGATCGACATATTTAAAGGGTAAAGCAGCGTGCAGGATCGCTTCAACAGAACCAGTGGGTGCGGAGGCGATGGTCTGCTGGGTTTTCAACTCGTTGACCATATCAAGGTCGCTAAGTGACTCCAGTTGAGCCAGCTTTAGTAGATGAGCCAAGCGGATGGGGGTGAAACCAGGTGCCTCAATCGTGGCTAGATCCCAGCCAGACCCCTTAACGTAGAGGATCTCCTCCTCTTCGCCAACTAGGTTGGTCTCTCGAATTTTAACCGAGGTGTTGCCTCCGCCATGTAACACTAAATTGGGGTTACTGCCCAGCAGGCGTGAGCTATAGACACGCAGGGCCAGTTCATCTTCACAGCGAGCGGCTGTGCTGTCATCCCACAGATTTTCCATGATGGTTAGTTAGAAATTCTCGGTTGAGGTGAAGAGACCCACGCGTAGATCTTTGGCGTGATAGATCTCACGGCCATCAACCTCAACAATGCCATCAGCAATACCAAGTACCAGTTTACGACTGATGACACGCTTCATATTGATTCGGTAGGTGACCTTTTTTGCTGTAGGCAGCACTTGGCCAGAGAACTTAACCTCGCCAACACCCAGTGCGCGGCCGTGACCCGGGTTGCCGACCCAGCCAAGAAAGAATCCGACCAGTTGCCACAAGGCATCCAGGCCTAGGCAGCCTGGCATCACAGGGTCGCCCGGGAAATGGCAGTCGAAAAACCAGAGGTCGGGGCTGATATCAAGCTCGGCAATAATCTCCCCTTTACCGCAGAGACCACCCTCATCAGAGATGTGTATGATGCGATCTATCATCAGCATATCAGGCAGAGGCAGTTGGGCGTTGCCTGGGCCAAACATCTCGCCACGGCCACACTGAAGCAACTCTTCTTTGCTAAATGATGATTGTCTTGTCATATTTTATCCTGAAGGAGTACGGCTATCTATTATAGGCACGGCATTGCAATGGATTCTGCTTTCCATGTCAAATTGAGAGATGCTAAGGAAATGCTGAACAATCGTGACCTGTTTGGTGTTTCCCTAAGGCCAGACGATGTCGCTGTGCTCTTTTGTGAGGGGTGCTTGAGTGAGTTTGCCCAATTTATCGGAGGTCATCACAAGGTGGTTGTTCCAGCCGTGGCGTTGCATCATGGCGGGAATGGCATTTTTTAGTGCATGCAGTGAACCGACTAAAACCACCACCACACTCTCTGGCTCTTGTAGGGCCAATTTGATTTGGTAGGCCATAAAGGCATCTTTAAAGCGCTGCATATCGCAGAGCTGTGAAAAGGTGATTTTATGGCCAAGATTCCCCCAATAGCTCTGCATGAAACGGGCATAGTTTGGCTCTTGCTCACAGCGGCTAAATTTTATCGCCCGTCGTTGCTCAATAGGCTCTTTTTCAACACCGTTGCTGATCACTGCGCGAATCTTTTTACGCGTTAAGTTAAGGCCGATCAGTTTGATTCGTTGTGATTGGGCATAACGGAAAATATCGGCGTAGTAGTGGTAGGGCACTGTCCAGTTCAGATAGTAATTTTTGATCAAACTAGACTCACTGGCATGGCCATAATACCAGCTCTTTAGGGCGCTATTTTGCTGTGCAGACAGCGCCTCAAGAGCAATGATCACCTGGCGGCCACTCTCATGTAGCTGCCGGATCACCTCTAACTGTACCTTGTGATCAATCTCACTATCGTGAGCCTCCCCGACAAAAATGATGCGATGGTCACCAATTCGTTGGATGAGATCCTCGGTGGCAATTGTTTGTTGGTTGCTTAGGTCATAAAAATGGCTGGGTAGTTGAGCGCAGCTGCTAAGCAGCAGCGAGCAGAGCAGCAGATAGTGAGGGGTATTGAAAATTGACCTTGGTCTCTCTGTTAATAGATGCACCTAGGAACCTGCTTGTGAAGTTGAAATAGATCGTAAATGGATAGATAGCTTGCTCTATTTAACAATAGATCGCTCCTCCTGGGAAGGTAGCTGTGGACCGGCTAAATATTATTGATTTAAGTCAGAAATTAATTCCCCTGCCCCTGTAGGGGCCGCTCTTATGCAAAATGCTCTGATTTATGAGTGAATTTTTTTAAGTGAAAGAACTAAAGTTCTAAAAAAGTTGGCCGAGAAATGGTTCAGCTGTCATAAAAAATGTTGATATATAGCATATAAGCAATTGTTTATATGCAGAAAAGGAGAATAAATTGTTAGCCACCATACAAAAATTACTACTGGTTCTACCCTTTGCAACAGTTACGGTTTTTGCTGCAGATTTACCGGGAGACCCAGTTGAAGGGGAGGAGATTTACATGGATGTATGTGAAGAGTGCCATCAGGTTGATGGGACGGGTGAGAATGGAGCCACGGCTGGTGATTTTGTAAATGATAAAAAAATCCTTTCGCAATCAGATGAAGAGTTGCTGCTGACTATTTTTGATGGAAAAGGTGACCCGATAGATGGAATGCCATCAATGAAAGATGAGCTTAGCGATAAAGAGATGAAGGATGTCCTCTCCTATATTCGCCAAACCTTCGGCTCTTAGCTGACTTAATTCAAACGTAGATAGACTCTTTTTGCATGGGGATGGAAAAATGGATAGACGTGACTTTCTTAAAAAATCACTAGTGGGTGCTACGATTGCAGGAACAGGCGCGGTGACGCTTAGTAAGCAAGAGATTGCTGTAGCCAGCAGCAAAAAACCGGATAAAAACCATATTCCGCCAGGACAGTTAGATGAATATTATGGTTTCTGGAGTGGTGGTCAATCGGGTGAACTGCGTATTCTTGGTATTCCATCCATGCGTGAGCTGATGCGGATACCTGTATTTAATCATGATGCTGCCACGGGTTGGGGGAAAACAGATTTCTCCAAAAAACTGTTGGGTGGTCGATTCACAGGTGATAATCATCATGTGCATCTCTCATATACGGACGGCACTTATGATGGCCGTTATATCTATGTTAATGATAAGGCTCAGGGGCGTTTAGCACGCGTAAGCATACCCAATATGGAGGTCGATGCTATTGTTGATATTCCCAATAGCCAAGGTACACACGGTATCTTTCCTCAGCGCCATAAAACAGGCTTGGTTCTCTGTAACTCTGAGTTTCGTGTGCCGGTCACGGATGATCCTGCAGATGTAATGGATCCATCTAAATATGCCACTCTTCATACGGCCATTAATGGTGAAACAATGAAGGTTGAGTGGCAGGTGATGGTCGACTCCAACCTAGACTTATGTGCCACGGACTATGAGGGTCTCTACTCCTTTGCTACGGCTTACAATACCGAGGGTGGTGTACATCTTGAAGAGATGATTTCACTCGACCAGGATTTTCTGTTGGTCTTTCATCTTGAGCGAATTAGCAAGGCAGTTAAAGCAGGCAGAACGATCACTCTGAGAGATGACCCTGCTCCTGTGGTGGATGCACGTGATGAGGATTCACCTTATGTACTGCGTATCCCCATCCCCAAAAGCCCTCATGGTGTCAATGTTGACCCTACGGGGCGTTATGCCATCTGCTCTGGCAAGCTATCACCCACGGTATCAGTCGTTGATATTGAGAAAATAGCAGCAGCCTTTGCAGGTGAGATTAAACCTAGAGATTGTGTTATTGCAGAGCATGAAGTTGGCTTAGGCCCCCTGCACACCTGCTTTGATGGACGAGGCAATGCTTATACCTCACTCTTTATCGACTCAAATATTACTAAGTGGAATATTGATAAAGCGATCCGAGCCTATCAAGGTGAAGATGTTAACCCCATTATTGACCGCCTGGATGTTTACTATCAGGTAGGGCATACCAACTCCTCGCTGTCTGAGACTAAAGATGCCGATGGCAAATGGTTGATGGCGCTGTGTAAACTTTCAAAAGATCGCTTCCTCAATGTTGGCCCGATGCATCCTGAGAATGATGAGTTGATTGATATTTCAGGTGAGAAGATGGTGCTGGTGCATGATGGCCCCGCTTATGCAGAGCCACATGACTGCATCATGCTGCCTAAGGATATGATCCATCCGCTCAAATTTAATGATAAAAAAGGCCCAAGGCATGAGCTCTACAAAGCATGGGCGAAGGAGGATAAGGTCAAGCTAACTCGGCATGGTCGTGTTTTCCGAAAGGGTGAAAAATCAGTTCGTGTCTACATGCCTTGTAAAGCCCCCAAATTTAAGCTCAAAGAGTTTGAAGTCTTTGAGGGGGATGAGGTTCAGATCATCATGACCAATACCAATAATGTGGCTGATTTGGCGCATGGGCTGACCATTTGTGACCATGATGTCTGCTTTATCGTCAATGCGTTAGATACGCAAAGTATCACTTTTACTGCGGGTAAACCGGGTGTTTATTGGTACTACTGTCCCTACTTCTGCCATGCGCTGCATCTAGAGATGCGTGGGCGGATGATTGTGAAGGCACGTACCTAGCTCACTTTTAATAGAATCAAGCAGCCGCTTTTAGTGTTGTTGCCACTATCGTTTCTGGGCATGGATGCCCCTTAATCCCCTCTTCTCTGTGGGGCAAATTGGGTCAATAAAAAATGACAGATCAAAATAGCATGCCATCTCTCTGGGAGAGATATAACAACCTAAATCTTGGGTTTCGGCTGGTTGCTACCATCTCTGTTCTGATGGTAACGGGTTCTATTATGTTGACTTCATGGGCCTCCTATGAGCAGCAGCGCATTGCGACAGATCAAGCTAAAGAGTTTTCAGAGAGTATTCACCACCTGACGATGGCTGGATTAACCGCCATGATGCAGACACGGGTCATACGCTCACGCAGAATATTGATGGATCAAATTAAAGAGTCCAATAATATTAAAGATCTGAAAGTTATTAGAAACAAAGATATAAAGTTTAAAAAGGCACGCAGCCGCAAAAAAGATGAAAACCCGCCACCACCAGTGATTATTGACCCTGCGGAACAGGCGCTGGCTGATAAGGTGATGGCTTCTAATGAGCCCTATCTTGAGATCATACATGAGGCGGATGGAACCCAACTCTATGCTATTCGTCCTATTGCAGTTAGTGGAAACTATCTGGGCAAAAATTGCCTGAAATGCCACAAATCAGAAGAGGGGACGGTGATTGCGGTTACCTCAATGAAGATATCAATGGATGAGGTTATTGCTGAGGTTGAGGTGTTCCGCTACAAATTGATCGGTGCGACTATCGTCTCTCTGCTCTGTCTGCTTATCCTGCTCCACATGCTGATTAAACATGCTGTGGCGCTGCCAACACTCAATATTCTATCGGTTGTCAGATCAGCTAATGATAAAGATCTTACCCACTCAATAGAGTTGGATAGAGAGGATGAAATTGGCCAGATTGGTATCAGTCTACAATCCTTTTTCGCCGTTCTACGAAATGCCCTGCAAGAGGTTCGGCAGTGTTCACATGATGTTGATAAATCGGCTGAGGATATGGTCCGTTTAGCAGGTGATATTGTGAATGATGGTGATGATTCAGCAATGGGTGATAATGATGGTACATCGCAATATTTAGAAAAAATAACCAACTCAACTAAAGAGATCGCCTCTGGGGTGAACTCGGTGAATGAGGCGTTGGATGAGGTACGAATCTCTGTTGATAGTGTTGGTGAGCAGGTTGATAACTCTGCTGAGCTAACATCAGCTGCTGCAAGTGCAGCAGATGGTATCAATACCACCATTGAAGAGCTTGATGCCTCTAGTACAGAGATTCAAAAAGTGGTTGAAGTGATCCACTCTATTGCAGAGCAGACCAACCTATTAGCGCTCAATGCAGCCATTGAGGCAGCTAGAGCGGGTGATTCTGGGCGTGGTTTTGCCGTAGTCGCCAATGAGGTCAAAGCCTTGGCCAGCCGCACCGGTGAGGCAACTGAGGAGATTAAGAAGCAGATAGCCACCATGCAGCAAAATAGCGCCAGCTCTGTGACGGCAATCCGCTCTATTGTTGAGCGAATTACCCAGATCAATAGTATCTCCCAAACAATCTCCCTATCGGTCGATCAGCAGCGTGAAGGGGTGCAAAATATTGTGCAACTGGCGACTTCTGTTGCAGAGCGTGTTGATGGTATTGGGGAAGAGGTGGAGGTTGCGGTGAGTGGAATTAGTACTGAGATCCAAAAAAGCTCACAAGATGCAGCCAGCCAAGTTGATAAAGAGGCGCAAAACCTCGCAGCACTATCAAAAGAGTTGAATGGATTGGTTGAGTGTTTCAAGTTGAGTTGATCTAGATGAATGGTTATCTGATAAACAGAAAATAGCTTGCTACGGGATAGAGTTTACCCTATGGAAGGAGGTCATAAATTGATGTTTTTTTGTTTGAAGCCTCCAGTGATGGTGCTCATGTTGTGGCTCTCCATCTGGGTTCAGCCACTTATGGCTGGCGTTATACATATCACTAATCAAGAGGCCAGTTTGCAGCTGGCTATTGATAACGCATCGGTAGGTGACACACTTATTATTGGCCCAGGTACATGGCATGGTGCCATTACCATTAACAAGCCACTGACACTACAAAGTGCAGGTGGCATTATTGATGGTGAAGGCAAAGGGCGTGTGGTGGTGGTGGATGCACCTAGTGTGATTGTAGAGGGTTTAACCATCAGGAATAGTGGAGATAATCTACGCAAATCTGATGGCTGTATCTACGTTACCCATAAAGCAACAAAAGCGGTCATAACAGGTAACAAGCTAATTGATTGCACATTTGGTATCTGGATAAACAGGGTAGATGGTGCTCAGGTTATCGCCAACCGAGTCTTTGGCAAAAGTGAAAAACCTCAATCTGAGCGGGGCAACGGAATCCATCTGCATGATGGCATCAACCTGCTCATCAAAGATAACCACATCTCAGGTGCGCGTGATGGCATCTTTATCTCTGTTACTGAAGAGTCCCTGATTGAGTCAAACATAACGGAGAATCTGCGTTATGGCATCCACTATATGTACTCTGAGTACAACCAACTAAAGAACAATATTAGCCGATATAACGTCAATGGTTTTGCCATTATGCAGAGCCACTATCTAACGATTGAGGGTAACCAAGCTTATGGTAATGAGAACCATGGGTTGCTCTTTCGTGATGCTCAATATTGCATCATCAAAAATAATAATCTGTATGACAACGGTAATGGGCTTTTTCTCTTTGCCAGTTATGACAACAAGATCTTCTCCAACCGAATTGTGCAGAACAAAATAGGGGCCAAAATATGGGCCGGTAGTGTGCGTAATGCGGTTTATAACAATCGCTTTATCGGTAATAAACAGCAAATATTCTATGTCTCAGCAACGGATCTGCATTGGGGTAAAGAGCAGTTGGGTAACTACTGGAGTGACTATGTTGGTTGGGATCAAAATAGTGATGGTATTGGTGATAAACCCTACCGAGTAGATAGTTTCACCTCCAATCTACTCTTCCGCTACCCCACTGCCGTCCTGCTTTTACGCAGCCCCTCTTTGGAGCTTTTGGCCCAGCTGCAACAAAAGATGCCAGTGATGAAGAGTGCAACAGTGATTGACCATGCGCCGTTGATGAAATTGATAAATCAATTGCCACTCAAATTGGCAGAAGTTTCAATAGGTGGCCCCAATGAAGAGTATTGAGGTTAAAGATATCAGTGTCAGCTTCAGTGGTTTTAAGGCACTACAGAAGGTGGATCTAAAAATAGAGCCTGGTGATGCTTTGATGCTAACGGGGCCAAATGGTGCAGGAAAATCGACACTGCTACATACCCTGCTTGGTTTGGTGCTGCCTGATAGTGGCAAGATATTGCTGGATGGAATGGAGACTAAAATTGATAACAGTTTCAAACAAAAGGTTGCTTATCTACCTGAGGCGGTCAATTTTTCAGACTCATTAAGTGCCTACAACGTACTTAAGTTTTTTGCACAAGTTCGAGGCACTGATCGTATAAAAATTGATGAGACACTTCGGCAAGTTGGTCTAGAAAAAGCTAAACACCGCAAGGTACACACCTTCTCCTGTGGCATGCGCCAGCGTCTTGGTTTGGGTGTGCTTTTAATGGCTGATAGTCCACTGCTTATTCTTGATGAGCCAACAACTGGCTTGGATAGTGAAGGTATCTCATTGCTGTTTGATATCCTCCAGGAGAGACGGGCTAAAAAGCAGTTAACCCTCTTTGCAACACATGATTTTGGCCTGCTGGAACGCCGTGCGAGTAAAATGTGCATCATGCAAAATGGTGTGGTTAAAGCGCTTGATACACCGGACAATCTGCGTTCATCTGTCAACCTTCCTACACATATACGCTTTCAATCTTCACCTAAAGCGCCCCAATTTGCAGTGCTGATGGAGCAGTTAAAGGCAACCAAAATAGTGCTGGAGGATGAGCAACTATCTGTAGAGACCCCACGTCACAATCTTGCTGCCGTGATGAGTGTGTGGCGAGAGTTTGGCGTAGAGGCGCCAGCCTTCAGAATTTTGGAGCCTGAGCTGATTGATGTCTATGAAGCGCTACTGGAGCACCAATGATCGGTTCAGTCTTTAATGCCCTGCTGGTACATGAATACCTAGAGCGAGTACGTGATCGCTGGATTATTCTAATCAGTATTCTATTCGCAGCACTGGGGGCAGGTGTTAGTCTCTACTCGCAGAACCTTGAAGGGATGGACTCGGTACAGATTGCAGGCCCCAGCCTAGTCACGCTGGCTACCCTTTTTGTGCCATTGGTTGCACTGATTTTGGGGCATGATGCCATTGTAGGTGAGCGTGAACGCAATACACTCTCCCTACTGCTCTCACTCCCCATCTCACGCACGGGCCTCGTTGTTGCCAAGATGCTGGGGCGAACAGCAGCGCTCTGCACCTCGATTATTGTTGGGCTTGGTGGGGCAATGATACTTACTGCAGCTGACGGGCGTGGGCAGATATTGGCCTTGATGGTGCCAACCATCTTACTTGGTATCGCATTTCTCTCGATGGGTGTGGCTATTTCAGCTATCGCAAGGCGTGTCACCGTGGCGGTTAATGTTGCTGTAGCGCTCTGGTTTATCTTTGTTTTTTTCTTTGACCTTGGGCTGCTTGAGCTGATGGTTATTACAGAGGGTGCGGTCTCCAAAGAGCTTATCCACTACCTTGTCCTGAGTAACCCAGCGGGCCTCTATCGATTAGAGATGCTTACCTACTATAACGCCGATATTTTTACCGATGAGATGGGTATCTCTGTTGTGATGCCATCACAAACTATTCGCTTGTTGATCTGGTCACTATGGGCTGTAGTCCCACTTGCTATCGCCTCATGGGTGATGCAAAAACGGCAGAGTTTCAGATGAAACCGGCTCAAATATTCACAGCCATTGCATCTCTTGCTTTAGTTGCTGGTGTGCTCTTTTCCCAGATCTCCGTCAAAGATGAACATCACCATACGACCGCCGACATAGCGCTACCACTTGATCTTGTAACGAATGGCGAGTGTGAAGCTTGTGCCATGTATGTACTGGAGCAACCTGGCCCAAGAGGGCAGTTGGTCTACAGAGATGGCAGCCGGCGTTATTTCTGCTCAATAGGTGATCTGCTGGCTATTTTAACACTGCCATCACCATTGGGAGAGCCCCGCCAAATCTGGATTGAAGCGATGCCCGCCGATATGGTGCTGGCAGATAACAGCACAGAGCCTCAACGGTGGGTCAATGTTAATCAGGCTCATTTTGTTGTGGGTATTGAGCGTCGTGGGGTGATGGGTATGCCTGCCGTATCATTGGCATCGAGTGAAGATGCCAAGATTTTTATTGGACGTAATGGTGGTGAGTTAAGTGATTGGGATGGTATTCAGCTTATTCATAAAGAGTACTTGCTACGGAAGCAGTTGCCACCAGGATGAGAGATTTAGATAGAAACTTAGCTGGAAGATATAGTGAGGTGGTGCACTACCTATCTATGTTGCTTCTGCTTGGTTTGCTGATGGCTAATTCAGTTAATGATGCATTGGCAGAGGCTGAGATCGATGCTGAAGTGCATGAGCTAGATGATAAAACACTGCGCTCAGTCATGCCTGCTGCTACACATTTTGCAAGGGATAAAAAGAGCCTGTTTGTTGTAGCTTATAACAGCAGTAATGAAGTTATTGGTCGCATTGGGCTAACTATAGATGTATCAGATGTTGTTGGATACTCTGGTCTGCCAATCATCACGTTGGTGGGGATTGATAGTGAAGGGATTATTCAGGGTACTAATATTATTGAGCACTCTGAGCCAATCCTGTTGCTAGGCATTCCTGAGCAGCAAATGTTTGACTTCCTTATCCCCTATAAAGGCAAACACCTAAACGACAAAATTAGTATTGGTAAAAGTAGTGACCCTAAAGCAGTTGAGTTTGACAGTATTTCAGGTGCCACCGTAACGGCATTAATGATTAATGAGGCGATTCAACAAACGGCTATTGAGATTGGCATTGAAAGTGGTCTAGTCAGCCACTCTGATCAGAACCGAGGTGAATTTGTTGCTGATGAGCCGCCGTGGACCTGGCAACAGATGGTCGAGAAAGGAGCTATTGGCTACCTTCAGGTACCAGGGATGAGCCCTGAAATAGATCCACCGCTCATAGAACTTTGGTACACCATCGTTGATGCCCCTCAAATGGGTCGTACCCTGCTAGGTGATACCGCCTATGAATGGAACATAAACAGACTCAAAGAGGGTGAGCATCTGATTATGTTTTTAGGCATTGGCAGCATGTCTTTCAAAGGCACTGGATTTGCGCGGAGTGGCATATTTGAGCGTATCAGAGTTTTACAGGGTTATGAGACCACCATCTTTCGTGATGTCGATTACACCAACCTCTCTCGTGTCATGCTTGATGGTGCACCAGCCTTTAGAGAGGCGGGGCTATTTATTGCAAGAGAGGGAAAAATTGACCCTGGAAAACCATTTGAAGTCTCTTTTGTTGTTAGCCAGCAACAGAAGCAGAAGAGTTTTATTCGAGAGTTTTCCAGTATCAACTCCAGCCTAAAACTCCCCAATTCAGTCTATCGAGCGGTAGAGACAAAAGCAGCTAATCAGGGCAGTACAGAGTTCTGGAAGGTGCAGTGGAAACAGCGTCAGACTGAAGTTATTGCGAGCATCCTATTCTATATTGTAGTTGGCCTTATTTTGCTCTTTCGGCGTCAGGTGCTGGGTACCAATAGCCGTGAAAATACCATTCAGACTATTGTCTTGCTGGCTAGTTGTACGCTTTTTGGTTTCTACTTTATGGCGCAGCTCTCAATTGTGCAGCTTGTTGTCTGGCTGAGATATTTCTTTGGCATGATTGATCTCTCCGTACTGTTGATAGAGCCGGTGCTTTTTGTCACCTGGATTGCAGCTGTCGTTCTTATTCTTGCTTTTGGTAAAGGTGCCTATTGTGGCTGGCTCTGCCCCTATGGTGCGCTAACCGAACTTATATTTAAGGTCGGTCGGATGCTGCGATTGCCGGTGATTGATCCATCAGATCAAGTAGAAAAATCACTTGATACGGTTAAGTACACACTGCTGTTTGCCATTATTTTGACCACCTTTGTCTTCCCTAAATGGGGCCACTATTTTGCTGATATTGAGCCGTTTAAATATACTTTTCTAGTGACACCCTGGAGTCAGTCGGCACTTATTTTTGTCTGGTGGAGTATTTTAATTATCGCCTCCATTGTCATGTTTAGGCCATTTTGTCGTTACATTTGCCCACTTGGTGGTGGTTTAGCACTATTAGGTGCGCTCAGTCGATTTAACATAAAGCGTCACCCCCTCTGTTCAAAATGCAAAATATGTGCGCGAGATTGCGATGTGCATGCGATTAATGCCGAAGGTCAAATTAACAAAATTGAATGCACATTGTGCATGCGTTGTATCAATAACTATCAAGATCAAACCCGTTGCCCAGAGTTACTTTGTGCAGCTAAAAAACACCCAGCAAAATAAGGCAGGCAGATGAAAGAATCTAACCAAACACCAACTGTAAAAGCAGTCTCTACCGATGAAGAGACACACTATAAAAATGAGTGGTCGGTCACTCATATATTGGCAATTTGTCTCGCTTTGGGTGCTGTGTTTTTAAGCTTATATATTGGATTTGGTGCATTAGCTGTTCTGGTCAGTGAGGTTAACTCCTGGCTTAAGGATCTGATTCCTCATCAGCTGCTTCTACTGGGGCAGTTACATCCGGTGATCATCCACTTCCCGATCGCCTTTCTTGTCTGGTTGGTATTTACCGAAGTGCTCGGGACGATCAACAATAATCACAAAAACAGGAAATGGATGAATTTGATGTTTATGGCTTGCTGTGTAACAGCAGTGGCAGCAGCGGGTGCAGGTGCACTCTACATGACGGTTTTATCGTTTAGTGAAGAGGAGAAAACGCTGCTCAATTTGCATGCCATTTTCCAAGTTACGGCAACCATACTGATCTGTGTTAGCTATGTGCTCTATCGATTAGTACTTAAATCGGACAAATATGAAAAAATCTACCAAGCCTGTTTAGGTCTCTCCGTTATTATCATTCTGACGGGTGCCCATTTTGGTGGTAGTTTGGTGCATGGCACCGACCTATTTTCATCCATCTTTTCAGGGCCTGAAGAGGAGGGGGAGATTGTTGTAGCTGGAGAGATTGTCTATGACGATGTAGCTCCCATCGACTTTAATAAAGATGTCTACCCTCTTCTTAAATCAAAATGTTTCCGTTGTCATGGCAAGAGACGTCAACGCTCTAAATATAGATTAGATACCAGAAACTGGGCCTTTGCGGGTGGTAAAACGGGAGAGACGGTTATTGTTCCGTACAACCCTAAAAAGAGCACACTCTGTTCACGAGTTCAGCTGCCTAGAGACTCTAAAAAGAGAATGCCTAACAAGGGCAAACCTCTAACGAGAGAGCAGCAGGAATTGCTCTGTAACTGGATCAACCAAGGTGCACCGTGGCCACTTGATTATGTTACTAAAGCCTCAGGGGCTGATGGTACCGATACGGTGGATGAGACTAAATATACATCCGAAGCTGATGGGGCTGAGGTGGAGAGCAAATCGAAATAATAGCGAGAGTTGCGTGGGCACAACTCAGTGCCCACGCATTTAAGCAAATCTGTTTTTATTTAGTGCGGGCGACGGAGAAATCGGCCAGTGATGCCAGTGCTTCACGATAGTGTGACTTGGGGAAGATGTTGAGTGCCTCTTTTGCCTTCTCTGCCTCCTGTTGCGCCATCTCAATAGTATAGGCGATAGCGCCTGTATCTTTGATGGCCTGCATCACGAGATCGATCTTATCCAAACCGCCTGTCTCAATGACGTGGCGTAGTGTTTTCGCCATCTCCCCATCAGACTTTTTGATCGCTTGAATCAGCGGCAGTGTTGGTTTGCCTTCGGCTAGATCATCGCCGATGTTTTTGCCGATGTTTTCATTACTGGAGTTGTAATCAAGCGCATCATCAACCAGCTGGAAGGCGATACCAAGATGCATGCCGTAAGCAGCCATCGCCTCCTCATGCTCTTTTGATGCCTCACCAAGCACTGCGCCTAAACGAGAACCTGCCTCAAACAGGGTGGCGGTTTTGCGAATGATCACCTCCATGTAGGCCTGCTCTGTGGTATCGGGGTCGTTACAGTTGAGCAGCTGTAGCACCTCACCCTCGGCGATACGGTTGGTTGCACTGGAGAGGATATCCATCACCCGCATCTCACCCACTTCAACCATCATCTCGAAAGAGCGAGAGTAGAGAAAATCACCTACCAGTACACTCGCCTCATTGCCCCATACAGCATTAGCGGTTTCACGGTCACGGCGCATATCGGAGCCATCGACAACATCATCATGCAGCAGTGTAGCGGTGTGGATAAACTCAATGATGGCTGCTAGATCAATGTGGCGATTGCCACTGTAGTTACAGCAACGGGCGGCTAGAAGAACGATCATCGGACGCAAGCGTTTGCCACCACTATTGATGATATAGGCACCGACTTGATTGATCAGCACCACATCTGAGTGTAATCGTTTTAGGATCAGGTCATTTACCGCGCTCATATCATCCGCTGAAAGCGTACGGATCTCATCTAAATTCATCTAATACAGCCAATAGGTACAAAGAGTTGGCATGCTAGGTGGCGGTTGGAGGCGTGTCAAGTTTGATGGGAAACAGGGAATTAAATGATTTAAAACAGGGCGGTTTTATTAATGCTGACAATGGTGACAAAAAAAGCTGGATCGCTGACCGATTTTACACTGGCTGATGGTATTGCCGCATGTTGGGCAGGGCTCACCACTTCGACCATAGACGTTGAGCTGTTGAGCAAAATAGCCTGGTTTTCCATCACTCTGCTGGAAATCTTTGAGGGTGGTACCACCTTGCTCGATTGCTTTGGCTAACACCTGTTTGATCGCTTCGGCAAGTCGATAGTAGTGGTTTTTTGATAGGCTATTGGCGGTGCAACCTGGGTGAATACCGGCTAAAAATAGGCTTTCGCTGGCGTAGATATTGCCCACACCGACCACTACCTTGGCATCCATAATTAGATTTTTGATTGCACCGCGTCGCTTATGGCCAATTTGATAGAGGTGCTTGCCAGAGAAGGCTTCGTCTAATGGCTCAGGGCCGAGGTGGGTGATAAGTACATGATTTTCAGGGTGAAGACCACCCCATAATACAGCACCAAAACGGCGTGGGTCACGTAGCCTTAATAGCTTACCGTTGCTCAGCAGCAGATCAAAATGGTCGTGCTTCTCAGCAGGTGTGCTGCTATCAACCATGCGTAGGCTGCCAGACATACCAAGGTGCAGGATGAGGGAGCCAATGTCGGTGGTGATAAATAGATATTTGGCACGCCGTGTGACGGCTGTAATGGTTTGTCCAGTTAACAGGCTGGGTAGATCATCAGGAATTGGCCAGCGTAGTTTGGCTTGGCGGATGGTGATACCGCTGATGACCTCTCCGGTAAGATGAGGGGCGATGCCTCGACAGCTAGTCTCAACCTCGGGAAGCTCAGGCACGGTTACTCTCCTGTGGCGGTAAATGCTGAGGCTGGTGCCAGCAGGTGGTGTTGAAAACCATCATCAATCAGATGTATTTGGTCGCCTACTTTTACATATCGACGCTGATACAGTGGTTCGATATTACCAAATTGAAGCTTCAGTTCATTCAGCTGCAATACAACATGGGCTGGATTTAGGCCGTAGTCAGTGAGGTCTCTATCTTTGCTATTGAAGTGGGTGTGGCTAGGGGTCTGGCTGATACCGAGTAGTTCATTGATTCGGTGGCTATTTGCTTCACTTGATGTTGGTTGCTGCATAACCCAGTGCCCATTTTTACGTTGTAGCTTAATTGACTCTCCTCTGTGATTGCTGATCTGGATGGTGTTGATCTCATCGGGTAGTAGTGAGGTAAGGGGAGCTGTCTGTGGCTGCTCTAATCCTGGCTTAAACCATGTAATTGCAGCCAGCAGTGGAAGCAATAACAGTAATATTAGAGATTTTTTAGTTAGCACCGTCGTCTACGCCAAGGGATGAAGATGGCAAGACTCAAAAAAAGTAGCGGTAGGATGATCAATGAGCCAAAGCCGATTACCCCTTTTGCGGTGTTAGATAGGTGTAGCTCACTATCGGTGCGCTTTAGTGTGGGAATCACCAATGTGCGCTTATCTGCTGAGAGCCAGCGTGTTAGATGCAGGCCAAGTGCTTGGTTGCCTGCATTGGCTAGAAAAGTGTTGGAGAGAAAATCACCACCACCCATGATAATGATGCGCTGCTGCCGCTCCCCCTGCCTACTTTGGTGGTTACGAGTGAGCGCCAGGGCGAGAGTCAATGGGCCAAGTTGCTCATTGCTCTTGGCGTCATGGCTAATCTCACCCTGCAGTGGGCCTGTCTCATTCCAGCTCTCTTTTGCTGTGACCAGTAGAGCTGTCTGCTGCCAGATGTTGGATTCAGCCGCTTGAAGGGCTTTAGCATGTGGGAAGAGGGTGAGCTGTGAGAAGCCACTAAGAGCGGCATGATCAGGGTAGTTGGTGACAACGGCGATAGTGGGGTTGTCCAAGCCCAGCTGATGCCCTGAAGGATCGACAATAGTGCCTGGCAGCAGGCCAACCTGTAGACGGTTTAGGATCGGCTGTAGTGCATCTTCACTGCCGTTATCGACGAGCAGCAGTAAGTTGCCACCACGGGTTAGATAGTTATCAACCTGCTGTAACTCATCTTTTGTCAGTGCTGTGCGGGGGCCACCGATGATCAATAGTGCAGTATTGTCTGGGATGAAACCTGTGGTGGCCAAATTTAAATTGTGGCTTTTAAAACCATTTGCTTGCAGCGCTTGGTTAAACTCGCTGAGATCAAAATTGGCTCTCCCCTTCAGAGTGCGTTCGCCATGACCATCGAGTGATAGCACCCAGGAGTCAGGTTGTCCCAATAGGCGCAAAATAGCATTGCTCAATGATCCTTCGTTGAGCTGCTGCAACGCTTCATGACGCCCTTCATACTCAAGCCGCAGTTCGCCAGCCCGTGTGATGCCTTGGACACGTGCCTGTGTAGGATCAGTCTCAGGGTTGATGAACTGTAGTTTGATATGGGGTTGGCGTCGCTGGTAACGGGCAATGAAGGTGGTGATCTGTTTGCGTAAAACTCTATTCTCAGGTGCAAATGAGATGATCTTTAGAGGGGTATTGAGCTGCTCTAACAGCTCAATACTCTGTTGGCTCAAGCTATTTTCGGCGGTGGCTGTATTGTCTAACTGAAAACGATATTTGCCACTTAAGCCAACAATTAATGCTGCTGATAGTAGTAATAGGAGTGGAAAAAACAGATAGTTTAATCGGCTCTTTAATGTGTGTTGCCAGATACCCGCAGCACTCAGATGGTGTGTTGCTAATAGTAGTGGCAGGCTGATCATCAACAGAAAATAGATCAGATCAATAGAGCGGAGCTGACCCAGTTGAAACTGCATTAAATGGCCAGACCAAGTGAACCATTCCAGTAGTTCTTGCCAGCTCAAAGAGCTACCGGCATAACCAAGAAGTGAGAGCAGTAGGAGTAGAGCGTAGCTACTGAGTGTAGCCATATTGGGTTGCCGGCAGAGTGTTGAGAAGAGCAGGCCAATAGCGGCAAAACCGGCATTCAGTAGCAGCATGCCGAAGAGAGCTGTAATGAGTAGCCCCCAATCAAGTTCAGTGCCTAAACCGATACTGCTGATTAGGAGTGCAGGGATTAGGCTTAGCACCACAAGATAGCTAAATAGAGCGAGATATTTACCGCTTATGATGGTGCTGGCTGAGAGTGGTGCTGAGTTTAGCAGTATAAAACTACCGTTGTGGTACTCCTCACTCAGCAGGCGTGTGGTGAGGAGTGGAATTGTAAAGAGTGACAGTATTGATGCCAGTCCAAAGAGGCGCAGACAGAGCAGTGAGGTGATTCCCAACTGCTGCTGGCCTGAAGTGAGGCCATTGAATTGATCCAATGTGACTAAAAACTGCCAACTTAATAGTAGTTGTAAGGTGGCTAAAATAAGCCATGAGAGGGGTGAGATCAGCAGCCGCTTCAGCTCATGTTGGGCGATGGTGAAGATCACCGTTGTTGTACCTCACCACTGGTTAGTTGGATAAATCTCTGCTCTAAGCTCTTCTGCTGAGGTGTTAACACTTGTAGCCCCCATGGTATCAGCTGGGCAGCTATCTCTTGATTTGTAGCGTCGTTAGCGGGTTGTAATAGAAAGCGGCGCTCCCCTAAAGAGATTGCGCTTTTAATTGAAGGGAGCTTTGATAATGCCTCAAATGCAGGTGGCTCGGCCAACTGAATAGTGAGCTGGTCGCCCTGCTGTTGGTTGAGCTGCTCGCTGTGCAAAATCTCCCCTTGATGCAGAATATCAACTCGGTTACAGATACTCTCCACCTCCGGTAAAATGTGAGTCGATAAGATGATGCCATGCTGGCTGCCCAGCATGCTGATCAGATCACGTAGCTCCCTCATCTGCACGGGATCAAGGCCGATGGTGGGTTCATCCAGAATAATAAGGTCTGGCTGATGGATGAGTGCTTGAGCAATGCCAATGCGTTGCCGAAAACCTTTTGAGAGCTGACCGATTAGCTTGCGGCCGCAACTATTGAGTTCACACTGCTTCTTGACGCGATTGACGGCAGTGGTGATAGCGCTGCTAGGAATACGATGTAGACGAGCAGCGTAGGTAAGATATTCATCCACCCAGAGGTCGTTGTAGAGTGGAGGTTCGTCAGGTAGGTAGCCGATCTTCTGTTTGGCAGCCTCAGGCTCTTTTAATAGATCACTACCGTCTATTGAAATCTCCCCCTCTGCGGGGTAGAGATTACCACTGAGCATCTGTAGGCAGGTCGATTTTCCTGCGCCATTTTGGCCGAGTAGGCCAACAATATCGCCACGATTGAGTTTGATTGATAATTTTTTAATTATGCACTGCTGTGTGTAAAAAAAGTGCAGATTTTTGGCGATTAGAAGGGGGTTCATAGGGCCACAATAAGCGATGCTTGGTGCTGCTGACAAGCGTTCAAAAGAGAACCCCAACTGCCAAAGCGATGGGGTTCTCAGTTATCGGCTATAAATTAAGCGGCGTGCAGTAGTGCTGTTACTTGATCGGTAGAGATGTGACCCTGTGCCTGCATCGCTTGTGAGGGGTTGCCAGTTAGCTGCTCTTTTAGCTGCTCTAGTGTATCGGTAGCACCAGCGGTTGAGGTGATGGCTGCCTCACTTGAAGAGCTGGTCTGTTGAGTGGCGCTGTAGGCTTGGCTTCCGCGCTCAATATCAACCTCTGTAGATACTTGGGGTGTTTCAATGGGGGTGGATGAGCGGCTGCTTGCAGTGCCAGAACTACTCTTACTGTTTGAGTGAGTGCTCTGGCCCTGCTCGTTGTTGAGTGTCATCGGCTTATCGCCTTGAATTGGTGTGCTCATTTTCTACTCCTTTGCGTCAATAAATCGACGCAATTGTTGCGTCTTTTATGCTTGCCCTAACTAACAGCGAAAAACGTGCCAATTTTGGGCTGAGTTACCACTACCACTCAATTTTTTTGTATGGGGTGAGCGATTTTTTTCCAATACTCATCAATATTAAAGCTTGGGCTATGCTCATGGTAGTGGCACTGAGCGCAGATTTCATCACGCTTCCAGTCGTGATTGGTTGTTGTGATTTCACCCTTTGACTCAGCATGTTCACGCCCTGCACCGTGGCAAGATTCGCACTGTACACCGGCTAGTTCGGGGGTTAATGGGTGATCAATAAAACCACCCTCTTTGTTAAAACCTACGGTATGACAGATGACACAGGCGGGATCGAATGCTTTGTCAGCGATAATCAAATTTTCATACGCCTTGGCATGTTCACTCTGCTTCCAGATCTCATGCTGCTGTTGGTGGCATGAGCCACAAGTGGTGATGCCCGTATAGGGAGAGGTGCCAGTAGAGCGCTCTTTAGCAATCGCTGCACGGTGTTTGAAATCGGTCTTTACCGCCTCATTGTAGTTGGTGTACCACTGGGTGAGCTGTGGTGCGTCGGGCACGCTTGATGGGATGGAGCTGGTTTTATGATCAAACTTGGTGATGCGGTTATCGCTATCAAGTTTGAGTTGCAGCTGTGCCATATACATGCCACGACTGCCAGGCTGTAGAACCAGTGTCTTGCCGAC